>JAEEGI010025469.1_pt1 | contig 11466 bp, 8 predicted proteins | sample 8958751 | NCBI WGS metagenome assembly JAEEGI01 (sample SAMN16246545, study PRJNA631951) | gut metagenome | biome: gut microbiome; feature: rumen; material: KS-attached | host: Bos | place: Iran: Karaj | collected 2018-10 | reverse complement strand
GACGACCTGAGAATGAAATACCGTTATCTGGACTTGAGACGCAATGCCGTTCGCCGCAACCTGGAGTTGCGCCACGACATGGCCATCCTCATCCGCAATTATTTGGACGATAAAGGATTCCTGGAGGTGGAAACCCCCATCCTCATCGGTTCCACCCCCGAGGGTGCACGTGACTTCATCGTGCCCTCACGCATGAATCCCGGCCAATTCTATGCGTTGCCCCAGAGCCCCCAGACGCTCAAGCAGTTGCTCATGGTTGCCGGTTTTGACCGCTACTTCCAGATTGCCAAATGTTTCCGCGACGAGGATCTGCGCGCCGACCGCCAGCCCGAGTTCACCCAGATTGACTGCGAGATGAGCTTTGTGGACCAAGAGGACGTGATCGAGGTATTTGAAGGCCTGGCTCGCCACCTGTTCAAGAAAGTGCGCAACGTGGACCTGCCCGAGAAACTCGAACAGATGACCTGGCACGATGCCATGCGCCTGTACGGTAGCGACAAGCCTGACCGCCGTTTCGGCATGACCTTTGTTGAGGTGGACGACGTGCTCAAGGGCACCGGCACCTTCCCCGTATTCAACGAGGCCAACTATATCGGCGCCATCTGCGCCCCTGGCTGCGCCGACTACACCCGCAAGCAGCTCGACGGCCTGGTGGACTTCGTGAAGCGTCCGCAAGTGGGTGCCAAGGGCTTGGTATATGTCAAGTTCAACAGCGACGGCACCGTCAAGAGCAGCATCGACAAGTTCTATGAGCCCGCCGTATGGCAGCAGCTCAAGGAGAAGATGGGCGCCAACGATGGTGACCTCGTCCTCATCATGAGCGGTGATAACGCCAACAAGACGCGCGTGCAGCTCTGCACCCTGCGTTTGGAGATGGGTGACCGCCTCGGCCTGAGGGATAAGGATAAGTTTGAGTGCCTGTGGATCATCGACTTCCCCCTGTTTGAGTGGAGCGACGAGGAGCAGCGCCTGATGGCTACCCATCACCCGTTCACCATGCCCAACCCTGACGATATCCCCCTGCTCGACGAGCATCCCGAGCGCGTGCGCGCCAAGGCTTACGACTTCGTGTGCAACGGTATCGAGGTGGGTGGCGGCAGCCTGCGTATCCATGACGGCAAGCTGCAGGCCAAGATGTTCGACATCCTGGGCTTCACCCCCGAGCGTGCCATGGCACAGTTTGGCTTCCTGATCAACGCCTTCAAGTACGGCGCACCTCCCCATGCTGGACTCGCTTTCGGTTTCGACCGCTTCGTGTCGATCATGGCAGGGCTTGACAGCATCCGCGACTGCATCGCCTTCCCCAAGAACAACAGTGGCCGTGACGTGATGCTCGATGCCCCCAGCCCTGTGGACCAGAGCCAGCTCGACGAACTCTACATCGACGTGGACCGCGACCGCCTCAAGGCAGAGAATAAGATTTAAGTTGAATAGGCTTTAGGCATTAGGCTTTAGGTATTAGCGGGCATCCGCAACCCAACACCCACCTAAAAACCTAATGCCTAAAACCTAAAACCTAAAACCTAATGATAATCCGAGAAATCACCGACGCCATTGAGCGCTATGCCCCCCTGCGCCTTCAGGAGGAGTGGGACAACGCGGGCATTCAGGTGGGTAACCCCGATGACGAGATTACCGGCATCCTGCTGTGTACCGATGCCACCGAGGCTGTCGTAGCCGAGGCCATCTCGCTGGGTTATAACCTGGTGATCTCGCACCATCCCCTCATCTTCCGCGGCCTCAAGAAGATCATGGGCCGCACGCCCGTGGAACGCACCGTGGCGATGGCCATCAAGCACGACATCACCATCTACAGCGCCCACACCAACATGGATAGCGCATGGCAGGGCGTGTCGTTCCGCATGGCCGACAAGATAGGGATGACGGGGGTCACCTTCCTCGATGACAACCGTGTGGACCCCTACGGCGACGGTGACAGCACCCAGGCCGGCTGCGGCGTCATCGGCGACATACAGCCCATGCCCGCGCGCGAAGTGTTGAAGCGCGTCAAGCAGGCTTTTGAGGTGGGTGCCGTGCGCTATAGCGGTGACGGTGATACCATCGTGAACCGTGTGGCATTGTGCGGCGGGGCAGGCAGTTTCCTGCTCGACAAGGCCGTCCAGATGGGCGCGCAACTCTACGTCACAGCCGACATGCGCTACCACGATTTCCTCGACAACTGCCAGCGCATCGTTGTCGCCGACATCGGACACTATGAGAGCGAGCATTTCACAAAAGAGATTTTTTTGGAGATTATTCAGAAAAAAAGCCCTACCTTTGCAGTCGCTTTTTCAAAAAATGAATTGAACCAAGTCAATTATCTATAATTAATTAGGCTTTAGGCATTAGGTTTTTAGGCTTTAGCGGGCAACCGCAACCTAATACCTAACACCTAAAACCTAAAACCTAAGAATTGTTTATGGCAACACAGAAGAAAGAACTCACCGTTGAAGAGAAACTCAAGGCGCTCTACGACTTGCAGCAGAAACTCTCAGAGATTGACGCCATCAAGACGCTGAGGGGCGAGCTCCCCCAAGAGGTCCAGGACCTTGAAGACGAAATCGCAGGCCTCCATACCCGCGTGGCCAAGTTTGAAGATGAGATGGCAGTGCAGCAGGACGAAATCGCACGCAACCGCGACATCAAGCACAAGGCCGAGGAGCTCATCAACAAGTACACTGCCGACCAGGACAATGTGCGCAACAACCGTGAGTATGACTACCTCACTAAGGAGATCGAGTACCAGACCCTGAACATCGAGTTGGCCGAGAAGAAGATGAACGAGGCTTCCCGCAAGAGTGAGACCCTCGAAGTCGAAATCCAGAAGGCCAAAGATCTGGCTGCCGACCGCCAGCAGGCACTTGAGGAGAAAAAGAGCGAGTTGAACGAGATCGTCTCCGAGAACAAGCAGAAGGAGGAGACCCTGCGCGAGAAAGCCAAGAAGCAGGAAAACAAGATCGAGGAACGACTGCTCACCGCATTCAAGCGAATCCGCAAGAACACCCGCAACGGACTCGGCATCGTCGCTGTTCAGCGCAACGCCTGTGGCGGATGCTTCAACCGCATCCCCGCACAGCGCCAGATGGAGATCAAGATGCACAAGAAAGTCATCGTCTGTGAGTACTGCGGACGCATCCTCATCGACCCTGAACTGGTTGGCATCGCTAGCGAGGACGCCAAAAACAAATAATACTGTCCACCCATCACGAGGCAGTAAGTAGCGAGACGGGATCCAGAGGCCGCCAACGGCGACCTTAGCCATCGGAAACCACTCACTACAAGACACCGCAATGGCAGCACGCCCACATGTGGGCATGTTGCCATTGTCTTTTCCCTAAATCCCATCACCCCATTCGTCTTAAAAGAAAAACAATACTAAACGTCCCTAGCCCGCATCCGCACACATCAAAAAAAGAAAACAATAAATACAATAAATACAATATAATTATTTAATAATCAATAATTTGTACTTATTGTATTTGTTGTTTTCCTTTCCGTTCTGATTAAAAAACAACTACAACAACTTGAACAATTTGTCTTTGCCTGGAAAAAGTTGACTCATAAAAAGAGTCAAATAAATGGATAAGAAGTTAAGAGAAAGAAAGTACATGGAAGCTGCCAAAATGCGTAGTCAGGGCTACTCATTGCGCGTTATTGGCGAAAAAGTCGGCCTTGGCACGACTACCGTATGGAAAATGTTGCGTAACTTTGACCTCGATAGTGAACTTGACGACACAAATGAGGTTGAAAAGATGAGCAACAAAAACCGATCAGACAAAGACAGCAGCAAGTCACGCGAGCAGCAGCTCATGGAGGAGAACGCGAGACTGAAGGCGGAATTGAAAGAAGCGCGTAAGGAGCGTGACTTCCAAAATCTTCGTGCCGATGTGCTGGACGAGATGATCAACATAGCCGAGCACAAATTCGACATTAAGATAAGAAAAAAATCTGGCGTCAAACGCTGAATGCCCTGCATGCACGTGACAGCAAGCGATATGGAATCGCTCCCATGTGCAGAGCGTTTGACGTTAGCAAGCAGGCATATTACCAGTGGGACGATGTGAGGGAACTTCGTTGTTCTGCCCTGGAGGTCTTCGCCCTGGAGTTCATCATCAACGTCCGCCTTAAAGACCCGGGCATTGGCGGGCGGAAGCTTTGGCATATGTACCAGCTGGAGTTCCCGGCCGGTGACAGGCTCGGCCGCGACAGGTTCGAGTCCGTAATCGCAGCCAACGGCCTGAAGGTGCGCAAGAAGCCCCGCAGGACGAGAACGACCAACTCGAGCCACAGTTTCCCATTGTATCCGAATCTGGTGCGTGAGTTCATCCCCTGCGGCATCAACCAGTTGTGGGTGAGCGACATCACCTATATCCCCATATGGACCAGTGACGGGCAACACAGCTTCTGCTACCTGTCGTTGGTAATGGACGCCTATAGCCGTGAAATCGTTGGCTGGTCAGTTGGTTCCACCCTTGACTCCGTCTACCCTGTGATGGCATTGAAAATGGCCATGGGGAGGCTTGACGGAACATCGGCAGAAGGCCTTATCCACCACAGCGACCGCGGGGTTCAGTATGCATGCCGAGAATACACTGGGCTGCTAAAGGACAAGGGCATCCGCATAAGCATGACAGAGAACGGAGATCCAAAGGAGAATGCCCAAGCTGAGCGGATCAACGCCACCATCAAGAACGAGCAGCTCAAGGATGTCCGCCTCTATTCGCTGGCTCAGGCCGAGGAAGCGGTCGAGGCCGCCGTCGACTTCTACAACAACCAGCGGCCACACATGAGCCTGGACATGATGACCCCCGCACAGGCGGCCAAATGCCATGGGGAGATAAACAAGAAATGGCACAGCTACCGCGAGGCCGCAATCAAAAACAATGGAAGGGCGTGATGGGTTATTCCTGAAAAAGGTTTATCTTTGCCCCCTGTCAGGGGCCTCCTTCCGGCCTACGGCCTCCAGTCAACCTCTGACAGGCATTACAACAAAATAAGTCAACTCCCGTCAGGGATAAGTTTAACCGAGTCAACTTTTACTAGGGATAAAGACCAAGAAACAGTCAACCAAAATCAGGCAACCACAATTATTTATTCCGCACGCCGCGAAAAAAAGAAAAATAGAAAACAACAAATACAAGAAATACAATATAATTGTTTGATAATTAATAAATTGTATTTATTGTACTTATTGTTTTCCTTTATAATTCTTAGTGCCTTAGCGTGAGGCCAAAAAGTACGTGGTGCCAGATTTGTTTAATTCGTAATAATTGAGTGCGGATGCCTAATTAGTATAATTCGCGCAATTCGTAGTTTGAAAAAGTATGCGGATGCCTCATTAGTGGTGTTAATAACTTTTTTGTGGGGATTTTTGTTGTGGTGTGGCGGGAAAAGAGTAACTTTGTTGTCGGCCTTTTCGGCAACTCGACTGCCAGAGAAGAGCGATAGGTGAAAAACCTAGAACCTATAGCCTAAACTAGGCATTTTACAATAGCATTGACATGAGCAGAGTAGGAAAATTATATTTCAAGTACGGCACGATGGGCTCGGCCAAGACCGCGCTGCTGTTGACGCAGGCTTACAACTTTGAAGAGCGCGGCATGCAATACCTGTGCATGAAACCCATCATCGACGATCGCGAGAACGACAACGTGATCCGCTCACGCATCGGCATCGAGCGCAAGTGCTCGTGGATTTACCCCGAGAGCGACTTGTACGAGATGTTGAAGGAGATGTTTGAACGCACCCAAATGGTCAAAGACTGGATCCTGATCGACGAGTCGCAGTTCCTCTCAGCTACCCAGATCGACCAGCTGGCACGCATTGTCGATGACTACGGAGTGAATGTGACGTGCTATGGCTTGAGAACCGACTTCCAGTCCCACCTGTTTGAAGGCTCCAGACGCCTGATGGAACTGGCTGACACCATTGAGGAAATCAAATCGACCTGCTCCTGTGGCCGCAAGACCATCATCAATGCCCGCATCGACAGCACCGGCAACATCGTTACCGACGGTAACCAGGTGGAGATTGGCGGTGATGACAAGTATGTGTCGCTGTGCCGTCGTTGCTGGCGCAACCGCCGCATCGAGAGCACAAACCGCAACGCCATCAAGTTTGAGGACGAGTGATAAGGAATTAGGAGTTAGAAGTTAGAAGTTAGAAGTTAGCATCCGACACCTAACACCTAAAGCCTAAAAACCTACTTCCCCTTCTTTGGCGGGAAGAAGAGGTGAAGGAACCAGTTCACCATGGTGAGCACGATGCTGAATCCCACAGCCCATCCCAGGCCATCCACTTCAAAGTGAGGTGACAATACCCACGAACAGAGCATTACCATCAGGCCATTGATGACAAAGGTGAATAGTCCCAGCGTTAATAAGTTGATGGGCAATGCCAGCAGCTTGACCAGCGGCCTGATCCAAGCGTTTACAAATCCCAATACAACTGCGACAATCAAGGCCCACCACCAGGGTTCAACCGTCACGCCATCGAGCGTATAGGAGGTAATCAGCACCGCCAGGGCCGAAATCATAAGTCTAGTTACCATAATAATTGTCGTCTTTTAGATATTCTTTGTTCTATTATAATATTAATAATGTGTCACTCTTTTGGACACGCTAAAGATACATATTTTTTGTAGAATAAAGGCATTATTCTATCAATTTCCTCAAAATCAAGAATTATTTTGGTAATTTTGCAGCCAAAATTAATAGATTACGCTATGACTGATAAAACAAGACAAATCATTAATACAGCCCAAGACTACGTGATGATTACCTTGGGCTTGTTCTGCTATGCCTTTGGCTTCACCGCATTTATCCTGCCCGAAAAGATTGTGATCGGCAGTGTAACGGGTTTGTCATCACTCATCCACTTCTGGCTGGGATGGAACGTGGCTGCTACCTACTATGTCATCAACATCATCCTGCTGATCATCGCCTTCCGCAGCGTGGGCAAGCAGTTTGTGTTTCGCACCATCATCGGAGCCTCAATTTCCACGTTGTTTATTGCAGTGTTGCAACCCCTCTTCACCTCTCCCATCATCGAGCAACAGTCGTTCATGAACGTCATCCTGGGCGCTGTGTTGTGCGGCTTGGGACTTGGTGTCGTGTTCACCCACAACGGCAGCACTGGCGGCACCGACATCATCGCAGCGATGGTGGCCAAGTACAGCACTATCTCGTTTGGCCGCACAATGATGTACTGCGATGTGCTTATCATCTGTTCATCATGGCTGCTCTTCCACTCGATTGACAAAATCGTCTATGGTCTTATCTTCATGGTTATCTACTCAGTTGCTGCCGACCGTGTGATCAACAACACGCGGCAGAGCGTGCAGTTCCAGATCATCAGCAAGAAGTGGCAGGAGATTGCCGACAATGTCATTTCCGAGGCGCACCGCGGCTGCACCATCCTTGAGGGTACCGGTTGGTACACCAAGGCTCACGTGAAGATTGTCATGGTGATGTGCCGCAAGCACGAGAGTGTGAACATCTTCAGGATCATCAAGCAGACCGACCGCGAGGCCATCATTACCCAGAGCAACGTCAACGGAGTCTATGGCTTCGGTTTTGACGAGTTGAAAGTGCGTGTTCACAACAAGAAAGCCATCGAAAAACCTGCTGAAGAGAACACCGAAAATTTGGAAGCATAGCAAGAAAAAAGACTTTCACTTTTTCAATCATTTTTCTAACAAAACAATTTTTTTTGGGCACAAGATGTTAATTTTGTGCCCAAAATTGTATATTTTAAAAAAAAATTATATTTTTGCAAAGTTTTGGGTCCGACTATGATATAGTCAGCCCCTTATAATTACCATTACCTACCATAAACATAAACTTGTAACAACAGATGAGAAAATTTTTATTTTTAGCGTTATCACTGCTTGCAGTGAGTGCAGCAGCCGCGCCTGTAACACCGAGTCAAGCCCAACGGGCAGCCAGCCAATTCATGCTGAAGCGCCATGCTGGCGTGAGTTTGAAATCAACACCCGCCATGAGCGCACCCCGCATCATGGCCAATGGCCAAGCATCGACACAACAGTCAAGTTACTACATCTTCAACACCGTTGGCAACAAGGGTTTTGTCATCGTTTCGGGTGATGACCGCACAACCCCGATTTTGGGATATACCGACAGTGGCAATTTTGATCCTTCCAAGATGCCTTCCAACATGAAGGCTTGGCTCGATAACTATTCTCAAGAGATTGCCTATCTGGATGAAGTAGGCTCCAAGGAGGGCAACGGCCAACACACCATGCCCCGCCCCACCCGCAACAGCATTTCGCCGCTGATCACCAGCCACTGGGACCAGGGAGCGCCCTACTGGAACCACTGCCCCGAGTTCATGGATATCACCGAGGATGGCGACACCGTAGGCGAACTCGCTTACACGGGCTGCGTGGCCACATCTATGGCACAAATCATGAACTACTACAAGTTCCCGCTCCAGTGCAGCCAGGTCATCCCCTCCTATCTTGTCACTTTCTACATGAACGAGGAATATGGCGTGTTTGACACCGAGAGCCTGGTACCCAGGGTATTTGATTGGGACAACATGAAGGACAACTATACTGGTGCCGAGACCGAGGCCGAGAAAGATGCCGTGGCATGGCTCATGCTCTATGCCGGTTGCGCTGCCCAAATGCAGTACGGACTGAATGCCTCAAGCACTAGCGACCCCTATATCCCCACCGCATTGAACGACTACTTCAACTATGACGCCAAGCTGGTTTACCGCAGCGACTATGACCAGGCCAGCTGGGAAGACCTGATCTATAACGAGCTGGTTGAGGGACGTCCCATGATTTACAACGGCCGCGCCGGTACGGGCGGCGGACACTCGTTTGTGTGCGACGGCTATGCTTATGGCGACTACTTCCACATCAACTGGGGCTGGGGTGGCCTGGGTGACGGTTACTTCGTCCTGTCGGTGCTCAACCCCTACGCTGGTGGCATCGGTGCTACAACCAGCATGGAAGGCTACAACATTGATCAGACCGCTATCATCGGCATTCAGCCTGGCTATAGCGGCCAACCCGAAGAGGTTGACCATCGCCTCACTGTCTGGAACATGTATTACACGGGCACGCGCACCTTTGAGCGCAGCGATGACGGTTCATTCAAGTTGAACAAGCGCCGCTACATCAAGGTCACCGCCGAGGATCACATCGATGATGGCACCAAGTATCTGCGCGGTATCGCCTTGTATGACACCGACGACAACTTCATCGAACTGATTGCCCAGACCTACTCTGGCACCAGCTTCCTCTCCATCACCGACAGCTGGCCTGAGAACCAGAGTTCGATTACCTATCCCTTTGATAAAAACCTCCCCAATGGCACCTATAAGATTGTGCCCGTGAGCTGTGTGCAGGGTAGCAACGACTGGAGACCGATGATTGAAAGTGACCGTTACTATATTGAGGCTACCATCGACGGTAACTGGATTACCATGGCCGACCACCCCGTGGTTGACCTCCAGGCCACTAACTTTGAGTTCACCGGTGGCGAGAAAGTCGGTCTTGCCGAGCAGTGCCACGTGACGGTGAAGAACAACAGTGCCGACCGCTACAGCGGACGATTGTTCCTCTATGTTGAAAATGAGCAAATCGACGAGTACGGCGAGTACACCACCGTGGTCGAAGCCGAGATTCCCGCTGGCGGCACCAAGGTGATCACCTTCAACTTCACCCCGAAGAATGCCGGCACCAAGAGTGCCCACCTGTCCACCTTTGACACTTCTTGGAATCCTGAGATTCCTGGTACGGGCTCGGTGAACATTGCAGGCTCCACGGTTTATCCCATGAACCTGAGCGTTGAAATCAACGCCATGAATGCCGATGAGAACATGACCATCTATGACAGCCACATCAAGTTTAAGGTCGAGGTTACCAACGACAATACCGAGGGTGAGTACAACCGTTACATCCTGGCGCCCCTGTTCATCGTTGACGAGAACAACAAGGGTACCATGGTGACCTACCTGAGCCGCAATGTGGTCATCCCTGCTGGCGAGACCCAGACGTTCTATTTCGAGTTCGACAATCTGGCCTTCGGCTCACGCTATGCACTCAACATCTTCGGCCGAAACGAGAACGAGGTCACTACCAACCTCGTTAAGCCTGGCGAGTCTAAGTATTACACCATCAACCGCGGTATGGTTGTATGGGACGGCATGGGTAACCGCGTTGGCCACAAGGCTTACAACGGCATCCGCGTACCCGATAATGCGGCAGCAGTAAGCATTGACGGTTTGAACCTGACGTCGATTATTCCTAATGATAATCCTAACACGCTGTACTACATCGGCAATAACGAGAGGTTCATTCCCGCCGGTCTTGAGGCAAGGAATGTCATCCAGAACCATATAGCCCAGCGCGATGTCGTGCTCCAGCACGGATATGACTTCTTTGCACCATATCGCTTCACGGCAGCCAACATCAGCTATGAGCGCCAATTCACCCAGGGCCGCCATGTGGGCCAGAATGGTGGATGGAACACCATGGTTCTGCCGTTTGCCGCCACCAGTGTCACTGCCGATGGAACCCCCATCGACTGGATGCACAGCAGCAGCGATGCGCCCAACCTGTGGATCTGCAACTTCGACAGGGAAGAGGACAATACCGATGATGCCAAGTTGCTCGCAGAATATGTGGGCAACACCCTGGAGGCCAACGTGCCCTACTTCGTGGCACCCAACGATGGCACCGACGTTGCCGACATGCGCGGCAAGACTTACGTCTTCAGCGCCAGCAACGTGACCGTCAAGCCCAACCCATCGGCAATCACCAGCGGCACCTATCACATGGTGACCGGCGAGTTTGCCCAGAAGACGATTGAGAACGCTTACTTCCTCAATGCAGCAGGCAGCCACTTCATCAAGGCAAACAGCGGCACCGTCAACGCCTTTGAGGCCTACGCTGCCAATATCAAGAGCAGTGATGCCGCCCAATTCCAGATTGTGCTTGAAGAGGGCACCAGTGAATCCCTGCGTGGCGATGTGAATGGTGACGGTTTAGTCACCATCAAGGATGCCACCGACCTGATTGACTACTTGCTCACCGATGATACCAGTGTGGTCAACATCGCAGCAGCCGACGTTTCCCAGGATGGTTCAATCACCATCAAGGACGTGACCACTCTGCTCGACTACCTGCTTAGCGACACCTGGTAATCCACCGTCATAACAGATGACTGACCATCAGCGAGGGCGCCACAACCAGTGGACACGCCCTCGCTTTTATTTACGAGAATTCGATGAATTTGTCGTTTGTCCATCAGGGTATTACCAACTCCTCCCCTAAGATAGGGGAGGTGGCGCAAAGCGCCGGAGGAGTATGATTTCCCCTCAAATTTTTCCTCAGGTAGCTTCAACGCCCCCGCCCTAACGGGCACCCCCTCTAATCTTAGAGGGGGGAGGTGCCAATGCGCTGAAAATCAATATATCAGGCATGTAGAGACG
>JAEEGI010025468.1_pt1 | contig 11466 bp, 9 predicted proteins | sample 8958751 | NCBI WGS metagenome assembly JAEEGI01 (sample SAMN16246545, study PRJNA631951) | gut metagenome | biome: gut microbiome; feature: rumen; material: KS-attached | host: Bos | place: Iran: Karaj | collected 2018-10 | reverse complement strand
CGCGGTCGCCTTCCTGGATGAACTGGCCCATGGAGTGGAGGTCGGCGGTGTTGTTGACGGAGGCGGGGAAGATGCCCACGCCGTCCTTGCCCTCGGACTCGCCGTAGAGCTGCTTCCACCATTCGGCCAGGTAGGTGAACTTGGGATTGTAGTTGACGAGGATCTCCACCTTCTTGCCGTACTCCTTGTAGAGGAGGTTCCGCATCGCGGCGTACACGACGGCGGGGTTCTCCGCGGATTTCACGGCGAGGGCCTTCTCGGCCTCGAGGGCGCCGGCGAGGATGGCGCGCACGTCGAATCCGGCCACCACGATGGGCAGGATGCCCACGGGGGTGAGGACGGAGAAGCGGCCGCCCACATTGTCCGGGACGACGAAGGTCTTGTAGCCTTCCTGGGTGGAGAGGGTCTTGAGGGCGCCCTTCTTGGCGTCGGTGATGGCGACGATGCGCTCGGCCGCCTCCTTCTTGCCGTAGGTGTCCTCCAGGTACTGCTTCACGATGCGGAAGGCGACGGCGGGCTCGGTGGTGGTGCCGGACTTGGAGATGACGATGCAGGCGACGTTGCGCTCCGCGGCCAGGTCCATGAGTTCGGCGAGATATTCCTCGGACAGGTTGTTGCCGGCGAAGACCACCTCGGCGGCGTCCTTCTTCGCAAGCTGCTTCGCGAAGTTGTGGCTGAGGGCCTCGATCGCGCACTTGGCGCCGAGGTACGAACCGCCGATGCCGATGGCGATCACCAGGTCCACGCCCTTGGCCTTCCAGCCGTCACGGATCGCCTCGCAATCCGCAATCAGGCTTTCAGGGGTTTCGGACGGCAGGTGCTTCCAACCCAGGAAGTCATTGCCGGCGCCGTTTCCGGCGACGAGGACATCGAAAGCATCGAGGGCCTTGCCCACATACGCGTCATACTTGGCTCCATCCACGAAGCCGCAGCAACCTTTAACGTCTACTTTTACCATGATATTCTTGAAATTTTACAAATGTACGCATTTGGGCGGGATTTACCAACTACCGCTCCCAAAGGATATCGCGCGCGAGGGCGGGCTTGTCCGTGGTGATCTGGTCCACGCCCAGGTCGCGCATCGCCCGGATGTCCTCCGGATTGTCCACCGTCCACACATTGACGCTCATCCCGAGGTCGTGCGCTTCCTTCACCCATTCCGGGTGCTTCTTGAACACGCTGTAGTGGTAGTCGATGCCGTTGATGCCTTCCGCGTGCAGCTGGGCCGGGGAGAGGTCGCCGTTCAGGTACTGGACCGTGTAGCCGGGGGCCTTCTTGGCGAGTTCCTGGCAGATGTGGCGGCTGAAGGAGATGAACACGACCTTGGTGGGCTCGGACGAACGGCGGGCGAAGGAGGCGAACTCCGGCGGGACATTGCGCGGAGCGGCCGGCTTCAGGGCCTGGAGGCACTTCTCCACGAGCTCATCCTCGCGTTCCACGGTGGTCTGCGGCTTGAGTTCCAGCACGGGCAGGCACTCGCGGCTCCGCGCGGCCTGGGCCATATACTCGGCGAGGGTCGGAACGTGTTCGCCGTTGGCGAGCCGGTTCGCGCGGACTTCCTCGAAGTTGCTCGTCTGGATGTCCAGGTCGCCGATCTTCCGGTCATGATAGATGACGGGCACGCCGTCGGCCGTCAGATGGATGTCGAACTCGCTGCCCCAGAGACCGAATTCCTGGGCCTTGCGGAAGGAGGCGACGGAGTTCTCCGCGTTGCCTTCCCAGAAGCCGCGGTGGGCGACGATCTGCGTCTTCGGGATGCGTTTCGCGCACCACGCCTTGACGTCATTCCAGTTGTAATAGATTCCGTCGACCGCCTGCAGGGCCGGGAGCTTCGTCTCCCGCTCGTTCATCAGGAACTTGACGAGGATGTCGTCGGACTTCTTGCTGCGGTAGAAGATCATCTGCAGGTTCGTCGCGAACGGGCAGTAATAGGAAGGGAGCCAGTTCGCGGCGGCTTCCTCGAGGGTGTAGCGCTCGCTCACGCCTTCCAGGCCCAGGTAGCACACCAGGCCCAGGAAAGGCCAGTCGTGGCCGAAGCACAGGTCGGCGGCCTTCTGCACCTTGCCGGCGATGACGGCGTCGGCCTGGCTGATGAGGGTGTCGACCAGCTCCTGGGAGCGCGGGATGCGGATCTGGCCGTTGAGCTTGGAGTCGCACTGGTTCAGGTAGGCGGAGAGGAAGTTCAGCTCATGGAAATGGACCACGTTCTCGAAGGGGAGGTAACGGAACATGTTGTCCGGGATGTCGAAGGGATCCGAGACGCGGGCGCAGTCGTAGATGGCGTTCTGGAAATCCCAGGCGTCCGGGATGAGCTTCTTGGCCGCCTCCGGATCCGTGAACAGGGTCCGGTACACGGTCTCATTGTCCCACTGGATGGTCTTCTTGTAATCGGCCAGGGCCTTGTTCGTCCGGGCGGTGAGGACGCTGTTCTCGCCCCGGGCGATGTAGGCGTAGTACTTCTCGCCGGTGTCCAGGTCCATGTCCAGGTCCGGCTGGAGGGCCTGCAGGCGGGCGGTGAAGCCGTTCATCGACACGATGCAGCGCGGGGTGGTGCTGGAGACGGCGCGCAGATGCTTGCTGCCGTTCTTGAACACCTCGGGGAAGCGGTGGTACATCCGCTCGGCGAGCCGGGCGTGTTCCTTCACGCCGCGGGGCGTCAGGCGGCCGTCCATGCCGTTGTGCAGTTCATAGATGAGGGCGGCCTCCTTCATCAGGGAGTCGCCGGCGGGGGTCAGGAGATGCTGCTCATTGGCCTGGGTGAGGAGGTCGCGGACCAGCTTGTACTGCGGGCCGCCCCAGTCCGAACGGGAGCCGTGACGCCCGTAGTGGCTGATGTAGAACGCCTTGTACCCCTTCGGGGCGGGCGTGTCCTTGACGGGCTCGAATTCGTAGGAATGCGTGTTGAACGCGGCGCGGCGGATGTCGCCTTTCAGGTACTTCACCACCGGAGTGTCCGGCTGGGCGGCGGCCGTCAGGGCGAAGAGCGCGAGCGCGGCCAGGGTCAAGATTCGTTTCATATCTTAAAGAGTATAATAATCAATCATCCGGACAATGGCCCGGGCGCACACGGGGCAGAACTCCTCGCACTCGTTGATGCGCATCCGGCATTCCTGGACCGGGCGGTAGACGCCCTTCGTCTGATAGCCGGCGCCTTCGTACACGCCCAGCTTCAGGTTCAGCAGGTCCTTCTGCTCCTGGTTGAACGTGCTCCAGATCCGGCGGACGTCCTGCTTGTCCAGCTCGTCGAGCGGCGTCGGGACCAGCACGCCCCGGGGCAGCATGTCCTGCCACTTGGACGCGAAGTCGTGGAGCGTCGTGATGTTGGGCTCCCAGGGCTCCGTGTCGGCCGGATACGGGGTTTCCACCTGCTCGCCGTAGGCGTACTCGTCGGCCAGGCCGCCGAAGGCGTGGCCGAACTCGTGGACCATCACCGGGGCGAAGGTGGGATGGTCGCTGTTCATGATGGTCAGGGAGTTGTAGATGCCGCCACCGCCGTAGATGGCCGTATTGACCAGCACCACGATGTGCTCGAACGGGACGGTGCCGATGGCGTCGTACACCTTCTGCTGGGCGGAGGTGGTAAGGTAACGGTCGGAATAGAAGGTGTCGAAATGGCTGTCCAGCGGGGTGCGGAGCCACCGCCCGCGGCGGGGCACGCTCACGCCGGCATCCGGCGAGGGCACGAAGACGGCGCGGACGGCGAACTTGTTCCGGCGCGAGGCGAAGGGCTCGTGGTGGAACAGGGCCTGCGCGACGCGCTCCGCATCGCCGTAGAACTTGGCTTTCTGGGAGGCGTCATAGCCTTCCGAGACCACGACGATGTCGATGGTCTCCTCCACCGGGCCGCCCTGCCAGACGACGGTGGAAGAATAGCCGTTGTCCGTCACTTTCCGGATCAGGATGTCGGCCGGGTCGATCCGGTGCTTCAGGCAGGAGGAGCGGTTCCGGTGCGTGTCCATCAGGAAAACCTCGATGTCCACCGGCCGCTTGGGGAACGGGACCTGGAAACAGTTCTCGAAAGCCCGCTGCACGCGCGTGGCCTCCTCTTCCACCTGCCATTCCTGGAACAGGGTGGAGAAGGAATTGGCATACAGGCACTCCCCCGTCTCGGGGTCCAGGACACGGATCTGGCCGTTGCCTTCCAGCAGCGGCGCGGACAGGTTGTGCCGCCGGCCGGCCCAGACGGAAGTCCGGAGGGCCTGCTGGAAATAGATGGCCTGGTGCGCGTGGTCCCCGCAGAACACATAGTCCAGCCGCAGGGTGGCATTCTCGAAATCCTGGTCGAAGTCCCGGGCGGCAAGGCCCGTCAGGGCCAGGAGAAGGGTGATTATGGACAGAAGGACTCTTTTCATCAGTCTTGGTTTTGCATGACACGTTTGACGGCCGCCTCCACCTCGTCATAGCCGTATCCCCGGGAAAGCAGCGCCTTCAGGAGTTTCAGGCGGCACTGGGGATCGTCCTTGAGGATGCGGTATCTTTCCGCGGCCAGTTTATCCAGTTTCGAAGCCGCCTTCGCAGGGTCGATCTCCTGCAGGGCCTCGGTGACGATCTCGTCGGAAACGCCTTTCCCGCGGAGCTGGAAGCGGATTTTCACCGTTCCCCAGCCCTGCAGGGCGGATTTCTCGCGGGCGAAGGCGGCGGCGTAGCGCCGGTCGTCGACGAAGCGGTCCTTGACCAGCGAAGCGACGATCCTTTCGGCGGCGTCCTCGTCGCCTTCCATCGCCTTCAGGGCCTTGCGGCGGATGTCGGAGACGCAGTACTCCATCCTTGCGCACTGGCGCTGCAGCCGTTCGAGGACCTTCTTCTCTTCCATGGGCCTAGAAATCGAAGCCGAGGGACAGGTAGGCGCCCACCTTGCGGGTCATCGAAGACCAGTGGACGAGGGCCTTGAACGGGCCCACGACGGTGTCGTAGGCATAGCCCAGGCCGAAGCCGTAGAGGTTCTCGCCGGTTTCGAACTGGCGGAAGCTGAAGAAGTCGCGGGAGTAGTTGAAGGCCGCGGTGATGTAGTTGTTGCGGAAGATCTCGTAGCGGAGATCCGAGCGGAGGACGACCAGGTTGTTGCGCCGGAACGCGGCGTTGTTGATGCCGATGAACGGCAGCTGGTGGTCCACGTAGCGTCCGGCCATCTCGCCGCCGAGGACGTTCGCGAACGGGATCGGGATGTCGTCACCGAAGATGAAGCGGAAACCGCCCATCATCGACAGGGTGAAGCGCCGGCCGATGGGGACGGGCATCTGGCCCGAGCCCGAGACGATGCCGAAGAAGCCCGGATAGTCGGGGCCGTCGAACATGCGGGAGACAAGGTCGTAGCGCAGGTGCGCGGAGAAGCCCTGGCGCGGGAAATAGCCGTCGTCCAGCGTGTAGGCGGTTCCGTCGATGAACACGCCCGGATAGTCCATCTTCCACAGGGAGCGGTCATAGTCGCCGATCACGTCGCTCGCCAGCAGGTGCGCGATGTTGAAGTAGGTGTTCCGCAGACCGCCCTTCACGTCGAAGTTCGACCATTCCATGTTGGAGGCATAGACCTCCTGCGTGGAGGTCAGGTATGCGACGTTGAAGCGGTTCTCCCCCATCAGGAAGTTGTTGTGGTCCGTCCAGCGGAGGTCCGCCCGGACGTTGAAGGTAGGCCACTTGGGCGTCTCGTAGGCATAGTGCACGTCCAGGTACGGGTTCGCGCCCACCCGGGCGGTCAGGTCCAGGGACGAGCCGCGCATGGCCGTCGTGTTCAGGCCCACGTTCAGCAGCAGGGACACGAGATCCTCCGTATCCAGCCGGAAGCCCACGCCCAGCAGGTGCTTCGGGCCGCGCTTGCAGTTGATCCTCAGGTGGAACGGCTCCTCCTTGCCCAGCATGTCGTAGCTGACATACTCGTAGGAACCTTTGCCGAAGATGGTGTTCAGGGCGTCCTCCACGTCGTCGCGGGAGACCCGGTCGCCCGCATGGACCTTCAGTTTCGCCCGCAGGTAGTCCGCTTCCTTGCCGGAGACGCCCAGGATCTCGATGCTGTCGATGAGGACGGGGGTCCGGTCGATGTCGATGGCCTTCGGACCGGCGTACCGGAGGGTGTCGGTCCCCACCCAGCGGCGGACGGCGTCCAGTTCCTCCTTCATCTCCTCGGCGGCCTTGTAGCCGCGGTTGAGCATCGTGTCGATGGCCACGGCGTCGAAGCTCATCATCCCGTAGCCGGTGAGGTCCGGCTTGATGCGCACGTCCACGTTGCGGATGTTCCGCTCGAAGGAATCCTCGGCGAACATGTCGATGCCGCGCCAGAGGATGTCGGCGATGTTGTGGATCTCCTCATAGCCCGACTTGGAGTCGGAGAGGTCCACGCCGATGACGATGTCGGCGCCCATCTGCCGGGCGAGGTCCACCGGGAAGTTGTTGCGCATGCCGCCGTCCACGAGCACCATGCCGCGGGTGCGGACCGGGGAGAAGAAGCCCGGGATGGACATCGTGGAGCGCATCGCCGTGTTGAGGCTGCCGTTGTGCCAGACCTTCGCCCGGCCGGAGACGACGTCCGTCGCCACGCAGGCAAACGGGACCGGCAGCCGGAGGAAGTCCGTGGAATCGGCATAGCCCGGGGTGAGGCTGGAGATGAGATATTGGACGTTCTGGCCGAAGATGTAGCCGGACGGGAGGCTGCTCATCAGGCGCTGGAGCTTCATGCCCTCGGCCTGGTCGTCGCCGGCCGCGAGATGCAGCTTGCCGTCCGTGGGATTGGCGTACCGGATGTCTTCCTGGAGCTGGTTCTGGAAATCCTTGGCGCTGTAGAAGAACGGGATGGACAGGACGAACCGCTCCTTGTACCGCCGGCGGCCGTAAGGGATGTATTCCCAGTCGATCCGGTCGCTCATCGTGCGGTCCCAGTCGATGTTCCGCATCAGGGAGTCCAGGAAATCGGGGGTGTAGCCCATCGCGTAGACGCCGCCGATGAGGCCGCCGATGCTCGTTCCCACGACCATGTCCACCGGGAACTTGTACTGTTCCAGGTACTTGAGCGCGCCCACGGTGGCCGCCCCCTTGGCGCCGCCGCCGCTCAGGACGAGGGCCAGCGTGGGCCGGCGCTTCCGGATCCGTTCCATCCGGGCCTTCATCTCGGCGACGGCCTTCTCGTCGGACGGGTCCAGGCCGAAGCCGGCGGACGTGGTGGTCTGCGCCGACAGGACCGCGGAAGCGAACAGGAACAGCAGGAGCAGATATCTCTTCATGGTACTAAGCGTGGTTGTGCTGCCCGGCCAGGAGGCCGCAGGCGGCGAAGATGTCCTCGCCCCGGGACGCGCGGATGGTGGCGGTGATCCCGCCCCGGGCGAGGCGGTCGCGGAAGGCCTCCATCGCGGCCTGCGGGCTGGTGCCGTACGGGAAATCCGGGATCTGATGGAACCGGATGAGGTTCACGCGGCACTCCAGGCCGTGCAGGAGGCGCAGGAGGGCGTCGGCGTGCCGGGGCGTGTCGTTGTGCCCGGCGAACATCGTGTATTCGAAACTCACGCGGCGCTGGCCGGTGAAATCATATTGGCGGATCAGGGCGATGACGTCCTGGATGGGATAGGCCTTCTGCACGGGCATGAGGGCGAAGCGCTCCTCCGGGAAGGGGTTGTGGAGACTCACGGCCAGATGGCACTTGCACTCGTCCAGGAAACGCTTCAGGTTGGGCAGGACGCCGATGGTGGAGAGGGTGATGCGCTTGGGGCTCCAGGCGAACCCCCAGTCCGCGGTGAGCACCTCGATGGCGCGCTTCACTTCCTCCCAGTTGTCCAGGGGCTCGCCCATGCCCATGAACACGGTGTTCGTGAGCTCCGCCGCCTCGTCGATGCCGAAGAACTGGGAGAGGATGTCGGCCGCGGAAAGGCTCCCGTGGAAGCCCTGGCGGCCCGTCATGCAGAACTTGCAGCCCATCTTGCAGCCGGCCTGGGAGGACACGCACAGGGTCTTGCGGTCCCCGTCGGGAATCATGACGGCCTCCACGGCGTTGCCGGGATCGCCGTTCACGGGGAAAAGGTATTTGCAGGTGCCGTCGACGGACTCCGCCTTGTCCAGCGGGAGGGCGACGCCCACCTCGTACCGCTCCTCCAGCCGCTCGCGCCCCGCCTTGGAAATGTTCGTCATTTCCGCGATGGAGCGCACGCGCTTGCCGTAGATCCACTGGGCGATCTGCCCGCCCGTGAATCCCGGCAGCCCGGCCGCAAGGGCGATTTCCTTGAGTTCGGCGGGCGTTTTTCCGAGGAGCCTGGTCTTTTCCATAAGGTCTACAAATTTAACATTTTTGCAAGAATATAACAAAGACTCTTTGTATGTACCGTAATCTGGCACAAAATAGGCCGATCTTTGCACGCGGAAACGGACAAGGGCCTTGATTTCCCCTTTGTTTTACCATTTTATTTCCTAACTTTGTACCAATCGGGCCGAAGCGCCCGGGAAACGAAAAACAAACAACATTATGGCTAAAGCAGTAGAAGAAAAGACCGGTGCGGAAGTCAATGCCGCCAAACTGAAGGCATTGCAGGCGACGATCGACAAGATCGAGAAGGATTACGGGAAAGGTACCATCATGAAGTTGGGAGATCAGCCAGAATGGGATGCGGCGCAGGTCATCCCGAGCGGGTCCATCGCCCTGGACCACGCGCTCGGAATCGGCGGCTACCCGAAAGGAAGGATCATCGAGATCTACGGCCCCGAATCCAGCGGTAAGACCACCCTCGCCGTCCACGCGATCGCCCAGGCGCAGAAGGCCGGGGGCATCGCCGCCATCATCGACGCGGAACACGCCTTCGACAGGACCTATGCGAAGGCCCTGGGCGTGGACCTCGAAACCCTCCTGATCTCGCAGCCCGACAACGGCGAGCAGGCGCTCGAGATCGCAGACAACCTCATCCGGAGCGGCGCCATCGACATCGTCGTGATCGACTCGGTCGCCGCCCTGACTCCGAAAGCGGAAATCGAAGGCGAGATGGGCGAGAACAAGGTCGGCCTCCAGGCCCGCCTGATGTCCCAGGCCCTCCGCAAGCTCACCGCGAACATCTCCAAGACGAACACCTGCTGCATCTTCATCAACCAGCTCCGCGAGAAGATCGGCATCATGTTCGGCAACCCCGAGACCACGACCGGCGGCAACGCCCTGAAGTTCTACGCCTCCGTCCGCCTGGACATCCGGCGCACCACCCAGATCAAGGACGGCGAGGAAGCCCTCGGCAACCACGTGAAGGTGAAGGTCGTGAAGAACAAGATGGCCCCGCCGTTCAAGAAGGCGGAATTCGACATCGTCTTCGGCGAAGGCATCTCCCACACGAGCGAGCTCGTGGACCTGGGCGTGGAGCTCGGCATCATCGCCAAGTCCGGCTCCTGGTTCAGCTACAACGACCAGAAGCTCGCGCAGGGCCGCGAAGCCGTCAAGAAGCTCCTCCAGGACAACCCCGAACTCGCCGACGAGATCGAGGCCAAGATCCGGGCCGCCCTGGACAACGTCGAAGACTGATCCGGCCTATGAAACGCGTCCTTGCCCTCCTTTCGCTGGTCTGCGCGCTCTTTGCCACGAGCGCCTGCCACTATAGTATCGAATTGTCGGTCAATGCTTCCGCAGAGTTGCTCTATGATGGGAAATCCCCTGAAATCTGGGGGCCAAACCAGTATTCCGTCCATCACACCACCCTTACGGAAAGCGACCTGGAATCCTTCTTCCTGGACCTGACCAAAAAAGCTGACATCGATTTCAAGGCCGCGTTCCTCTACCTTGATATCTATGACGAAATCGGGCAAAAGCCTCTTCCGAGCAAGACTTACGGCGTTGTTTTCGATAGCCGCTCCGGACGTTACAGTTTTGCTGAAATCTAAGATTGAAAGCATCTTGAAAGAAAATGGACAGCTCTCAGCGAGGGCTGTCCTTTTTCTTTGCATCCCGGAGGTTGTCACGCTTCCTTGTCCTCCTGGACCGCCTTGTTGTAGCAGTCGCGGCAGAGGGGTTCGTAGGTATCCTTCTCGCCCAGGACGACCAGTTTCTTGCTGGCGGAGAGGCGGTGCGAATGGTTCGCGAGGGAGCCGCAGCGGACGCAGATGGCATGGACCTTCTGGACGTCCTCGGCGATGGCCATCAGGCCGGGCATGGGGCCGAAGGGCTTCCCGAGGAAGTCCGTGTCCAGGCCGGCGATGATCACGCGGACGCCCCGGCCGGCGAGTTCCTGGCACACGCTGATGATGCTGTCATCGAAGAACTGGGCCTCGTCGATGCCGACGACCTCCACGTCCGGGTCGATCTGGAGCATCCGGGAAGGGGTCTTGATGGGGGTGCAGGAAATGCTGTGGGAGTCGTGCGAGACCACGTCCAGGTCCGAGTAGCGCTTGTCGATGGTGGGCTTGAACGTGGCGATTTTCTGCTTGGCGAACTGGGCCCGCTTGAGCCTCCGGATCAGTTCCTCCGTCTTGCCGGAGAACATCGAGCCGCAGATGACCTCGATGCTGCCCGATTTTTTTGTGTTTTCCAAAAACATTTCCTTAACTTTGTTAGGTTGACTTATGCAAAGATAGTCATTTATGGAGAATAATAGAACAGAAATCTTGCGGGAACTCGAAGCCGAACTCGCCGCGCTCAAGGAGAAGGTTCTCCAGTTCGAAAACAAGCTGGAAGCCCTCCGGCAGCTCCCCGCGGAGGAACCCGTCGAGGAGTCGGACTTCACCGACATGGAAATCGGCGTCTCCGACCTCCCGGAGCCCGAACCCGTGGTCGACCCCGAGCCGGTGGTCGAGGAGATTCCGGTTATCGAGCCGGCCGAAGAGCCGGTTCCCGAACTGGTTGCGGAGCCTGTTGCGGAGCCTGTCGAAGCAGTCGAAGAGCCCGTTCCGGTCCCTGAGCCTGTCGAAGGGCCGGAACCCGAACCTGAACCCGAGCCGGAACCCAAGCCCGCGCCCGCGCCGCATCCGGAAACGGAGCGGCTGCCTTGGCGGCTGGACAAGCCGGGGCTTTCGGTGAAGCACATCCGGAGCGGCATCTCGATGTACGACCGGGCCCTGTTCATCGGCACCCTGTTCAAGGAGGACTACGCCCTGTATGACAAGACCATCGGCGAGCTGGATGCCCTGACCTCCCTGGACGAGGCCGTGGACTACCTGCTGGCGCGGTTCCCGGACTGGAACCTCAAGTCCGACATCGTGTACAACTTCATGATGGCCATCCGCAAGAAACTGGGCTGATGGCGGGGAAGCTTTTCATCGTCCCGACCCCGGTCGGGAACCTGGACGACATGACCTTCCGGGCCGTACAGGTCCTGAAGGAGGCGGACCTCATCCTGGCGGAGGACACCCGCACCAGCTCGGTGCTCCTCCACCACTACGACATCCGCCGCCCCCTCCAGTCGCACCACAAGTTCAACGAACACCAGACGGTCCAGCTCGTGAAGGAGCGCATCCTGGGCGGGCTGAACGTCGCCCTGGTGAGCGACGCCGGCACGCCCGGCATCTCCGACCCGGGCTTCC
>JAEEGI010025466.1_pt1 | contig 11468 bp, 10 predicted proteins | sample 8958751 | NCBI WGS metagenome assembly JAEEGI01 (sample SAMN16246545, study PRJNA631951) | gut metagenome | biome: gut microbiome; feature: rumen; material: KS-attached | host: Bos | place: Iran: Karaj | collected 2018-10 | reverse complement strand
GGCGGGCATTCGACGGCCATTGCGTCAAAACTGACGACCGGCCAGCTGATCGGCATCGACCGGGATGAAACCGCAATTGTCCGTGCCGGCGAACGCCTGAAGCCCTTCGGCGACAGAGTGACGCTGGTACACGGTACTTTCGGAAACCTGGGGGAAATCCTGGACCATCTGGGTATTCCCGCGGTAGACGGAATGCTTTTTGATCTCGGCGTATCTTCTCCGCAGCTGGATGAAGCGGAGAGGGGCTTTTCTTACCGGATGGATTCCCCGCTGGATATGCGGATGGATCGTTCCCAGAGCAAAACTGCAAGAGATGTAGTAAACGGCTATGACGAGGAAGCTCTCAGCCGGATTCTTTTTACCTATGGCGAAGAGCGTTATGCCCGCCGCATCAGCACGGCGATCGTAAAGGCAAGAGCTCTTGCCCCCATCGAGACGACCGACCGCCTTGTTGAAATAATCCGCAGCGCTATGCCCGCAGCGGCTCTGCGCGAGAAGCAGCATCCGGCAAAGCGCAGCTTCCAGGCGATTCGGATCGAAGTCAACGGTGAACTGAGCGAGGTGGAGCAGATGATGCAAACCGCGCCTGACCGGCTCCGGAAAGGCGGCAGGCTCTGTGTCATTTCTTTCCACTCACTGGAAGACCGCATTGTCAAGCAGGGGATTGCGGCGCGGGAACATGGCTGTACCTGCCCGCGGGAAGCTCCGGTCTGTACCTGCGGCTTTGAACAGACCCTGCGAAGCGTAACAAAAAAACCGATTCTGCCGGCACCGGCTGAGTGTGCCGCCAATCCGCGCGCCAGGAGTGCCCGGCTGCGCGTTGCAGAAAGAGTGTAGCAGTATGAAACTGAAAGAACTGATCGGTCAGCTGACGGTTGCGGCGATGACGGCGGATCCGGAAACCGAGATTACCGGAATCAGCTATGATTCGCGCAAAACCGAGCCCGGCGACCTGTTTGTGGCCATCCGCGGTTTTGAAACCGACGGACATCAGTATATTCCGAAAGCTCTGGAACGCGGTGCTTCCGTGATCCTCTGTGAGACGATAACCGACGCATTGGCTGCGTCGGCAGTGTCCTATGTGCAGGTGGAAGACAGCCGCCTTGCCCTGGCACTGTGCAGCTGCGCCTTTTTCGGTAATCCTTCCGAAGAGATGTTTATGATCGGCTTCACCGGTACCAGCGGGAAAACCAGTTCCACCGTTCTGCTGAAGTATGTGCTGGAAGAGACGCGCGGCATGAAAGTCGGCCTGATTGGCACCCTCGGCATCCAGATTGGGGACCGCGAGCTTCATTCCGAGCATACGACCCCGGAGAGCTACGAACTGCAGAAGCTCCTCCGCCGCATGGCGGATGAAGGCTGCCGTGTCGCGGTGATGGAAGTGTCCTCCCACGCGCTGGAACTCAAGCGCGTTGCGGGCATCCGCTACAACACGGCGGTATATACCAATCTCTCGCAGGATCACCTGGATCTGCACGGCAGCATGGAAAACTATGCTGCCGCAAAGCGTATTTTGTTTAACCACTGCGATACCGCCTGTGTGAATCTGGACGATGCCTGGGGCCGCTTTATGGTGGCCGACAATGCCTGCCCTGTTCTGTTTTACGGAAGCAGCGAGCAGGCGGAACTTCGCTCGGAGAATGCCCGTCTGCTGCCGGACAGGGTCATCTTTGACACCGTGTATGCCGGGCGGAGAATTCCTTCTCAGCTGCATGTACCAGGTTCTTTCGCTTCTCAAAATGCACTGGCTGTAATGGCTGCCGCCCTGACGGTCGGGATCCCGCCGGAGGAGAGTGCCGCTGCACTGGCGAAAGCGCACGGCGTGCGCGGCCGGCTCGAATCGCTTCCGACCGACGGCAATTATCATGTGTTTACCGATTACTCCCATAAGCCGGACGCACTGGAAAAAGTGCTGAAGAGCCTCCGCCCGTCCACGACCGGGAGGCTGATCTGCGTATTCGGCTGCGGCGGCGACCGGGACCGGCTGAAACGGCCGATCATGGCGAAAATAGCGGCGGATAATGCGGATTTTGTCATCCTGACCAGCGACAACCCGAGAACTGAAGACCCGGAAGCGATCCTGGACGAGATCGAACCCGGGATTGCAGGCAGCAAAACGCCGTACATCCGGATCTGCGACCGCATTGAAGCCATTCACCGCGCCATCGACATGGCTGAAGACGGCGATGTGATTCTGCTGGCGGGAAAAGGCCATGAAGATTATCAGATCATCGGGCATGAAAAGCACCACATGGATGAGCGTGAGATTGTAGCCGACTGGATGCAGCACAGAAAGGCAGGGAACAGACCATGACAATACAGTTACTTTGCGCATTTGTGCTGGCGTTTCTGTTTGCAACGGCATTTGGAAAAACCTATATCCCCTGGCTGGTAAAGGAAAAGGCAAGGCAGGAAATCAAAACCGAAGTAAAGTGGCATGAATCCAAGAGCGGCACTCCGACCATGGGCGGTGTCATGTTCATCCTGGCTGCGGCGCTGGTTTGCCTGACACTGGGATTTCCGGGGATGCTTCACGGTCATTTTGAGCATATCTTTGTTCTCCTGTTTGCGATGGTTTTCGGGGCCATCGGTCTGCTGGACGACTGGAAGAAGATCAGGAAGAAAGAGAACAGCGGGCTTTCCAGCAACGAAAAGTTCCTGCTGCAGCTGGTTGCGGCGCTGGCTTTCCTGCTGGTGATGAAGAAAATGGGCTTCCTGCATACCTCACTGTTTCTGCCTCTTTCCGGGCGGACGGTGATGATGCCGGCGTGGCTTTACTATGTGTTTGCGGTGTTTGTCATTGTCGGCACGGTCAATGCCGTCAACATTACCGACGGGGTGGATGGCCTGGCAACCGGCACTTCGATCCCGGTGTTCCTGTTTTTCGTGCTCGTGACCTTTGCCTGGGGGAAGGACTACCTGCAGCTCGCGCTCTTTGCCTCTGCGATGGTGGGCGGCCTGATTGGATTTCTGACATTCAACTTCAACCCGGCCAAGGTGTTTATGGGCGATACGGGAAGCCTGTTTCTGGGCGGCGCCATTGCGGCGCTGGCTTTTGCCTATGATATGCCCCTGATTCTGATCCCCCTGTGCGTGATGTTCATCATCGAGACGCTTTCGGATATCATTCAGGTCAGTTATTTCAAGATCACCCACGGCAAACGCGTCTTCAAGATGGCGCCGTTCCACCATCATCTGGAGATGGGCGGCTGGACCGGACGCAAGTGGAAGGAAAAAGAGATCTTCGTGCTGTACACCGGTATTTCGCTGATGTGCATGGTGCTGTCATTTTTAATGGTATTTGACCGCTTTTAATCTGCAGTTCCGTCATCTTCTTTGTCATCGGTTATCGGTGTTTAGCCCGGCGAGGCAATCCGCGGATGGCGGAACCGTCTTTTTTTGAGGATTGTAAAATGAAATTTGTTCTCACCTGCGGCGGGACTGCAGGCCACATCAACCCGGCAGTCGCGGTTGCCCAACGCCTGCAAGAACAGCTGCCGGACTGCGAAATACTCTTCCTCGGCGCCGAAGGGAAAATGGAAATGGATCTGGTTCCGCGCGAAGGCTTCCGCATTCTGCCGCTGAAGGTGACCAATCTGAGCCGCGGGCATCATCTGGAAGACATCAGCCATAATCTGCACTCGCTGAAAAATGTGATCGATGCAGGTCATGAGGCGCGCCGGATCCTGAAGGAATTCCGGCCCGATGCCGTGCTCGGGACCGGCGGCTATGTCTGCTATCCGGTGCTGCATGCGGCGGCCAAGCTCGGCATCCCGACGCTGATTCATGAAAGCAATGCCGTACCGGGCCTCACGACTAAGATGCTGTCCGGTCATGTCAGCTGTGTGCTTCTGGGTTACGAAGAAAGCGCCAGGCATTATTCTGCGGTTCAGGATCTGCGCGTAACCGGGACCCCGGTTCGTGACAGATTCTGTTCGTACACCAGAGAGCTTGCACGGGAAGAACTCGGCATTCCGGCCGGAATGCCACTGGTTGTCTCCATGTGGGGATCGCTCGGCTCCGGGCACATGAACGACATCCTGGTGAAGATGATTCCGCTGATGAAGGGGCAGCAGGACTTCTGCATGATCCATGCCACGGGAAGCTTCTACCACAGCGCCGTAACCGAAAAGCTTCGAAACTCCGGTGTCAATCCTGCGGAGTGCAATGTGGAACTGCGGGAGTATATTTTTGATTCCGCACGCGTGCTGAATGCGGCGGATCTCGTCCTGTGCAGGGCAGGAGCTTCGACACTGTCGGAACTCAGCCGCATCGGGAAACCCGCTCTGATTGTCCCGTCTCCGAATGTGACCAATCACCATCAGGAGAAGAATGCGCGCCTGGTCGAACGTGCCGGCGGGGCGAAAGTGCTGCTGGAAGGGGAGTTTGACGAGGAGAGCTTCCTGCAGGAAATCCGTTCCCTGCTGCATGACCCGGAGGGTCTGCGGGCAATGGGCGAAGCCATGAGTGCGCTTTCGGTTCCCGACGCCCTGGACCGGATCGTGGACGCAGTTCTGGAATACGCGAAAAATTGACTTTTCCTTCCCGGAAAGCTGTGTTATAATAAACGGACCGTATCAAACGGTCCGTTTTCACATAGACAGACAGAATACGGCATCCAGTCAACCGGAGGTTTTCATGGCAAAAACCTGGAGAGAGCGAATCAGTCTTTCGGCGTTTGCCGATGAGGAACAGGAAGAATTCCTGCGCGCCAGGCGGAGAAGGGGCTTCAGCAGACCGCTGATCTTCGTCGTTGTGGTTGTTGCGGCTATTTTTGTGCTGAGTCTCTTCTTCCGTGTGGAAGATATTCGCGTGGAAGGGAACACGCACTATACCGATGAAGAAATTATCCGCGCCATCGACATCGAAGAAGGCGACAACCTCTTTTTCTTCGACCGCTTTGCCGCCATCAGCCGGGTGTTCTCCAAATTGCCGTATATTGAAGAAGTAACACTGAAGCGCGCGCTGCCGAACAGAATCACCATTACGGTGGAGGAAAGCACTGCCATGGCCTATCTGATCCTCGGTGATGAAGAGTGGACCATGGACCACAACTGTAAGATTCTCGGCAAGGCGGCGGAAGGCGAGACGGATCTTCTGGTCCCGATTGTAAATTTTGACCCGGGCACCCTTTTCATCGGCGAGCGCCTGACTGCAGCCAGCGGCGACGACGCGCCCGTGGAATACCTCAACGAGATTCTGCTGCAGTTGGAAGGACGCGGCCTCCTTCAGGAGGTCGACCGCATCAACTTTGAGAATATGAACAGCCCTGAAATCATCTACAACGGCCGCTTTACCTTTGTCATGGGCGGCTATTCCCAGGTCTCGGATAAATTTGCCATGCTCTCCGGCGTTTTGGAAACGCTGAAAGCGGGCGATATGGGCGTCATCGATCTCTCCGACGGCAGAACGGCAAGATTCAGCCCGAACTGAGGCAAGCTTTCCGCTTTCCGTTGAGGAAAGTGTTTTTATGCCCTAAATATTACAAAGTGTTTACAAAAAAGTTGCCCTAAAATGAAAATAACTATTGACCTGAGCGAAAAAATGTAATATTATAGGGGTCACAGAGACAAAAAGTTACGCGCAATTTGCGTTGTTGAGTCAGACAGGAGGCACAGGTTATGGATTTTAAGGCCGAAACTGGTCCTGAAAATGTTGTAACAATAAAAGTCGTTGGTGTCGGCGGCGCCGGCAACAACGTCGTAAACCGTATGGTGAAGGACGGCACCCAGGGTGTCGAGTTTATTGCTGTCAATACCGACAAGCAGGCGCTTTCCGTTTCAAACGCAGATCAGAAAATCCAGATCGGTGAAAAAATCACCCGCGGCCAGGGCGCAGGCTCCGACCCCGAGATCGGCAGACGTGCTGCTGAAGAAAGCAGAAACGCCATTACCGCTGCTCTGGAAGGCACCGACATGGTGTTCATTACCGCCGGAATGGGCGGCGGCACCGGTACCGGCGCGGCCCCGACGGTTGCCGACATTGCCCGCGAAAACGGTGCGCTGACGGTCGGCGTCGTCACGAAGCCCTTTAAGTTTGAAGGCAAACGCAGGATGGATCAGGCGAATGTCGGCATCCAGGAACTGCTCGGCAAGGTTGACTCCCTTCTGATCATCCCCAACGACCGCCTGAAGTACGCGACCGACCAGAAGGTTACCCTGGCAAATGCGTTTGAAATCGCCGACGATGTTCTTCGTCAGGCCGTAACCAGCATTTCGGATCTCATCAAGAATACCGGCTTTATTAATCTGGATTTTGCGGACGTCACCTGCATTATGAAGAATGCCGGCTATGCCCATATGGGCGTCGGCCGTGCGGCAGGCAAGGGCCGTGCCGAAGAGGCCGCCCGTATCGCCGTAGCAAGCCCTCTGATGGAGACCTCCATCGACGGTGCCCGCGGCGTTCTCATCAACATCACCGGCTCTTCGGATATGGGCCTTGAGGATATGGAAGCCGCCGCCGATCTGGTTCAGGAAGCGGCACACCCCGATGCCAACATCATCTTCGGTGCCAGCTTCGACGAGAGCATGCAGGATGAAATCCGCGTAACGGTCATTGCAACCGGGTTTGAGCAGGGTTCGGCGAAAAAAGCGGCCAAAGCCGCAGCTGCGCCCGCAGCGGAAGCTGCCGCACCGGCCTCTGCGCCGGCCGCCCCGCAGGCTCCTTCCGTCCCGCCGGTCTTTCAGCCCGCATCCGGGATGAAGCCCGTCGTTCCGAACGCGGTTCCGGTCACGCCGGCGCCGGCAAAGGAAGACGAACCCGCGGAACCTGCCGAAGATCCCTTTGAGAGCATTTTCAAGATCTTTAATACCAAGTAAGGTTGTTCAGGTATGCCTTTGATGAAAGGCTGATACTTGCATGATACGAACGCTCCTCCCCCGCGGAGGAGCGTTTGCACATGGATGATGTGATGGAAAATCATTTATACCGGTTAAAACGATTCTATGCCCTGATCAGGAGAATCCTGTATTACTATAATGCAAAACAGATCCCGCTTGCGTCGGCGGCCCTTTGCTATTACATGATGATGACCTTCTTCCCGCTGATCATCTGCCTGTACACGCTTTTGGGGAACAGTTACTCCCGTGCAAGAAGAGTATTGGACTTTGCGGAAAACATGCTGAGTGCCGACACCGTACAGACAATCCGGACGTTTCTGAACTATGTTGCCTTCAACCACAGCCAGGCCATGTTTATCGCCGGGGTTTTGTTCCTGCTGACGACCGCATCCGCCGGAATGCGCAGCATTCAGGCAACGCTCGGGCGAATGCAGGGCGGACACCGCTTTCCCGGAGCCCGGGGAATTCTTGTCAGCGTGGTGTTTGCCGTCGCATTTCTGGGCACCACATGGTTCGGGATTCTTGTCATGTTCACCAGCCGTGATCTACTTGGTATCCTGAATGAAAAACTGCCTTTTCTCGATGTCAACGCCGGCTGGCAAACCATCAAGTATCTGCTTCTCGGCGGGATGCTGTTTCTGGTGCTTTGGGGGATCTTCAGTGTGTCACGCCTGCGGGAAAGCAGGTTTTCAACGTGGCCGGGCGCGCTGCTCGGCTCGCTTGCCATGCTGGCGGTGAGCTTTCTCTTTTCCATCTTCATTGCCGCATCTGCCCGCTATTCGTTGGTTTACGGATCGCTGACGTCGATGATCCTGCTGATGCTGTGGCTGTTTTTCAGCTGTCAGGCAATGTATATCGGTGCGGCGTTGAACATTGCAATCCGGGATCTGCGCGGCACGTAGTCAAGGAGCCGGAGAAATGCCGGAAACGGAACAAACGTTGATACGGAAAGAGTGGTGAAACACTTTGAACGAAGAGAATATGTGGATTGCCGGCCACTGGAGAGACTATGAGCTGCTCGACTGTTCGCGGGGCGAGAAGCTCGAACGCTGGGGCGACGTGTATCTGGTCCGTCCGGACCCGCAGGCAATCTGGGATACGCCGCGCCGGAATGAACACTGGCATACCCGCAACGCCCGTTATATCCGCAGCGAGAGCGGCGGGGGCAGTTGGGAGAAGGACGCCGTGCCCGAAAGCTGGGAGATCTCCTACGGGGAACTGACCTTCCGCGTCAGGCCGATGAACTTTAAGCACACGGGCCTCTTTCCGGAACAGGCAGCCAACTGGGACTGGGCCATGCGGCAGATCCGTACCGCGGGGCGGCCCATCCGCGTGCTGAACCTCTTTGCCTATACCGGCGCGGCCACGGTTGCCTGTCTGAAGGCCGGCGCCGAAGTCTGCCACGTGGATGCGGCAAAGGGCATGGTTGCCTGGGCAAAGGAGAACGCCGCCGCCAGCGGCGTGCGGGAAGCGCCCGTACGCTGGATTGTCGACGACTGCCAGAAGTTCGTCGAGCGGGAAATCCGCCGCGGCAAGCGTTACGACGCTGTCATCATGGATCCGCCTTCCTATGGTCGCGGGCCGGGCGGCGAAGTCTGGAAGCTGGAACAGAATCTCTGGCCCTTTGTCTCGCTCTGCGCCGACGTCCTGTCGGAGGAACCGCTTTTCCTCCTCATCAACTCTTATACCACAGGCCTCTCGCCCACGGTGCTGAGCTATGTGAGCGAAAGCATTTTTTCCAGGCGCTTCGGCGGCCACGCCGAAAGCAGGGAGTTGGGGCTCCCGGTGACGGAGAGCGGCCTGGTCCTGCCCTGCGGAGCCAGCTGCAGGCACGTCTTCGGCTGAAGAAAATAATCAAAAACCCTGTACAGAGTTTTTCTGTACAGGGCTTTTGTCTCTGTATGAGCTTTGCGCCGTTTGTTCAGGAAGCGTCGGAGCTGCGCCGGCACTGGAGAAATAGCCGGTCCTCTTCCTCAACCGCGGAGAAATCGGAAAAACCTTTCGACGCGAAGAGCTCCGCAAGATAGTCAATGGAGTGGGCATACTCCACATGCTCTTCCCGGCTGCGGCGCCACAGTCCGCTGCGCTGCCGGGAGAACAGATCCATCCCGTAAACCAGCGCGTTGATCTCGCGGTCGAAATCCGCACGCCACAGGCAGAACACACGGTCGTCGTCATCCACAAAGGTATCTCCGTCCAGCTGCTGCAGGTACGCGGGGCTGCGCAGATCAAACAGGAACAGACCGCCCGGCCGGATAAACAGATGCAGGCGCGAGAGGAGCTTCCGCAGTTTCTCCGGGCTCAGATAGTTGACGCCCACCAGCGTGCAGAAAGCGGCGTCCACGGTGCCGTACAGGTCCAGTTCCGCCGCGTCCTGATGCAGGAACAGCGGGGGAACCGGGAGACCGGCGCATTTTTCGCGCGCCTGCATCAGCATTTCTTCTGAAGCATCGACGGAAATAATCTCATAACCGCGCTGCGACAGCTCCAGGCTCATGCTTCCGGTCCCGCAGCAGAGGTCCAGCAGCAGGTGAAACTCCCCGCCGTCTTCCCGGAAGGCGGCCTCGTAACGGTCGGCAAAGCGCCTGTAGTCCACATCGGAAGTCAGCCGGTCATAAAAGCCGGCAAGCGGCCCGTAACAGTTCATTCGCCCGGGGCGGCTTTTTCATCCGCAGGGTCCGCGGATTCCAGACGGGAAAAAACCAGCTCGTAGCCGCCGTTGCCGTACTGCAGCGTGCGGTTCACGCGGCTGATGGTGGCACTGGAAGCACCTGTTTCGGCAAGAATCTCATTATAAATTTTGCCCTGATGCAGTCCCTTTGCCACCTGATAGCGCTGCTCCATGGCGCTGAGTTCCCCCACGGTGCAGAGATCCTCAAAAAAGTCAATGCACTCCGCCGGTGTTTCCAGCGCGAGGATCGCCTCATACAGCGCGGGATTATGTTCGCGTTTTGCCTTCATTCCGTGTTTCCTCCGGATTTGCACTGCCATTCAGCGGCTGTTGATCTTTCACATTTTAACGCATTCCAGTGTAAAAGTAAAGAATTCAGAATAATTTCATTTGCATATTCCGGCTCCGCGGTCTATGATAGCACTAAGAATGCCTGCAGACCTGCAGGCAGATTTCGTGACGGGAGACAGAAACGGGATATGAGGATAAGCGGCAGAAAAACAGTTCTGATCACCGGCCTGATGCTGGCGGCCCTGATGCTGGCGGCGTGCGGTTCCGAACGTACCGGCATGCCCGGCGCTGCAGCGCCTGCGTCCGCCGCTCCGGAAGCGTCCGCCACTCCGGAAGCGTCCGCCACTCCGGAAGAATCTGCTGCACCGGTGCCGGCGCCCACGCCCATTCCGGAAGTTCCCGCCCCCTCCGCGCCGGTACTCGCGCAGCCCGCGCCTGCCGATGCCCTGCCCGATCCTTTGGACCCCGAAGAGGCCTCTGCGCCGTCAGATCCCCTGGATCCCGAAGAGCGCCGCGATCCTGTCGCACCGGACGCCTCTCCCGCGCCGACCCTGCCGCGGGTGACCAAAAGCCCTACCGACGAAACGGTCGAGGAGGGCGGTTCCTGCCTGTTCCTGGCGAAATACGAGAACGCCGAATATGCCGTGTGGCACTTTGTCAGCCCCGACGGCCTCACCGACATGACCTACGAGGCGGCGCAGGCAGCTTTCCCGACGATGCAGATCCGAAACGGCATGTACAGCAATCTCCAGCTCGGGAACATTCCCTATGCCGTGAACGGCTGGAAGGTCTACTGCCGCTACTCCAACACCGACGCCGGATATGTGGACACCGCCATGGCGCAGATTACGGTCGTCCGCGATCCGAGTCAGGCCTTCACCGCCGCGCAGCCGGCGGTGCGCCGCGCCGGCTTTGAGGGCGAGTGGGCCGAGGAAAGCAGCGGCCTGTGCCGCATCCTCTTTACCTGGCACGACGAAAGCAGCTGGTACGTCGGCATTATCCGGCGCGACACCTCGGGCCTGCGCGACTGCTGGAACATGACCGGGAAGTTCTACAGCGACGGCGTCCTGGTTTACGACGACGGCCACCACTGGACCGAGACCTATTCCAACGACAATTCCTATGAAACCTCCAACGAAACCTGGAACGGAACCGGCAGCTTTTATCTGGAAAACGGCAGGCTCCACTGGTACAACGCCCAGACGGGGGAGGAACTGATTCTGGTACCCGCCTGAACGCTGTGGGCATGCCTTCTTCAGAAACTCTTTAGTTGTCAAATCGGGCGATCCGATGTATGATATCCCCGCAATGAGTATAAGAACAGAAGAATGAGGAATGTGATATGAAAAAGAAACTGCTGCTCCTCACCGTGCTGACACTGGCCCTCCTGCTGCTGAGTGCGTGCAGTCTGCGGCCCTCCAGCAATGTGACCTACGAACCGACCCCGGCGCCTGCCGCGGAACCGACCCCGACCCCCACGCCGGCTCCGCCCATGGAACTGAACATAGTCACCCCGACTCCCGAGGCGACTCCGGCCCCGACCCCCACGCCGGAAGCCACTCCCGCGCCGACCCCGCCCCCCCCCCCCCCGCCCCCCCCCACCCCCGCCCCCCCCCCCCCCCCCCCCCCCCCGCCCCCGCATCCCCCCCCCCCGCCCCCCACCCCCC
>JAEEGI010025465.1_pt1 | contig 11468 bp, 13 predicted proteins | sample 8958751 | NCBI WGS metagenome assembly JAEEGI01 (sample SAMN16246545, study PRJNA631951) | gut metagenome | biome: gut microbiome; feature: rumen; material: KS-attached | host: Bos | place: Iran: Karaj | collected 2018-10 | reverse complement strand
TCATGAGGTTGACCATCGTGTTCGTCATCTCGCCGAGGTGGTGGCACTGCTCAAAGAGGCCGGGAGCGACGAAGGGAGCTTTATAGGCAAGGTTCGGGTCAACCTTGTCGAGAATGGCCTTGAGGTTGGCCCACTCCTCGTCGGGAAAATCAAGGGAGGGAGCATGGACATAGTCCTGCCAATGCTCAATGTCTTTGATAACGATGGTGTCCGGGTTATGGACGGGGAAAGCGCCGGGGGTGCCAAGCGGGAAGCTGTTGGTGACGCCCCATGCGTTCTTTACGTTTTCCTGGCCGTAAGCCGGAGAGGGGCTGTGCATGATGGCGGGGTGAAGAATGAGACGAATGGCCTCATACTGGTTAGCGTAACGATCAGGGTTGAGACCCTTGGCCGCCTCATAGAAATTTTGCTTAGGACTGAGCATTTGGTTTCCTCCTTAAAATATGAAAGCTTGTTCGAGTTGTAATAATTATTTTATAAGTAAACACGTTCGGGCATTTACCACTATCCAACTATATCGAATTATACCAAAAAAATATCCGCTCTTCAAGAGGAATAAGGATAAAATACATATTTACTCTTGTTAGAAACGAATTTGTGGCATATAATGGAGAAAAAGAATATTAATAATATCAATATATAAGCTACAGAAAGGAAAATGAAAATGGCTGAAGAAAAAAACATTATGGCTGAAAACGGTCAGCCCACCTTTGAGGGCCTGAGCCAGTTTTGCCCGCCCCACTGCTTTGAACTTGCAGGCAGGGAGCTGAAGCTCTGCATGGATAACGGCTACGATTATATCCTGCGCTTTGACCGCAAAACCGTAACCTGGGGCAAGGAGGGCGAAGAGCCGCGCACGGACGAATACGTCTGCCTCAAGGCCGAGGACGAGACCTATTTCATAAACGCGGAGATTACCGGCGTTACGCCGAGGCTCGGCCTGACGCTCATACTCGACGATGAAAACGCGCTCGTCACGGTTATAACCGGGCGGCAGGGAATGAACCCGAAGTTTCCGTACCTCGTGGAGATCGGCGCGGAGTTCGGCGCGGTGGAGATACCCGGAAAGCCGCTCAACGAAAAGCGCCACGGCTACACGACGGACATGATAGGCCGCGCCGTGCTCTGGACCTATTCGCCCGATTTCTGCATCATCCACGCTTACACCACCGAACGCTACTATAACGTGACTCTCCCGGAGCCCGACCATGAGCCGACGCCTAAGGAGATAGAGGATAATAAGGCTATGGCGGAGTCCTTCAAGGGCTATAAGGACCCGACGGAGCCTGCGCTTTACATCCGCATCAAGGACGGAATCTATGTATTCGCCTTTGCCGAGCAGAACCTTGAGAAGTTCACGGGGCCGCTCACGCGCGGCAACAGTCTCGCCTTCCTTATGAACTTTAAACGGATGTACGACGTGGGGCGCTCCTTTGGCACGAATGCCAAGCAGCAGCCGGAAAATTACTGCTTCGGAGCATACGGCAAGGAAATTCCCTTCCCGGAGAAGTTCAAAAACCTTAACAGCGAATATTTCGTGTGAGGCGCGGCTATGGACTTTTCGGTTATAGATAAGCTGGGGCTCGACCTGCCGCCCGTGGGCGTTTATTATGACCTTTTCCGCCCGGAAAACATCCCGCCTATGGACGAGGGAATAAACAAATCCCTGTGCGAGATCCTCCGCTACGCACAGGAGAAGGACGAACCCTTTTATTTCAGCAAGGAGCACCCGGAAAACTGCGTGGGTAAAATAATGGTGGGGATGGACAGCTTCGCCCCCTCCGCCGAAAGCGGACAGATCGGCCCGAGACTCGGAGTTTTCGACTCCGCGCGCTGCAACGCGAGGCTCTATTATTCCGTCAAGCGCTTGCCCTGCGGCTCAGTGAACTACGTTTCCTTCGTGCCGTACCGCCATTTAAAGAGCGTGCCGGACGTGCTCATTTTCACAGGCCCCGCCGCGAAGCTTGAGCCTGTCCTCAGAGCGTCCACGTACTCGACGGGCGAGGGCTACCATTCCGAGTGTACGCCCGTTATGGGCTGCTCGTGGTTCATGGTGTACCCGTACATGACGGGGAAAATCAATTTTGTCGTTCCCGCATTTGTCCACGGCCCCCACGGCAGGCAGCTCTGGGACTCCGACACCGTCGTGGTTTCTGTGCCGTACCAGTGGGTGCCGACAGTGATGGAGAATCTCGGCAAAATGCCGTTTGAGCTCAAGGGCCATGAAAGCAAGGAAGCCTATTACGCCGAGTTCGGCGGGATATTGGCAGACATGGAAGAAAAAATGAAGAATCCGTGAAATCTTGACAAACCGGAATGTGTACGCTATAATGTACATATAATAGACGGAGGGGATCATCATGACGAACACAAACGCGACAAACTTCCGGCAGAACGCTTTTGCTTATTTCGATCAGGCGGTCGTATATGGAGATGTAATTAACGTCAGCACAAAGAACGGCAACGCCATAGTTATGAGCGAAGAAGACTATCGCGGGATGACGGAAACGCTTTATCTTGCGTCAATTCCCGGCATGACCGAAAGCATTCTCGCCTCCCGAGAGGAAAAAACGGAGGACTGCCAGAGCTTTGATCCTTCGGAGGATTGGTGATGTACAGGGTCGTGCTGAGCCGTCAGGCGCTCAGGGACAAGGATAAAATCAAACAGGCCGGATACGGCAAACGCGCAAAAGCGCTTTTGGAATTGATTTCGGAAGACCCCTATAAAACGCCGCCGCCTTATGAAAAGCTCGTCGGTGACCTTAAAGGCTTTTACTCACGGCGTATAAACCTCCAGCATCGGCTTGTATATGAGGTGCGCGAGCAGGAAAAAACAGTAGTCATCGCCAGAATGTGGACACATTACGAATAGTACTTAGGCCAGCCCTGAGGGGGCTGGCCTTTGCTTTTTTATATACTTACTGACAGAATGCGTTCGTCAGTCCGAAATGTCGCTGTCGAGAATGATGCTGAAATCATGCTCAGGGTAAGCGTTTTTTATTTTTTCGCAAATTTCGTTGTAAACGCCCGTGCGGTCCTTTGCCGCGAAGTCTACTATCATGTCGAATCTCACGGCTTTGCCCTTGAGGTAGAAGCCGTGTATTTGCAGGACCTCGGGGTAGGAGAGTGCAATCTCGCGGATATTGGATTCCATCGCGGCTGCCTCGGCGTCCTTCGTATTGAGCGCGTAGACGGATATGCCCGCCATGATTACGCCATGCTCGTCGTAGACCTTTTGGGTTATCTCTCTTTCGAGTATGTCCGTTTCCTCGACGGTCATCGTGTCCGGCAGCTCTATGTGAACGGAGCCGATAAGCTGCTCCGGACCGTAATTGTGGATAACAAGGTCGTAGGCCCCGCGAACCTCGGGGAAAGCGGCGATAGTTTCCTTTACCGCCTTTGAAAGCTCGGAGTCGATGCGCTCGCCGAGGATCTCGCTTATCGTGTCGCGCAGCATTTCAAAGCCGGACTTTATGATAACGGCGGAGATAACGGCGCCGAGCCACGCTTCGAGGCTTATGTGGAAAATAAGATAAATTGCCGCCGCGACGAGCGTTGAGGCGGAGATTATAGAGTCAAAAAGCGCGTCGCTGCCGGAGGCCACGAGCGCGTCGGAGCTGACGCGCTTGCCCGTGCGCTTGACGAAGCTGCCGAGCGCTATCTTCACGAGGACGGCGACGGCGATTATAATGAGCGCGACGGTGGAATAATCCGGCGTCTGCGGGTTAATAATGCTTTTTACCGATTCGACGAAGGAGGTAACGCCGGCGTAGAGGACTATAACGGAAATTACCGTCGCGCTGAGATATTCGATGCGCCCGTAGCCGAGCGGGTGCTTTTTATCCGGCGCTTTTTGAGAAAGCTTCGTGCCGATGATGGTTATGAGCGAAGAGAGCGCGTCGCTGAGGTTGTTCACCGCGTCCATCACGACGGCGACGGAATGGGACAGCAGCCCCACGGCAGCCTTGAAAGCAGCGAGAAATACGTTCGCAATGATGCCGATAATGCTTGTCCTTATTATGGTTTTGTTACGGTCAGTCCCCATGAGATTACCTCGCTTTACGTATACATATATTAGCTATTTTATTCATTCCGCAAACCCACTTTTTTCTGATAACCATTTCAAAACATCGGTTTCTCTTTTAATCCATGGATTTTGTTTCCTATTTAAATCATTTAATATTCTTTCGTTGTTCTCAATTGCTTCCTGAATCTCCACAAAAACTGGTCTGAACTCCTGCTCTTTTTCATAATCGTCCAAATTTTGCTTCTGTTTATTTTTTTCATCTATCGTTACACTGTAATATTCGGATTTCATGGAAAAATATGTACCCGGTTCAAAGTCATCAACCTTTTGCTCCAAAACGATTCCAAACAACTTTCCTACTTTCTCCACCTGATACCCTGTTTCTTCCAACATTTCCCGGACAATACATTCTGCAGCATTTTCACTATTTTTATATCCACCACCTGGAAATTTGTAGTCTCCTTGATTTGTATGAATCAATAAAATCTTTCCGTCTTTTTCAATCACCGCCTTTGCTGCTTTTCTGTAAGTCACAACAGCATTCGATGGCAACTCACTTAACCCATAACAAATCTCAAATCCCTGCATGAAACGCCTCCTACTTCCATTACTTGCTCTAAAATCAATACTTCTGACTCAATACACTTTTGCACTCTAACTAACAATCGCTCATACAATTCATCTTTTCTAGATAATACAGCCTATAAAAAAACATACAGATACAATCCCATTCCTGTATGTATTATCGCGTATTATCGAGCATTTTGCAAATGCTTTTTGTATTCCGCAGATTCCGCCGTTGTTTGCCGGGGCCTGATATGTTATAATGACTATAACTTTTATTCAGGAGTTTTAAATGGGACATACAGGCAAAATAATTATAGATTTTTCGGCGCTCGCGGCGCTTTATGTTTTTGTGTTTTTTAAGAAATGGCGCGGAAAGGGCAGGGGAGTGCTGGCGGTCAATACGCTGATGTACGTATATCTGGCGCTTGTGTTGTATTTTACGGCGATGCCCGTGCTGAGCTCGCTTCCGCATATTTTCAGCCACCCGTATGCGCCTATGCATATGACACCCTTTGAAGATTATTTGAGGGGCAGGGGCGGCGCGAAAATGCAGATAATCCTGAACGTGGTCATGACGATTCCGTTCGGCTTCCTCTTTCCGTTCCTGTGGCGAAAGCATCGCGGCATGCTATTTTTGAAAACGCTGCTTTTTACCTTCCTGCTGAGCCTTTCTATTGAGCTTCTTCAGCCGCTTATAGACCGCTCATCCGACATAACGGACATTATTACGAACACGACGGGCGGCATCGTGGGCTATATCCTCTATCTCCCGTTCAGCCCGTTTGCAAGGCGGCTGCTCGGTTAAATCTGCTTTAACAGCTTGAAATACTTGCCGTCCTCGTCTTCACCGACAAATAATATCCGGTCAAATCCTTTTTCCCAGTAAAGCCTTATCGCAGGGTAGTTATCAATATCGACGCCGATTGACATTTCCGAATATCCCAATTCACGGGCTTTCTCAACGGCAAAGTCAACAAGAGCGCGGCCTACGCCTTTGCGCCGTTCGCTCAGTTTAACTATGAGCCGAGATACATAAATCCTTTTGCCGGCTATAGTATAATCGGGGTCGTTTTTATCAAAAACGAGTGATATTTCGCCAATGTATTCGCCCTCGGCCTCGAAGACATAGCTTTTCCTGTTGCCGCTTATGATTTCGGCGTAGAAGCGTTTGGCAAGCTCCGCATGCCGCTCCATGTCCCAGATGTTAGCCAATTTGCCGTAGTTCGAGGGGTCTAAACCGATGATGCGATAGTCCATGATCAGCCCTCCTTTTATCTCTCGGCAAAGCGAATTATCTGCTTTTCTGCATCGACAACGGCTTCGACGCCGAAGGGGACTATGCAGCGCGGCGTTGAGTGGCCGACGTTTACGTTATAAACGATAGGAAGCTCCGGATTGTCAATAACTTCCGTCAAAAGCTGCCTGTACTCGTCCATATACGCTTCATCCATCGGCTTACCCGCGAGAACGCCGGAAACCGCGCCGAAAACTCCGGCCTCCTTCAGATATTCGAGAGACTTGCGGTAAACTTCGGGGCTGGGCTTTTCCTCGCTGGATTCAAGCAGTATAATGCGCCCCTTCCATTCCTCGGCGCTCGGGAAAAGTTGATATTTTGAGCATACTGCGGGCATATCATCATATCGCTCCGCGTTGAACATATCGTACATGGAGTCTATGCAGCCACCGAGGATTTTCCCGGAGAACACGGGTGGACCCTGCAAAAGCTCAAAGCCGTGGTCTGTGTGCGCCGTGCGCTCCTTGCCGACCTCGTCGGGAGAAAACTTTTCCCTTTCCTCATACCAAAGCTCGCTCGGCCTTATCTCGCGTATGGTTCCGGCGGAGATAAGCTCCTCAAAATATTTTCTTGTATACGGGAGAATTTCGGGGCCGAGCTCGCAGATATCGGACATGAACGCCTGGCCGTAAAATGTCCGCAGACCGACCTTGTGGAGCATAAAGTGGTTGAGCGTTGTATCGGAAAAACCGAGAAACACCTTGTCCGTCACGGCCTTGGCGAGATTGCCGCCTTCAAAAAGGTATGGCGATAAACGGTATGTGTCGTCGCCTCCAATAGCGCACAGAATCATGTCAATCTCCGGGTCACGGAAGGCCTCCAACAAGTCCTCAGCTCGCTTTTCCGGGTGAGCTTTTATGTACTCCACGCCCTTGAGCGCGTTCGGCATAAACTTTACGTTTAAGCCGTATTCTTTAAGTCTTTTGAGCCCGATTTTGATTTCAAACCGTATAAACGGCTCGCCGGCTATTCCGCTTGAAAGGCTCACGATGGCAATGTTTTTGATCATAATGTTCCTCCTATTACAATAAAAAACAGCGGCATAGGCTTTAAACCGATAAGCCTATGCCGCTGCGTTATAAACGTATTAAAAAATCACGCTTCCCGCAAAATGGGTATAGACCTACTGCCTGAGCGACGCTGATGCTGCTTAGGCTGAGTAGGATGATTCTGCTTGTTCTGAGCGGATATAAAGGCATATTCAGTTAACATTTATATCGCTCCCTTCAAAATAATTGCTCACAGAATACCATGTGTGGAGAAAGATGTCAATAGTTTTTTATTGGGGTTAAAAGCGGCGGTTGCGGTAAATGAAAATGAGTATTCAGCCGCCATACTTTTTTCATCTCCGATAAAAGGTCTGTTCCCTTGCGCGTTCTGCCGTTTTCCTGCGCGCGCAAAGCCGCAATGCAGGCTTTGATTGTTACGGAAATATTGAGAAAATACGTTTTTCGGTGTATAATTATATTATTAGTACACTGTCCGGCGGGGAGCGGGAAACCGGGCTTCGGCGGGCGAGGCAGGGAGGCGTTTCAGCATGATATCTCTTCTTCTTTCTTTTGCCGTGCTGATTACAGGATACTTTGTTTATGGCAGAATTGTCGAAAAGGTGTTCGCACCCGACGATAGGGAAACTCCGGCCTACACGAAAAACGACGGCGTGGACTTCATCCCCATGCCCACGTGGAAGGCCTACTTGGTTCAGCTTCTCAATATCGCCGGAACCGGGCCGATTTTCGGGGCGCTGATGGGCGCCTGCTTCGGTCCGGTGGTGTTCCTGTGGATAATCTTCGGCTCCGTGCTTGCGGGCGGAGTTCACGATTATATGTCCGGCATGATATCGGAGCGGCATGACGGAGCCTCCATCGCGGAGCTGAGCGGCATATACCTCGGGTCCGCCGCCAAATGGTTCATGAGAGCGTTTTCGGTCCTGCTCCTGCTCCTGACGGGAACCGTTTTCGTAACTTCTCCGGCAGCGCTGCTCGCGAGGCTTACGCCCGATGTGCTGAGCGGCACGTTCTGGATAGTTATAATCCTTGTTTATTACGTATTGGCCACGCTTTTGCCCATTGATAAAATAATCGGCAAGCTCTATCCCGTATTCGGCGCGGTGCTTATCATCATGGCGGCGGGCATACTCGGCGGCATAGTATTCGGCGGCTATACCGTGCCGGAGCTTAGACTCGCCGACCTTCACCCCGACGGGCTGCCAATCTGGCCTTTTATGTTCGTTACCGTGGCCTGCGGCGCTATTTCCGGCTTCCACGCCACGCAGTCGCCGATGGTTGCCAAATGCATCAAATCCGAAAAGCTGGGGCGCAGAGTGTTTTACGGCGCCATGCTCTCGGAGTCTGTTATCGCGCTCGTCTGGGCGGCGGGCGGCGTGGCGTTTTACGGGGCGACGGGAGGGCTCAGCAGCGCCCTCGCCGAGCTTGGGCAGTCCGGCGCCGTCTATGATATTTCCACGGGAATGCTGGGGAAGGCAGGGGGCGTGCTCGCCATCGTGGGCGTGATAGCCTGCCCGATAACCTCCGGCGATACGGCGTTTCGCTCCGCGCGACTAATTCTCGCGGAAATAACGAAGCTGGAACAGAAAAAAATCCGCAACCGCCTTTTGATAACTCTGCCGCTGCTCGCGGCGGGCGCCGTTCTGACGCAGCTTGATTTCAACGTCCTGTGGCGCTATTTTTCATGGTCGAACCAGACCCTTGCGATGATTTCTCTTTGGGTGGCGACGGCGTATCTGCTGAAAACGCATGAACGCAGGCTGACGAGCCTCATCACGGCGCTTCCCGCCGCGTTTATGTCGGCTGTCAGCATGACGTATATCCTCATGGCAAATGAGGGCTTCGGCCTCGCCGCGCGCATCGCTTACCCCGTCGGAGCCGTATTCGCGGCGCTGCTGTTTGCGTATTATATACTCAGGCTGCGAATGCCGCGCAATCGGATTTAGGGTTATATTGTAACGCATGGAGGACTGCGGCGAGAGAAGCCGTAGGTCAAGGCGTTTAAAAAGAAACTGAAGGATTTACTTCTTCATCCACTTCCTTTCCGGACAAAAGAAAAAGAGCTAACTGATCCAACAAAAATCAGTTAGCTCTTTGCTTATGAGCAATGCTTAAAGCGTTGTCAAATTGTTATCACGGAAGTGTTATCAACACCAATCTAAACTAATCCTAGATGCTTCTCAACCAATGAAACTGTTTCTTCTACGCTTCTTTTAGTGTCTCGCTCAATCCAGAAATAGTTTCCTGCCTTTATTTGCGCATATTTTTCTGCATTAAGCGAATATAGAGTTTCATTACAAGTTCTTTTCGCACTTTCAAAATCAGTCGCACTGTGTATATAATCACTGAACCCCTGATGATCCGGTCTATTGCAGTAATCGTCAACCAAATCGGTAGGTTCTTTGATCATAAACACTACTCTTGATGGATCTGACAATAAATCAGCCTGTTCTACTGTCAAATGGCAATCGCAAATGACCTTTGTATTTTTAGAAAGTCTGATCAAATCTAACACCACAAAATCAAGTTGTTCGCGAGTATTAGAGACCAGCCAATTCCGATACTCTTCAACAGACCTTCCAAAGAATTCGTCAGCATCTGTAAAAGTCATATTCATAGCAGGCTGATGCTCAGCATTTGACAGCAACTGATGACTTGGGAACATCTCATCAATGTCATAAACTTGAATACCATATTTTTTTCCTAATGCTCTTGATACGGTAGTTTTTCCTCCGCATGGTGTTCCGGTGATAAAATATACGTTTTTTAAATACTCTTTAATTACATTATCTTGAAATATCATAATGCTCCTTTATTTATTAGTATGCTTTTTATGTACTTTATAAGCATGAAACTAATAATAAAGTCTCATGCTATCAGATATTTCTTAATCTCAAAAATGCCACCATAGTAGTATTCTCCCTTCATTATCATTAAATAATATGTCTATTGTAGATAATCACTATCTAAGTATAGATATCACATTTCTCTTAAGCTTGCAATCTGATTCACCATATATTTGGCATAATCCTTTGCATGATCCGTATCATAAGATATATTCCTATCCTCTTCATATTCTATCAGAGCATCTTGTATCAGACTATGATATCTTTCATGAACATTGTTCAATGCCTCATTCAATGCCTCTTTATATTCAATACTGTTTATCAGCAAAACAATTCTTATAAACATATTAAGACAGCGAATTGCTGTATATTATCATTTTCGCCGCTTGTATTCTTTCTATTGCCACCGTCTAGACAGCGATACTGTTAATAGTTACTTTTCCGCTGCTTAGAACACCCCTCATGGCTCATTTATTGCAGCGGAATATCTATATTTTAGGTTTCCGATGCCACAAGACAGCCTCATACTTCTTTTTCAACAGCGTGATTATTTAAAATGGGATTTTCGATGTCTGGAAGTTTCAACTCCTTCAAAGAACATCGGTATTTGAAAAAAGAAAGTTTTCGATGCCCCGCGAATGGGGGCATCGAAGAATAATACTAAATAAGATAATTTTACTGATACTCCGGATTTACACTAACGCTATAGTAAACCCGCGATTTGTCTAATAATTTCGTCACCTGCAAACCACCCGGTATTATTCTAGTTCGCAAATTTCAGATTGTTACCAACTGAAAAATGACGATTTTGCATTTAAAATCAGTTCACTTCTGAACGGTTTGAATTAATCCAATACCTTTTCACAAGTTTTTATTGTCATTCTATTGTCACGTTGACAATGTGATTGTATCATAGTACGACAACTATTCAAATATCATTCTTCTATATTTGAAATAACTATAAATGCTATCTGTTTCCCACTTACCTTTTTATGGTAAAATAGCCTTTCCATTCTCTATATCACACTTGTATTCCTAACTATAGTATCCCTATATTTTTCTAGCAAATCGTGAGAATACTCCTTTTTCATATCAGACTCTCTAACAATTTTCCACAATGCCGCCGCTGCTTTTAAACGCTCACTAAATATCTTTGTCTTCTCATCTTCACAGAAATCTTTAACAAACTTGTTCCATTGTAAAGCGGATTTATCATAGGTAGCGTAAGTCTTCTTACCATTGTAAATATCTAGCAAATCTCCAAGAGTAAAGCTTTCATCACCACTTTCCTTAACAACCTTAGCCGTTTGAACCATATCAACATTGAACTTGAAGTTCTCTTCTCCTGTCTGCTGCTTAAAAAAATCTCTAAACCTATTTCCAAAAGTGAATCCACACGCAATCAATCCAGTATTTAATGTAAGTTCAGTCACAGTTGGCTTCCGTAATTTTATCGGCTTCTTCTTTTCAGGTAAAATGTTCTCCCCAGAAAAATATGCCTCTACCACTTTATTCAGTTCTATCTTACTGCCAGTAGCTTTTAATCCATGTGCCTTACAGATTTTAATAAGCTCGTCCCTATACCAATAATATTTACAAAATTCTGCATAGTCTTTAATGTCATCAAATTCCGGTCTCTTCATTCTTAACGTCCCTTTCAAGTATAAATATTATGCTTTTCTTATAGGATGCCTAATAACAGTTTTCCATTTTTCTGGAGCAACCTT
>JAEEGI010025464.1_pt1 | contig 11468 bp, 7 predicted proteins | sample 8958751 | NCBI WGS metagenome assembly JAEEGI01 (sample SAMN16246545, study PRJNA631951) | gut metagenome | biome: gut microbiome; feature: rumen; material: KS-attached | host: Bos | place: Iran: Karaj | collected 2018-10 | reverse complement strand
TCAAGAGCCTCTACGGTGCCCTGCGCTTCTGCCAGTATCTGGGCATGGAGCCCACGGGCAACTATGAGCGGGTGGGCCTTGAGAACGGCACCATGCCCCTGAAGGAGCTGCAGAAGGGGTGCCTTTGCCCCGTGTCCTTCTCCGGCTTCGAGATGGACGCCTTCACGGGCCACTTCGGCGGCGAGATCCGCCTCGCCTACCTTTCCACCGACGAGGGCATGAAGATCCTCACCGGCGGCTCCATCAACGGGAACCTGTCCGAGAAGCAGGGAAAGCTGCTCTTCTCCACCGAGCGCTATGACACCATGGACTACACCGGCCCCTTCGCCGTGCGGATCGAGGGCGTGGAAGTAGCGGGGTAAAACGAAAGCCTAAAAGCCTTTCTTTTGCCGCATTTTCTCTTTCGAAAAAGAAAAAAGGCGGCGGGGAAAGAGAAACGTAAGAAGGGATCGAGGTCCGTTGAAGAACCATCGATCCCTTTTTCGCTTCTCTTTTTTGGTACTTTTTCTCTTCTCATGAAGAGAAAAAAGTGCACAAAAATCAAAGTAAATCAAATACCTGGTGCAGGTCCTGTATCTCGTAGTCCATGGCCATGTCCGCCGGGCGGGGGTGGCGGTTGGGGTTGTACCAGCAGGTGGGGATGCCCGCGGCGATGCCGCCCGCCATGTCGCTGGTCAGGGAGTCGCCCACCATCAGCATGTCGGCTTTATCGATGTCCGGCAGGGCGGCAAAGACCTTGTCGAAGAAGGCGGGGCTGGGCTTTTCAGCCCCCAGCTCCTCGGAGAGGAAGATGCCGTCCATCCATTCCCCCAGATGGGACCGCTGCAGCTTCTTGGTCTGGGCGACGATGGTGCCGTTGGAGACCACGTACTGCTTCACCCGGCCGTGGAGGGATTTGACGATGACCAGGCTGTCGTCCCGGTAGACCACCGTGTCCCCCAGGGCGTGCTGATACCGGGCGTTGAAGGCTTCGCTGAGATCGGGATCGATGCCCAGCTCCGTGAAAAACTCTCGGAACCGGCCGATCAGCACCTCCCTCTTGGTGATCTCGCCCCGTTCGAGCCGCTTCCAGTACCCGTCGTTGATGGCGGCATACCGGGCCACCATATCGTCCGTGCACTCGCCCAGCCCAAACTCTATAAACAGCCTCTGGATGGCGGCCTTCTCCGCCGCGGCGAAATCCAGCAGCGTCCCGTCTACATCCCACAAGATAGCCCGTACCATGTCCTCTCTCCCTTCGCTTTTCTGTATCATACAACAGGAAAGGGAATACTGCCAGTCTTTCTTACGGTGTGCCTTTACATTTCGACCGGCCCGGCGTATACTGGGGAGGAATGAAGTATAAGGAGGAAGCTATGGAACGAGTCAACGCGTGGACCACGTACAAGAAGCGGGAAGAGAAGAAGGTCATGGACCTGGGCAAGGCCTATCGGGCCTTTTTGGATAGGGGCAAGACCGAGCGGGAATGCGTCCGGGAGACCATCCGCCTGGCTGAGGCGGCCGGATATCAGGACCTGGACAAGGTCGAAACCCTGCAGGCCGGGGACCGGGTGTATGTAAACACCATGGGCAAGGCCATCCAGCTGTACATCATCGGCACCGAGCCCCTGGAGAAGGGCCTCAACATCGTGGGCGCCCACATCGACAGTCCCCGCATGGACCTGAAGCAGAATCCTCTCTATGAGGACACGGACGTGGCGTACCTGGACACCCACTACTACGGCGGCATCAAGAAGTATCAGTGGGTCACCCTGCCCCTGGCCCTTCACGGCGTGGTGGCCAAGAAGGACGGCACGGTGGTGGACGTGGTCATCGGCGAGGACGAGGAGGACCCGGTGGTGGGCATCTCCGATCTGCTCATCCACCTTTCCGCCACCCAGATGGACAAGAAGGCCACCGTGGTCATCGAGGGGGAGGCCCTGGACGTGATCGTGGGCGGCAAGCCCCAGAAGGACGTGGAGAAGGAGCCCGTGAAGGCCGCCGTTCTGGCCATCCTGAAGGAGAAGTACGGCATGGAGGAGGAGGACTTCGTCTCCGCCGAGATCGAGGTGGTCCCCGCGGGCAAGAGCCGTGACTTTGGTTTGGACCGCAGCATGGTCATCGGCTACGGCCACGACGACCGGGTCTGCGCCTACGCGGAGATCGAGGCCATGTTCCAAATCACCGACACTCCCAAATACACCTGCTGCTGCATCCTGGCCGACAAGGAGGAGATCGGCAGCGTGGGCGCCACGGGCATGCAGGCCCGCTATTTCGAGAACGCCATGGCGGAGATCATGGACAAGCTGGGCGCATACAGCGAGCTCAGGCTCCGCCGGGCCCTGCAGAACAGCCGCATGCTCTCCTGCGACGTGAGCGCGGGCTTCGACCCCTCTTACGCGGGCATGTTCGAGAAGAAGAACGCCGCCTTCCTCGGCAAGGGCGTGTGCTTCAACAAGTACACCGGCGCCCGGGGCAAGTCCGGCAGCAACGACGCCAACGCCGAGTACCTGGGCAAGCTCCGCGCCATCATGGAGGAGGGCAAGGTGGTCTACCAGACCGCTGAGCTGGGTAAGGTGGATCAGGGCGGCGGCGGCACCATCGCCTACATCTGCGCCCTCTACGGCATGAACGTCATCGACAGCGGCGTGGCGGTCCTCTCCATGCACGCTCCCTGGGAGATCATCTCCAAAGCGGACCTCTATGAGGCGGTCAAGGCCTACCATGCCTTTTTGCTGAAAGCGTGATCCCCTCGCACAGGAATGCAGACGTCTTCGGACGCCTGCTTTTTTCATGTAAACTGGGGGAGCGCGGGGACAAAGCCCTGCGCTCCCAAGCGCCTCCTTCCTGTTTTGATACGCTTTATTCCTGCATGCGCAGGATCTCCCGCTTCAGATGGTCCATGATCCGCTTCTCCAGGCGGGAAATGTAGCTTTGGCTGATGCCCATGGCGTCCGCCACCTGCTTTTGGGTCCGGGGCGGCTGTTCCTTGAGGCCGAAACGCAGCTCCACGATCCGCCGTTCTCGCGGGCTTAGCCGAGCGAGAGCCGCCCATAGGAGCCGTCGATCCACCTCATCCTCCAAATCCCGGCTCACCTCCTCCCCATCCGAGCCCAGGATGTCGGACAGGAGCAGCTCGTTGCCGTCCCAGTCCACATTCAAGGGTTCGTCCAGGGATACCTCCAGCTTCAGCTTGCAGCTGCGGCGAAGATACATGAGGATCTCATTTTCGATACACCGGGAAGCATAGGTAGCCAGCTTGATCTTCTTCCCGGGATCGAAGGTGTTCACCGCCTTGATGAGGCCGATGGTGCCGATGGAGATCAGGTCCTCCGCCTGGACACCGGTGTTCTCAAACTTCCTTGCGATGAACACCACCAGTCTCAAATTGTGCTCGATGAGCCGGTTCCGGGCCCCCTCGCTGCCCTTGGCGGCCAGGATGACGCAGCCTCGCTCCTCCTCCGGCGTCAGCGGCGGCGGCAGGCTTTCCCCCGAGCGGACCAGGTAACAGCGATAGCGACGGGTGAATAACCGCGCGTAGAACCGATAGAAAAACGCTTTGACCCTTTGGAACATGTTCCTTCCTCCCTTCATGGAGCGCCGCTCCGGGGAGCAGCGCTTGAAAATCGACGAGCGGCATGGGCGAACGGCCCACATATACGGGCACAGTCTCCCTTCCCGTCTTCACCGTAGCTCGGACCACCTCTATCACCCCCTGCTCCGCCACGACCAGCGGGCGGCCCGGCGGCAGGTCCACGCCCTCCACCAACATCACAGGCAGGCCCGAGAGAGGCTCCGTCAGCAGGTTCCCCGAGTCCACAAAAGCGGTGAGCGTCATACGTTTTTCTCCCACGACCAGAACGATCCGACGCATGCAATCCTCCTCATATCCTCGGTGGATAAGGTGTCGGACAGCGCGGATAAGGGGCGGCAACAGGCATAGACCGTAGACCGCTGCTCTCAGGGGAACGGTCCCCAGCAACACCCCGCCCGTCCAGGGTCCAGACCGGCCCAAGGTCAGCAGCAGCAACGTCCCGCCCAACAGCAGGGATGCCGTACATAGGGCCAGCAGAGAACGCAAATACTCCCGATGATCGATAATGAGGGCTGTCAGGAGCAGGCCGGCTCCCCGTCCGGCCGGGCTCAGCAGCCACGGCCACTGACCCAGGGCCATGAGATCCCACAAGGCACCCCATAGGGATATGAGGGTGGCCCGCACTACGGTCACGGACGTACCTCCCAGAGCCGCCGCCAGTTTCAGCAAAAGCCAGTTCACGGCGAAGTTGTCCAAAAGAAACCACTCCAGCGAGATCCTCATGCCACCTCAACGACCATGATCGTCATGTCATCCCGCTGGCCCCGATTTCTGGCCGTCTCCATAAGCTCCCTGGTCATGCGTTCCAGGGAAGCGGACGCCCCGCGTTTCAACTCTGTCTCCAGATCCTTGCCCAGCAGATCGTAGACTCCGTCGGTGCAGAACACCAGCCGGTCCCGCTGTCGAAGCCGAATGCGGCGGATATAGGGCCGGGCTTCATCCACGATGCCGCAGGGCAGAGCCTCCCCGGAAAGGGTCCTGACATTCCCCCCGCGTATGAGACAGGTGGGCGGCGCGCCAAACTTCACCATCTCCGCCTCCCCGGTGATAAGGTCGATGCTGGCAGCGTCCAGCGTGGCGTAGATCTCTTTGTCACCCTTGGCGATGAGCAGCCGATTGACATTCTCATAGATCAACTCCCGTTCCACCCCCAGTTTGAACTGGTCGAACAGGAGGTCTATGGCCGCTCGGCTCTCCCTATTGGCCTCCTCGCCGCTGCCCATGCCGTCAGACACGGCGTAAACCACCTTCCCGCTGGGCATCCTGAGCTCCCCGGTTTCATCCCCACAGACGCTTTCCTCCGTCTCCGGCAGGGAGAGACGGGCCATACGAACGGTAAGTCCCTTGAGAGCTTCCATTTCAACCACGGTCCCATTCTCCTCCCGTCCCTCCCGGATGATGCGCATGGTGCGGTGAAGCTTCTTTCCCACGGCGGCAGCCAGCGCCGATCCACTCTCGTTTCCCTGTCCGCTCAGACAAACGGACAGGCATAACCGCCCTCCGGGATAGAAGGCGTCCACAGACAAGGGCGCGAACCCCCGGCGGACCAGGTATGGGATCAGCGCTCCCTCCACCGCCTCATCCCCCCAGCGATCCTCCCGAAGCCGAGCGGCCAGGACGCTCAGCAGTGCGGACACCCCGCAAAGCTGACGATTCATGTAGGCGTACTGCTCCGCCGCCCGGCGCTGGTGGGCCTCGTGGACAAAGGCCTGGTTATAGGACTGATAGGCGGCGGCCATGATCTCCCGAAAAAACTTGCAGTGGCTGTCCATAGGCGACAGGGGCCGTACAGGCTCCCCTCGATCGTAGGCGGACAATAGGTTCAGCACCGCCTTGTCAAAGTCCCCCTCCTCCCGCTGGCAGAGGATCCTTCCCTCGCAGCCCACGCACACCCGTCGGGCCGCGTCCAAGGGCCATTCCACCACGAACCGGTCCCCCGCTTCCTCCTCCTGGAACAGGCCGGACAGGGCTCCGCACAGGTGAGCCGCTTCCTCCAATTCTGCGGCCAGACGCCGCTTCAGGCGGTCCATGGCCTGAGCTCCGTTTCGTTCCCCGTACCGACGGCTGTTGAGCAGCAGCTCCAGCCGGGCCATCCACTCCCTGGGCAGGACCAGGACCATGAGGCAGGCGATAAGGGCGCAGCCTGCCCGCCAGGTCTCCCCCTCCCCGCCCAGGAACACGGCCAGAACCGTGGCTGTCAGCAGAAAGATCCCTGCGGCGCACACTCGACCATAGACAGACACCAAAGCCGCCAAAAGGGCGCACAGAGCCGTAACGCCCAGCAGCATGGCTCCCTGCTCCAGGGCAAAAGCCAGCAGGGCGGCAGCGAGGATGGCCGCACCCAATCCCTCCGGCCCCCTGGTCAAAGCCAGGATCAGCACATACACATCCAGCAGGATCACCGGCAGGGAGATACCTGCGGCGCTAAAATCGCCCATGCCCATCAGCAGCAGGCCAAGGAATGCGGACAGGAGCAGCTGCTCCCTTTCCTGCAGTACCATCAGCCGTCGTCCATGGCGAATAAGCATCCAACACCGGTTTAGAAGTATCACGGCCACCGCCGACAGAGCCAGGGACAGCAGGGCATAGGCGGCGGAGCGCCAGGTCAACACCATCTCGAAGGGCAGCACCGCCAGCTCGCACAACAGGAACACCAGCATCCGGGCGCTGGAAGACACGTCCCCCACTATCACCCGAATGAGCCGCATGAACAGCACGAAAGCTGCCGCCGCGATCATGGTGCCCCACAGGGGTTCCCCGCTTAAAAAGGCGCCGACCACCACTCCCGCCCCGGCGAAGAGTGGGTCGATGCCCGCCAGTTCCGCCGCCGCCATGGAAGCAAGGCCGAAGGGAGCGCAGCTTTCTCCCACCCGTATCCGGCACAGAAGGAGACTTGCTGCAAAGGCCGTCAGCTCTAAGAGATGCTTGTTTGTGTTGATTCCCTGCTTCGTTCGATTCATGGTCTCATTGTAGACGATGACAGGGGTCCATTTTCGGCGAATCCCGTTCGAACAACCGCAATTCTTCCCGACAGGATCGGCACCCCCTCGGCCTCTTTTGCTCCTTCTTCCCCGAACCTGTGTCCCCGTGCCACAAAACCCTGTCTTGCTCCGGCAGGTGAAATGTGCTATACTATTTCAAATTTGATCTGACAGGAAATGTAAACTATGAGTCAAACGAAGATCATTGCCTTTGAGGGCATTGACGGCACGGGCAAAAGCGTACAGATGGAAGCCTTGCGCCGTGCGCTGGAGCAGCGAGGCTATGCCGTGGGCGTGTTGTCCTTTCCGGACTACGACAGCTTTTTCGGTGGCTGCGTGGGCAGGTATCTGACGAAAAAGGACGGCGTCTCTGCCAACGATGTGGACCAGCGGAGCATGGCCCTCTGGTTTGCCATGGACCGATGGGCCGCTTTCCGGGACTTCGACTACAGTCCGTTCGATGTGCTGCTCATCAATCGATACGTGCTGAGCAACGCCGTCTACCAGAGCATCCGGGATCGAGACGTGGATCAGCCTGATGTTTTGGATTTTGTGCTGGAGCTGGAGCACGAGCAGCTGAAACTTCCCCGTCCGGACCTGTACCTCATCCTGGATGTGGATCTGTCCGCCGCTCAAAGCAACGTCAGCAAGAAGGGCTACCGAGATTATGTCGGTGATGAAAAGGACGAGTATGAGAAGCAGGATGCCATTCAGATCCGGGCCAGAGAAAAGTATCTGTCCTTTGGAAAGCGTTTGCCCGGTGTTGAGGTGATCCCCTGCATGGAAGACGGTGCGCTGCTGCCCATCGAAACCATTGCCCAACGCGTCTACGGGGCCGCCGCTCAGATTTTGTAACCCATGGAGGCCAAAGAAATGGTCAGACGTCTTTTCATGACCCTTCTTGGCGCCCTGCTGACGCTGTGTTTCTTTGTTGCCTGCCGGCAGGAAGGTCAACAAACTGCAGCGTCATCACCCTCCAACGCGCCTATAAGCACGGCAACCCCCTCGCCTATCTCCACAGATACGCCTTCCCCCGTTCCCTCGACCACACCTTCCCCCATCCCTACATCGACACCCTCTCCTTCGCCTACGCCTACGCCCGTTCCCACGCCTACGCCCGTTCCCACGCCTACGCCCATCCCCACGCCCACGCCGATCCCACCCATGAGAGATCCTGTCATCCTGCTGACGGGCGGCGATGCGATAACGGTAAACGCCGATTTTACCTTTGAAGATCCCGGCGTGGCGGCATGGGATTATCTGGGTGTGGATCTGTCGGATCGTGTCACGGTGGACGGAACGGTAACGGCTTACCTGGTGGGCGACTACGTCCTCACCTATGCCGTGGAAGACGATTATGGGAACCGAACGGAGGTCAAGCGCTCCGTCACCGTGGTGCCTGTACAGCTCCCCAAAGTGGTCATGCCGCCGAAAAAAACAATTTATCTCACCTTTGACGACGGGCCCTCCAAAAATACAGAAGTCCTATTGAATATCCTCAAAAAGTATGATGTGAAGGCCACGTTCTTCGTTGTGGGTGATCGCGGCCAGAAGCACCTGATAAAGCGGGCCTATGAGGAGGGACACAGCATCGGCATCCACTGTTACACCCACGTATACAAGACCATATATGCCAACGAAGAAGCCTATTTAGCCGATTTCCTAGCCGCGGAGAAGGTCGTTCAGGAACAGACGGGTCAGTACACCACCATCTTCCGATTCCCGGGCGGCGCCGGCAACACCGTCAGCATCTCATGCAATCATGGCATCATGACCCGGCTCACCAAGATCATGGAGGATATGGGCTACCGTTATTTTGATTGGACAGACAGCAGTACGGATGCCAATAAAAACAAAGAGCACACTTCCGCCTTCTTCTTTTCCATCCTGTGCAACAGGGTCATGACGCATAATGAGTATTCCGTGATACTGCAGCATGATTTGAACGCAGACAGTATCGTAGCACTGAGCCAATTCATTCCCTGGGCTCTGAAGAACGGCTATACTTTCCTGCCCTTGGATATGACCAGTCCTGTCGTCCATACGAAGGTTCGGAATTGATTTGGTTCCATACGCATTGAACCACCGCTCTTTTGCGGTGGTTTTTCCGTTTTTACAACTCCATTACAAGTCTATTACAACTATTTGACGTTTTGGACGAATTTGCCGTGTAGGATGGAGATAAGAAAAAGGAAAAGGAGAGCGATTTGATATGAAACGGTTGGGCATTGCATTACTAGCCATCCTGATGCTGTTGGGAGCGGTTGCCTGCCAGCCCACGCCCACAGAAGAATACGTGGTGAATAAGCATGACAGCGGGGTGGAAGCAAAGCTGAAGGCGGACGCTGCCGATGCCCACGCTGCCCGGGGTGCCCAGCGGGTGCCGGACCGATGGGACGAGGTCTATGAGACAGAGCTGATGACCCTGACCTTCGCCGCTCCCATCAAGCAGAAGCAGGACGGGATCTATCCCCTGTACCGGACCCGGGCGAACCCGCTGACCGAAGCGGAGATGGTGGAATATCTGAACATCCTGTTCCCAGACCCGGTGGCCGTGCGGCGGAACCTGCCCACCAAGGCGGACATCCAGAAAGAGATGGAGTGGTATCTGAACGAGGCCCAGGCCAAGCTGGACTGGCAGGACGCGGGTCGGCCCGACGACGGGGTGGATCGGGACGAGACGCCTCTCACTCGGGAGGAGGTCAACGAGGAGCTGGCCAACTACCAGGAGCGCATTAAAAAAGCCCCGGAGACCAACGAGGAAAGCCCGGCGGAAGCCTACCATATCCCCACCGGCCAGGAGGGGATCCTGGTGTATCGGCTCCAGTCCGGGGACTCCGTGATCGTAAGCCCCTCCTGGGAGGGGAGCCTCTACGCGGGGTTGGGCAGCAATCACGCCCACGTGTACCCACGGTACGAGTATGAGGAGATGAAGCGATTTGATGACGAGGACACCCTCCCCTACACCCCCGTGACTGCGGACCAACAGAAATGCGAACAGGTAGCCCGGGACGCCCTCGCTAAGCTGGGCATCGAGGGCATGACTTTGGTGGCCACGGAGGAGGCGAATTTGATGGACGGCCGGCAGTGCCTCGCCGGCGGGTATGCGTGCCTGTTCGTCCGGGACTTCGGGGGTTACCCCTATCTCGGGAGCAACTTCGAGCCCGCCCAGGGTCTGACCTACGGGAGCGACAGCAGCTTCATGGCCAACAAGCACATCCGCACCGAGGCGCTGCGGCTCTTTGCCGACGAGGAGGGCGTGAAGCTCATCAGCTTCGACGCGCCAAAGATGATCGCGGGCATCGAAAGCAAGAATGTGGAACTGCTGCCCTTCGAGAAGGCCCAGGAACGGATCCGGCAGGGCCTCGTCTACGGCCTCACCAAATGGGCTCAGGAACTGAAGCAGAACGAGCCCGACCTGAAGCTGAACGTGGAGATTTACCGGATCGGCCTCACCAGCTACACCCTCCACGTGCCGAACAGCGAGGACTACTACGAGATGCCCTGCTATGTGGTGTACTACGACCCCTGGCAGCGGCCGGAGAGCAGCCGGAACGACAAGACCACGATGCAGGAAACGCTCCTCATCAACGCCGTGGACGGCTCCATCGTCCACACGGACTACGGGTATTGACCTTCCTGATTTGCCACTTTTTTCGACAGACTGAATTGAAAAAGGATGGTCCAAAGACCATCCTTTTTCAAATGCGTGCACCCCGTTCTCGACAGGACGCTACCGTCTTACCGGTTGCCGGTAACTCCTCGCAGGAGACCTCGCGGCACACGGAAGGGTCCGCTTAGTGCTGCTTCCGTCAGGATCTGACACGGTTCACAGGCTTCCGTTGCACGAGTCCCACGATTCAACGTTCCGTTCGCGCGGCAGGCACCACAGCGCCGAGCCTCAAACGGGGGATGAAACCCCGCTATAGCGGATTGCGGGTACAGGGCACCGCTACCTCCCCGTCTGGCACGCAAAAGGCATTATACCGTATCAGTCTGCATTTTTCAAGTGGGAAATTGCCCAAAGGAGGGTATCTTTCAGGGGGCCGTCGGTTTGGGCGGCCTGCTCCTCCAGAAGGGGCAGCAGGTCGGTACGGTTTTGGTTGGCCGCCAGCACCGCCGCCTGGGCGGTGAGCTTGCCGCCCTTCTTCATGTTCTTGCCGATGATGGCAAGGGCCGGTTTTATGTCCCCGGCGATCAGTTTGCCCAGGTCGAAGGCTTCCGCCTCCGCCGAACTCACGGGCCGGGGCCGGATGAAGCGGTTCAGGGGGCAGACGTCCTGGCACACCTCGCAGCCCAAGAGGCAGGTCATTTTCTCCATGACCCAATCGGGCATCTTCGGCCCGTCCTCGTAGGCCCTGAGGCACCTTCGCCAGTCGTAGCCCCGGGGGGATACGGCGCCACTGGGGCATGCGTTTTGGCAGTGTCGGCAATGGATGCAGGCTTCAAAGGGAGCCTGCCGGGGCGTGAAGCGCAAGTCCTCCGCCGGCAGGGCCACCATCAGGGCCTGGATCACGAACCGGGTGCCCAGGCCCGGCATATAGAGCATGTCGCTGTCCAAACAGGCGGCCAGGCCCCACTCCACCAGCAGGCTCTTCACCGGCACCGCCGCCCGCTCCGCCCGGACGCCTGCTGCTTTCAGGGCTTCCTTCAGGCCCATCATGGCGTGGTAGCTCTGGTTGGAGGCGGGATAGTAGCCGGAGAGGCCGGCGTCGGGCGCATAAGGCCGGTAGGGCCAGATGAGGAGCAGCAGGCCGTTGGCCCAGGGCCAGGCGGCCGCCGGGTCCCCCTCGATCCAATCCGCTTCCGGCGCAAACGCGCCGCTTGCTCGGCGGCGCGTCCACTCCTCATATTGGGGCACGGGCAGGAGATATCCCGCCCAAAAGCCCGCTTTTTGCACCAGTTCAGCAAGG
>JAEEGI010025461.1_pt1 | contig 11469 bp, 7 predicted proteins | sample 8958751 | NCBI WGS metagenome assembly JAEEGI01 (sample SAMN16246545, study PRJNA631951) | gut metagenome | biome: gut microbiome; feature: rumen; material: KS-attached | host: Bos | place: Iran: Karaj | collected 2018-10 | reverse complement strand
TCCACCATACTGCATAAGAGATGAATTTGAAGCCTCGAGTCTCGTCAAACTTCTCTGCAGCTTTAATTAGTCCCACGTTTCCCTCGTTAATCAAATCCGGCAAGGAAAGTCCCTGATTCTGGTACTGCTTTGCCACACTGACCACAAAACGCAGATTGCTCTTGACCAATTGATCTTGAGCCTCACGGTCACCGCGGCGGATACGCTGCGAAAGCTCCACCTCTTCCTCCACTGTGAGCAACTGCTCGCGGCCAATCATCTGAAGATAACGATCCAGAGATGCAGAATCACGGGAGGTGATACTTTTGGTAATTTTAAGCTGTCTCATGCTCTATAATATAGTCTTCTTCTATTATTTTTTCAATTTCGCGCGGCAAATGTATAACATTTTTCTGAACCGACCAAATTTTACGCAAAAAATACATAAAAAAAAGAAGGTTGTCTCACGACAACCAATCTTTTACTAACCTTAAATCTAATACCATGAAAAACACGATGCAAAGGTACGGCTTTTTTTCAAATTTGCAAGCATTACACGTGTTTTTATTTTGTTATTTGTATTTTTATTGATTTATATCAATTTTCCGGCAGTATGAAATCGCATTTTAGTACTAAATACCCACTTTTCCGACCACAGAAATACTTTGAGCGGGAATATAACTGTTGAGCAGACTTCCATACTTGTAGTTACCGTTTGTAACGTTGTATATATCCAAGGAAAGCATCAGCCTTCTGTCGTGCTTCGTCGGACGGTACTTGATTCTCCAGTCGGCACCGAGATTTATCATAACCTGCGGTCCGTTGTCATAAAATTCATCCAAATCCGGCTTGTCACCTATAAGTGCCTCCAGCAGCTTTTCTATATTCGCTCCGTCCTCCGGCATCACAGCATTCACTTTCTGCATAAGAGCCCGCAAATAAGCTTTCTCCTGGTCCGTGATGACTCTTGCCAAATCTTTTGCCGTCACGTTTTTGAAGCGTTCCCAAATCAGGTACACTTTATCACGCACTTCCTGATCCGGGAAGTTATCCATCACATTCTGTATACTATAGACAGCATCCAGATAGTCGTCCGCTGTCAGTTTCATCATTGCCTTCGGCACCATTGACGAGAGATGGTTCTGCACCAACGGAGTTGACGTCATGAAATTCAGGTTACCCCTCAACCACAACTCTCCTCCGCGTTTCGAATTCACCACCCGGTGACCTGCTACGAGATTAAGCATGAATTCCGGTATATTGCCGATACGCATACCGTCTGTCGAACCGTATCGCTCCAGTCGGAAAGCCCTCTGGTAGGTAGCGTTCATATTGACATAGGTGCCCAGGTCTTTCGGGGTCCATTCGCCTACAAACTCCAGGCCTCCCACATTAACATGTCCTGCATTATAGAATGGAGAACCACCGTTCTTCAGGGTCTCCGTGGGAGAATACACCACCTGGTTCTGCGACATATTGAAGAATGCGTTCAATTCCAGACGGAGTCCTATATCCTGACGCGTCCATGCACCGCTCAGCGAGAACGCATCCATCGTCTGCGACTCCATCTTGTCACCACCTGTGAAGATGACAAGATTGGAGGCACGATAGAAATACGGGGCGTCCACGTAGGCTCGCGAGTAGCTCAGACGCGTGCTCCATTGCGGTGACGGAAGATAGATAAGTGACACACGCGGCGAGAAATTGTTCGTCTGGTTGTCATCGAAACGTCTCTTATGGTCAAATCTCAAACCTCCGTTGAACACCAGCTTGTTCGGAATGAAATAATGCTTCAACTGCACTATACCTGAGGCGGTGTAGTCGTTTCCTCTCTCCACAATATCGTTGGATGCGTAGTGTATCCTGTTGAAATCATAGCCCAACTGAAAACGGCTGTCCGTCAGGAAAAGATGCTCGTATTGCAGACCGCCAAGCACCGTTCCGTGCTGTCCCTCGTCGCTGCCATAGCTCCACGAACCGTTAGCTCCAATACCAAAGACGAAATCCTTACAGTTCAACGTCTGCCAGACACCGTTCGTCTTTACATCGTCCAACCAGTTGAATTCCAGACCATCGAGATTGAGTGATTTCTGCAGCAGATATGCAATGCCGTATGGCACATAGTCTCCCATCACATTATATATCTGACGCTTCTCATAGTGAGCGAAAGCGTTTGCCGACAAGGCGAAGCGTCCCCACGTGTGGTCATAGTCCATATCCACGTTTATAGAGGTACGCGACAGTCCCGGCTTCTCACCTTCATTTACAGTATATTTATTATATGTATAAGGAGTGTCGAAGTTCAGAATAGTGTAGAACGGCACCGGCTTCGAGTGATTTCCCATAACACTTATTCTAAGATCGTTCCAGCGCATTTTCAAACCCAAGTCAAATGCCGGCATACCACCGAATCCACCGACATACTGGTTGATTCCGTTCACATTGATTTTCTCACCCGTGATATTCATGACGGATGCCCAAAAAGAGATGTCCTTGAGCACATCTCCCTGACCGTACATATACGAAGCTCCGAAAGTCCCGAACATACCGGCTCTCACCCGCATGTCGCTGCCGGAGAGTCTTGCACCGGTCTTGGTGAATATGTTCACTACGCCCGAGAGCGCCATGTTACCGTACAATGCCGATGCCGGACCTCTCAGCACCTCGATATGGTCTATCTTGTCTATTGAGATGTTGTAGTCCATCGCTTCCGCATTGGTAGCTCCAGAATTGAGTCTGTGTCCGTCCTGCATCACAAGGATATTCTCCTGCGAGTTGCCGTACATACCTCTATATGCCACGTTGGACTCCATGTTGTCCACTCGCGACATACCAGGCACAAAGAGACACAGCAGATCCCTCACCGTACGACATCCCGAGATGCGTATCATTTCCTCCGTGATGATGGTGACGGGCACCGGCGCCTCGTCCAGCGACTCGGCCTGCTTTGATGCCGTTGATATCGTGGTTCCCTTGCGGAGATTGTCCAACATGTCCTGAAAGCGGGGATCCTCTCCATATGCCTTGAAATATGGATCAATGGCCAGAAGCCTTTTGCTCCATTGCTCCGCCTCGGCGAATCTGTCCTGATAGAATGCCGAGAGCGCCAGCATACGATATGCTCCCACAAGTTCCTGTCCCTTGAGTCTGGCCAGTTCACTCCTGAGCAGAGAGTCCACCTCCTCAAAACGTCCTTTATCAAAGTTGTCCCTCGCCAATTCATTCACTCTGTCCTGCGCCATCAGCACACAACTCTGCAAACAGATAAGATATATGATAGTCTTCAGACGCATATCTATTTCAGTCGAATGGGAATACGTATTGTGAATGTCGTGCCTTCTCCTTCCTTTGATGTGAACGACAACTGACCGCCATGTCTCTCTTGCACAATCTCCCTTGTTATGGGCATTCCCAGTCCTGTGCCTTTTCCTATCGGTTTTGTGGTGAAGAATGCCTCATATAGTCCGTTCTGCACTTCCTGCGTCATACCCATACCGTTGTCCGCTATCGACACAACAAGTTCCTCTCCCTCACGATGCACGTCCACATTGATTGTCGGAGTGTAGCCGGTCTGTTCCTGCATTGCACGCTCTTCCACCGTGTAACAGGCATTGTTCATCAGATTGAGCACAGCACGCGAGAAATCTTGTGGAATCACCATCATTTTCGGCATCTGCTCCTCATATTTCTCATTGATACTGATGTTGAAGTCCTTGTTGCTAGCCCTCATGGCATGATACGAGAGCCACACGTACTCATGTACCAGATTTGCCACGTCGGTGGGCAGGAACTCACCCTCCTTGCCACGACTCTGCAGAAGAATACTTCTGATGATGTCGATGGCACGCTCTCCATGCTCCTCAATTTTCTTGAGGTTCTCCTTGAGGTCTTCCGCGATTTCCTGCATCTCTTCCGCATCCTCTTTCTCAAGCCGGTCGACAGAGTCTTCGATAATCGACATCAGGTCGGACAGCAGTTTGCCCGACATTTTCGAGAAGTTGATGACGAAATTCAGCGGGTTCTGTATTTCGTGTGCAATACCCGCGGTGAGCATTCCTATTGAAGCCATTTTCTGCTGCTGGTGCAACTGCTCCTTGAGTTTTTCTATCTCGGTCATAGCGTTATGGTGAATTCCGTATATTTATATTTTTCCGATGTCACGGTGATATTCCCGCCGTGGTCCTGAATTATTTGTTGTGCAAGGTAGAGTCCCAGTCCGGATGCCTCCGCCGTAGGTTTTGTGGTGAAGAACGGGTCGAACACCTTATCTATCACCGCTGGCTCGATACCAATACCGTTGTCCCACACACGTATGCAGACATGCCCGTCGGGCTGGCTCTCCAGGATGAGTGCCAGTCGCGGTTCGTAAGAGTACGGTTTCTTCGGCGTTGCGGCCTCTTTCTCCATCTCGACGCGACGGCGCAGGGCGTATGCCGCGTTTCCAAGCAGCGATGTCACCACGTGCGATATCTGTTCGGCATTCACATTCGCCATCACAGGTGTCTCCGGGCGCTTCCAGTCGCATTGCACGTGTCCCTTCTCTATGTCTTCCTTATAATAATTATAGAGCATATCCACATCCTGCTGGCATATCACGCAGAGGTCCGTCTCCTTCCTGTCCTGGCTGCGTTCCTTCAGCACTTCCTCCATAGCCTTTAGTATTCGCGTGGTGGAGAGTCCGTGCTGTTCTATCTTCTCCAGGTTCTGATTCATCATGTTGAGGATATCCTCCGCGTCCTCGTAGCTTTCTGCCGACATTGCCACGCGCTCCGCCTCGATGTCCTCTCTCAGATCGTTGATAAGTCCGCGGGTGAGATGCGAGAAGTTACCCACGTAGTTCATCGGGTTGAGAATGCGGTCGATGAGTCCCTTCGTCAATTTGCCCACCGTCGCCTCGCGCTCTTTTCTGATGAGGGCGTTCTGGGCTTCTCTCAGATCCCTGGTGCGCTCCGACACGATGTGTTCCAGTTTCTGCTGTCGCTTCATCATGATGCTCACACGCCATCTGTACAACAGGTATATCAGCACAAGTCCCAGCACGATATACATCGCGATGGCATATCCGCTCTCCAGGAACGGCGGACGGAGTACAATAAGCATCCTGTCGCTCTCCACCACGTTGCCGTACGGGGTCTTGGCTCTCACCTGTCTTGTGTGGCTGCCATATGACAGATTGTAGAAGTCCAGTTCCTGGTCTTCGCTCCACGGACTCCAGTCGTCGCCAATACTGAGTCGGTAACTGTATTGCGTCTTACCGATAAAATCTGTTTTATCCGTTGCCACCGAGATAGACAGACTGCGTCCGTGCTGCTTGTGTGTCCTGATATATACCTTCGGCATTATCGGGCGCTCTTTCGCCGCTTCTCTCAAGTCCAGACGTATCAGTCCGAATGCACCTCCCAGCCAGAGCACATCGCCGTTCACCATAATATTCTGCACGCTCGTACTGTTCAGGGCCTCCAGCCACTCCTTCTGCGTCATACTCAAAGTGGAGTCTGCGTCTATCAGGCCCATGTCGCTCGGCAGACACTTCCAATGGCGTCCCGCAGCATCGGTGTAATCGAGCAGCGGCGAGATGTTCCTGTTGTCCTTGGCTACAAACGCGGTCCTGCCGCCCTCCGACCAATAGGTCTTTCTGTATGTATCCGTTATCCAAAGGCTGTCGCCTTTTCCCTCGGTGAAACGATACACATAAGGGATGCTGTCCACCATCTCAGCTTTTCTGCCGTCGAAATATCCTTTGTATATTCCGTCAACAGCACCGAAGAGGAAGCTCTCCTCGTCTAGCAAGTGGAGCGATAGTGCGTAGTAGTCGCTGTACAGCTGATTTACAGTTCCGTCTTCATACAAGAATACACCTTCCGCAGCCGCTATCAGCGGTTTGCCTTCGGGTGTCAATACCAGTTCCTGGCACGACTGCGTTATCTGGGGCAGACGGGAGAATGTCTCCGCTTCTCTCACAAAGAGTCCCTGCAGAGTGCCCACAAAGAGACGGCCCTCACTCAACAGCGCAGCGTTCACCTGCCCCTTCAGTCCGTCCTCTTCCGTGAAATGCGTATATACCTTCGATGTGGAGAAATTGAACAGGCCGTTCTCCGTGGCGCCCCACACCGTACCCTTTCCGTCGTAGCACAGAGCCACCACGCTGTTGGAGCAGAGTCCCGTCGACTCGTCCAGCTGCCATATCTTCTCCCTCATCCTGTCGAGCGCCACCACACCGCAGGTCACCGTAGCCATCAGCGTTGTGCCGTCGGGTAGCACCAGACGCTCGTGCACCTCCACGTCACCCCAACGGTTCACGGCATTCGAAGGGCGGACACCCCTGTTTTCGTGTGCATCGTACAACTGCTCCTTCGCTATATCCACATGATACACCTCTCCGGCAGTTGTCACGAAACCCACTCCGTGCTGGTCCTCATAGAAGCGGGCCACTTCGCCGAAACGCTGGCTCTCTACGCTGTCACTCACTACGTAGTGCACATTGATGCCGCCGTCGTGACGGTCTTCCACCCATCCCAGCAGGTTGAGTCCGCCCACCCAGATACGATTATCCTTGTCGCACATAAGGCTTGTGAAGCGGCTCTTACGCGGTGAATATATCGTACTCCATTCCACACCGTCCCACACCACCAGACCTTCGAAGTTGGCAACATAGATGCGCCCCTCCTTATCGGAGATGATATCCATGCTCTGATTGTGCGCCTTGAACGTACTGGCCGGTATGTTGTGGAAGAACGGCAGAGCCACAGTCTCTCCCGAGACCTGCGCCACAGCCATATCTGCCTGTCTCCCGAGGAGCAGGCACACAAGGCAAAGCATCTGTATGACTCTCACTTTCTTCATTTCAGTTTCATATATTTCACGCGGGTACCCACGTAGTGATTCCACTCGCTCTCGCTAAGTCCTTCCTTCAGTCTGTCGCGGGTGGTCTTTGCCAGTTGCTTTATAGAGAGCTCCCATTGTGTTATCTTACCTGTCGACATGCCGCACAACATCTTACTTCCCACAGCTTCGATACACATCGGCCAGCCATCGAACCTATAACTCGTGGAGACGACATTATTCACCTGTTCCAGCCTGTCGAGATTCCATATATGCAACTCCTTGTCGCGCCCAATCGACAGCAGCAGATTCTCCTTTACAACAAGTGTCATACCCATGATGGCAGCCTTGTGACCGGTAAGCTGTTTGTAGAGCACGCCGTCTTTCTTCATCACCTGTATCTTTCCTGAGGCAAGTCCGACGTAAAGCATATCCGTACGCCTGTCGTACTGTGCTGCCGTAACAACGTCACCGCCCCGCGATGACAAAGCCTTGTAGCGTCCGGTGGCGAGTTCCGTGATGCCCACCGAACCGTCGCTGAAGAAGTAGAGCACCTCCCGGTGTGTGATAGCCATCACGCTGAATCTCTTCTGAAGTTCCTCCCTCACAACAAGGGGCACGCGCTTCTGCACATCGAACATCACCACCCTGTGACGGGCGCAGGCCATCAGTTTGCCGTCGGGCAGTTGCTTCAGCATGAAATACTCCGTCTCGGGCAGCGCGTATTCTTCCATCTTACCAGTGTAGGTAAAGTGACACAGACTGCCGTTGAAACTCAGGGCCCAGAGACCGTCCGGCACCTGCACCATACCTCTCCAGTCGTATTTCTTGTCGGAAAAGACGGTCGTAATGTCTTTTTCCTTCCAACTTAATATCTCACCGTAGCCGGTACATATCATAAACGACTTCCCGTCGTACGACGTATCGATGTCGTAGATGGCGCTATGGCTCGGCACCATCGTTTCCACGACGTCATCGCTCACAAGGGCGCGGAACACCTCGGCCTGATATTTGTCGTCACCGTATTTCTCCTGGAAATACCACGATGTCAGAGCCAGTTTGCGAGCCAACGTGAGGTTATCGTTCTCTCGCGCCAGCACCGAGGCGTTGCCCAGTGTGCGTGCCAGATTTCTGTAGCCCAGTGTGTCGGCATCGTTCTTCGAGCGCAGAGCCTCAAGCTCCTTCTCCTCGGCCTTGGCCCTCTCTCGCTGTGCCTCCTGGGATGCAGATTCTGCCTGCTGTCGTGCTGCGTTGGCCTTTGCCTCCGCTGCGCGTGCCAGTTCGCTCTCGCGCTCCGCCTCGCGGGCATACTGTTCTGCCAGTTCGCGCTGCTTCTCCGCGCTGTCGCGCTGTGCATCCGACATCATACGCTGGTCGCGAGCGATTTCCTCCATCTGCTCCGCTACGCGCTTGGCCACAGAGGCTTTCTCCTCGCCCTCCTTCAGTCGCTGGAGCTCTGCCTCAATCTCGCTGATACGCTGGGCATCTTCGTTCTCACCTCTCTTCGCACCAATCAGGTATGCCGTCGCCAGAGCCAGTCCCGCAACCGCTATTCCTATCAGCACTATGAGATGACCTCTCTTCATTTTCTCTTGATTACTAATACCGTGATATCATCGCTCTGCGGAGCCTCGCCTGCGAAATTCTGCACCTGACTGCGGATGCCTTCCACCATTCCGGCTGCAGAGGCTGTGACGTAGTTGGGCAGAAGCGCCTCCAAAGCCTCTTCTCCGAACTGCTCGTGCGATTCGTTCTCGGCCTCCGTCACACCGTCGGTGTATGTCACCAATATGTCGCCGGGTGCCAGCGTCACTTCGCCGCTCGTATAGGGCAGTCCCTCAAAAGCTCCCAGTGCCATATTTCCCTGTGTGGGCAGCTTCTCCACCACCCCGTCGGGATGCAGCACGTAGGGCTGGTTGTGACCCGCGTTGGTGTAGTCGATACGACCGGTCTCCAGGTCCATCACACCATAGAACACAGTGACGAACATGCTGTCCAGACTCTCCGAAGCGAGCATATTGTTGGCATCCTTCATCACGGCTGCCGACGACAGGTTGTGCATCCCTGTAGCTTTGATAAGTGTGCGGCTCACCGCCATGAAGATGGCTGCCGGAATACCCTTGCCGGACACATCGGCCATCGTGAATCCCAGATGTGTGTCATCGATGCGGAAGAAGTCGTAGAAGTCACCGCCCACATCCTTTGCGGCCTCCATCGAGGCGTTCAGGTCTATTGTGTCGGCAAGCGGCATCTTCTGCAGGCGGAATTCGCGTGGCAGTATGGCGTGCTGTATCTCGCGTGCCACAGAGAGGTCGCTATGCAGGTCGCGCAGTTCGCCGCGCTCCTTCTCGGCCTCCTTCACGTAGGCTATCTGTTCCACAGCCTTGTCGATGGTGCGCTGCAGATCGTCCAGATCAATGGGCTTTGTTGCAAAGTCGAAAGCACCCGAATTCATCGCCTGGCGTATGTTGTCCATATCTCCGTAGGCCGACACCATGATACACTTCAGTCCCGGGCGTCGCATCTCATTGATACGTGCCAAGAGGGTCAGTCCGTCCATCTCCGGCATGTTGATGTCGGAGAGTATGATGTCGATATCGGGATGCTCCAGCATCACCTTGAGAGCCTCCAGTCCGTTGTGGGCAAAATAGAACTCGTATTCTCCCTTGCGTATCTTACGGCGGAAATACTGCGTCAGCAGCAACTCCAAATCCACCTCGTCATCGACGGACAATATCTTTATCGGTAAATCCATTATTTATTAATTATCTCTAAACTATCAACTTGTCAACTTATCAACTAAATAAGCTTCATCCCGCACTCCTCGCACTCCTTCCTCATCTCGTCGGGCCAGATGGAGGCCTGTGTCTCACCGATGTGAGCCTTGTGGAGCAGCACCATACAGAGACGGCTCTGTCCGATACCGCCGCCGATTGTCAAAGGCAGCGAGCCCTCTATCAGGCGCTTGTGGAAGTAGAGACTCTTACGCTCGTTCTTGCCCTGTAGGGCGAGCTGGTGCTCCAGAGCGTCCTTGTCCACACGGATGCCCATCGACGAGAGTTCGATGCTGCGTCCCAGCACGGGATACCATATGAGCAGGTCGCCGTTCAGGCCGCGATAGCCCTCTTCGTTCTCCGTGCTCCAGTCGTCATAGTCCGGAGCGCGGTTGTCGTGCGGCTTGCCGTTGGACAGATTGCCGCCGATACCCATGATGAACACCGTGCCGTATTTCTCACAGATGGCATCCTCGCGCTCCTTCTCCGTCATGTCGGGATAGAGCTGCAACAGCTCCTGCGAGTGGATGAAATAGACATCTTCGGGCAGGAAGCTCTTCAGCTGCGGGTAGGTCTCGCAGATGTAGAACTCCGTGCGCAGTATTGCGGAGTATATCTGGCGCACAATCTTCTTCAGGTAGTAGAGCGTGCGGTCCTCGCGGCGCATCACACGCTCCCAATCCCACTGGTCCACGTAGAGCGAGTGTATATTGTCCAGCTCCTCGTCGGCACGGATGGCGTTCATGTCGGTGATGATGCCGTAGCCGGGCTCCATCTTGTAGTCGGCCAGCGTCACACGTTTCCATTTGGCCAGCGAGTGCACCACTTCAGCCGTTGCCTCGTTCATATCCTTGATGGGGAACGACACAGGGCGCTCCACACCGTTGAGGTCGTCGTTCAGTCCCAGGCCCTTCAACACAAAAAGAGGAGCTGTGACGCGCCTCAGTCGCAATTCCGTGCTGATACTCTGCAGAAAGAAGTCCTTTATCTTCTTTATCGCCAGTTCTGTCTGTTTCAGGTCCAACTGTGCCTGGTAGCCAGCCGGTTTCATCAATTTGCTCATTTATCTTGTTCTATTTTTGTTCTTTATCTCAAAATTATCATTTTTACCCGTCGACACTCGCCTTTCACAACCATTTTATTGTCAGCTATATGACTGTCATCTTCGTCTATTTCTTCTTGAGATTATGTATTCGATGGAAAACTAGATGGAATATATGAAACAGATGATGAAGTTAATCCAATGAGTGTATATGGTTATACTAAGTATAAAGGTGAAGAAGAAGTAAGAAGAAATCCAAAACACTTCATTACTAGAATCTCTTGGGTATTTGGTATCAATGGAAATAACTTTATTAAGACAATGTTAAAGTTATCTGATAATCATAAAGAATTAAATGTTGTAGATGATCAAATTGGATCTCCAACATATACAGTTGATTTAGCAAACTTACTTGTTAATATGGCTGAAACTAGTAAATATGGAACATATCATGCTAATAATGAAGGATTTACTTCATGGGCTGATTTTGCTAAATATATATTTGAAATTAATGGTAAAGACGTAAAAGTTAATCCAGTATCAACTGAAAAATATTTAGAGATTACGGGTACTAAACAAGCTTATAGACCTAGAAACTCTAAACTATCTAAAGAAAGCTTAGATGAAGCAGGATTTGATAGACTTCCTAGTTGGGAAGATGCAACTGTTAGATACTGTGAAGAATTAACTGGTAAGAAATTAGTATTAAAGAAAAAGGAGACTAAATAATGAAGTTTTTAATTACTGGGGGAGCAGGTTTTATTGGAAGTAACTATTTACACTATGTTACTAATAAGTATCCTAAAGATATGTTTGTATGCCTTGATGCTTTAACTTATGCTGGTAACTATA
>JAEEGI010025459.1_pt1 | contig 11469 bp, 7 predicted proteins | sample 8958751 | NCBI WGS metagenome assembly JAEEGI01 (sample SAMN16246545, study PRJNA631951) | gut metagenome | biome: gut microbiome; feature: rumen; material: KS-attached | host: Bos | place: Iran: Karaj | collected 2018-10 | reverse complement strand
AACTGTTTAATTATTTAAAATCCGTCAAGAATGAGAAAGATTTACAAGATTATCTAAGCTATGTTAAAGGACAGGAGCTTAGCTTTAGTCAATATTATAATGACATTTTAGCAAAAAAGAATATTAGTTTAACTGATGCAAGATTAAACTCAGGTCTATCTAAAAGCTATGCTTACGATATTATAAATGGCACAAAAACTAATCCTTCAAAGAACAAAGTATTGGCTTTAATTGTTTCTGCTCATATGGATGTAAAGGAAGCTAATAAAGCACTTAGGCTAATTAACAAAGGAAGTCTTGACCCAAAAAATCCTCGGGATTTTTGCGTTATATCTCACCTTTTACATGACAATTATGATATTAATTCTATTAACCAAGAAATATATGATTTGACACAAGATGAAAGCTTACTTCTACTATAAACAAAAAATCAAGTCTCATGAACGAGACTTGATTTTTTCTATTTTAATTATTACTAAATATCTATTTATATGCTCTACTCTTGTTCAAATATACATACAACGACAATAAAAAAGCCAAAACAATCATTCCTATAGTAATTACTACATGTAAATTTAACAATACATTAATTATAGAAATTACTATCATACATATTGCAATTGTAGTATATCCTTCAAAAAACGATTTATATAAAGGCTCTTTTTTACACCAAAAAAATTCAATTAACGCAATACCCACAAAACCTATTGTGTATATAATTAAATTCACAGGACTAGTTATCCTATTAAAGACTACAATTAATGTCAAAATAAGTACAACTATCAGAGAATATTGTTTATGAACTAAAACATTTATCTTCATATTAAACCTCGCCCTCCAATCCAATATGTTTGTTTAATCGTTTCTTTAATTATACATTACATCTTTTTGATATACATGTCAATTTGCCCTTATTTCCTAATCTCCATGGCCATAAGTCCTATAGCTACAATCAAGAAAGCACAACTTATCCATATAGCATGAATTCCAATATCTTTTGAAAATGTTCCACCAATTCCTGCACCTATTGCAAAAATAAAGATTACGATAAAATAATATGCTGCTTTTTTTAGAGTTTCTCTTTTTCTTGTTCTTGTAAACGCTGATAATGCCGCCATTCCACTTCGTAAATTTCCTATACACATGGTTGTTGCATAAGCATTACCACTTACTTTTCTAAAAGCCTGAACCTGCATTGCACAAGCTAGAGACACTAAAGAATTAGCTAAAATATTATATTTTAAAGGCATAAAGCCTACTACAAAAAGTATTATGATTTCTATTAATAGTACAATTTGTCTCCAATGCACTTTTTTAGAGTATTTAAACTTAAAGCCAATTTGCTCTGCTATAAATACTCCAAGGGCAAAGGCCACTAATGGGACTAGGTACTTAAGTGCATATATATGCTCATTTTTCATAAAATGTGTACTCATAAGTACAATGTTTCCTGTCTGGGCGTTGGCAAATACATTTCCTCTTAAAATATATGTATAAGCATCTTGAAAGCCCCCTGAAAACGCTAGAAAAAGCCCCACAATTAAAGCTTCTGACATCTGTTCTTGTTTTGTAAGTCTACTTGCTAATGATCTCATTAAATTTTCCTCTTTTTTATTCGTAAAAAATCCGCCGCAAAATTGCGACGGATTAAATGTTAAATATTAGCTACTAATTCCTTTAATAACTTAACTGAATTAGCAATTGCCTGCTTTTCAAATGTTGGATAATCAACTGTTGCTGAATCATCTGCCTTATCTGAAATAGCTCTAAGAATAAGGAATGGAACCTTATTGATATATGATACCTGTGCTATTGCAGCACCTTCCATCTCTGTACAGTATCCATGGAATGTTGATTCAATTCTTTCCTTTACTTCTTTATCAGAAACAAACTGATCACCAGATACAACTCTTCCAACATATCCTTTAATCTCTGGTAAAACCTTAGCAACTGCTTCACTTGCAAGCTTTACTAATCTCTCATCTGCTTTAAAAGAAAGTGTATCCATTCTTGGAATCTGTCCTAATTCATAACCAAAGCCTGTTGCATCTACATCATGATGTAGTACATCATTTGAAATAACGATATCAGCGATATCAATCTTTGCATTTAATGAGCCTGCAATTCCTGTATTAATTACGTAATCTGCTTTAAAATCATCTACTAAAATCTGAGTACAAGCTGCAGCATTACATTTACCAATTCCTGAACGTACAACACAAACTTCCTTTCCGTTTAGTGTTCCAGCTCTGAAATTCATACCTGCTTTAGACTCTTCCTTTGTAATGTCCATTGCAGCTACAATCTGCTCAACTTCTTCATCCATTGCGCCAATAATTCCTATCATAGGGCAGCATTCCTCCTTTTGTTATTAATTTTCTAATCTCTTATATAATAATCGATTATTTTATTTCATTCTAATAATAAACTTTATTCATTATAACACATCTTATCTATTATTTAGAATACTTCTTAATTAATTCAATAATAGTTGAAATGGAATCAGCCTGCTTGCTTTCTCCCATTGTCTTTATGAATTCTTCTCTATTCTCATATAATTTATTGATCTGTTCAAGTAATAGAGCACCCTGAATCTTATCATCTTTAATTAAATCGTCCTCATCTAATACTAATGAGTAACCATGTTCCTTAAATGACTTAGCATTAAGAATCTGATCACCTCTACTTGCCTTAGCTGATAAAGGGATTAAAAGGTTAGGCTTCTTAAGGGCTAATAATTCGCAAATAGCATTAGCACCTGCTCTTGATACCACAATATCTGCCATAGCAAAGAGGTCTTTCATCTCCTCGCTAATATATTCAAATTGTCTATAGCCTGGTAATGTCTCATACTTGCTCTCTTTCTTTCCCTTACCGCATAGATGACACACCTGATACTTCTCAAGTAGTTCTGGTAAAATGTCATAAATAGCCTCGTTAACGTGCTTAGCGCCAGTACTTCCACCAACTACCAAAACGATTGGCTTGTCTTCATTAAAGCCACAAAGCTTACGACCTGCTTCCTTGCTTCCTTTAAGTAATTCCTGTCTTATTGGTGAGCCTGTTAAATGTGCCTTACCTGCTGGAAGGTACTTAACTGTTTCTGGGAAGTTGCAGCAAATTGCTGTAGCCTTCTTCATTGCTATTCTATTGGCAAGACCTGGAGTCATGTCGGATTCGTGTATAATTACAGGAATGTGTCTATGTCCTGCTGCAAGCACAACTGGCACTGATACAAAGCCGCCTTTAGAAAATACCACATCCGGCTTAATCTTTCTTAACTGTCTATTGGCTTGAACTATTCCTTTAAGAACTCTAAAGATATCTGATATATTCTTAGCGCTTAAATATCTTCTTAATTTACCTGATGAAATTCCGTGATATTTAACATTTTCCGCTTCAATTAACTGTTTCTCAATTCCATTGTAAGAACCGATGTATTCAATCTCATAACCTGCCTCAACTAATGATGGCATTAAAGCAATATTAGGTGTAACGTGTCCTGCAGTTCCGCCGCCTGTTAGTACAATCTTCTTCACTTTTAAACTTCCTCCTTATACTGTAAAAGAGCAGTTGCCAACTGATCAGGGCAAGATGTTCCTTTTCCACCGCAATCGATACCTTTTAATCTCTTGATTGCTTCGTCTATATCCATTCCTTCGACTAATCGTGAAACACCCTGTGTGTTACCATCACAACCGCCAAGGAATTCCACATCACATACTTTTCCATTTTTCACTTCAAAATGTATCTGTCGAGAACAGACTCCTTTAGTCCTATATACCATACTAAATCCTTCTTTCTTGCATAAATACACAATCTCACTAAGTATAGCATACTTGATTTTGAATTTAAACCAACAAAAGGTTGATTAAAGAAAATAGCCGCCTGCATAAAGCAAGCGACTACTCCCGTTGTTGTCTATAGTTTTATATGAGATCAAATTTATAGATCTCGTCTGAGATATAGCAATAAAGATTATTACTTTGTTATCTTAGAACTCTCTCTTCTTTGAAACAACTGCAAGTGTCATAGCTGATAACATTGCAATGATGATAAATACAGCTAAGCTGTTAGCATCTGCAGTTTTCTTATCTGTTGTTGCAACCTCTGAAGAATCTGCTGCAACTACATCTGTATCTGCTGCGATTTCTCCAGTAACTACAGCTGTGTCAGCTGCAACTTCTGTTGTCTCATTATTAATTTCTTCAGTAGCAATTTCGCCACTTACAACTAATGCTGCACTAGCGTAACCGCCCTCTGAAAGAATTCTTACTTCATGTTCACCTGCTGGCAATGCTGCTACATAATCAGCATTTAATGTAATAATTGTTGAACCAGCCTTAGCTGTGTAGTTTGAAGGATCAATTACTACGCCGTCTACTGATACACCCTTAAAGAGTGAGAAGTCAGCTTCTGATCTAAATACTAATTTAACCTTTTCACCAGCATTTACTGTCTGCTTAGCACCTTCTAGCATTTCAAAGATTACATCTTCATCTGCTGCCACTTCTGTTGAAGGCTCCTCTGTTGAAGGTTCTGTTGGCTCTTCTGTAGATGGTTCTGTTGGCTCTTCTGTTGAAGGCTCTGTTGGCTCTTCTGTTGATGGCTCTGTTGGTTCTTCTGTATCAACTGTAGTATAAACTACTTCACCATCAACTACTAATGTAATATCTGTAAATGTTACATCTGCCTGTCTTGCTGCAAACATACCAACATATACGTAATCTGAATCTACCTTAGTTAAAGCAAAATCAAATCCGCCTGTAACTGTTGTTTCATCACCGAATGTACAAGCATATCCATCTGAATTACTCTGAATCTTAAGATCAAAGCTATCTCCTGCGTTAATTGCTGTATATTTTTCACAAGCACCACCGCTTGTAAGTACGCCTGACTTTCTAGCGAAGCAGTTCCACATGCTAGAACCCTTTGTAATCTTTAACGGACCAGCTGCAACATAATCACCTAATGCATCAGAAAGTGATGTATCAAGATACATGTCATCTCTAGCCATTAAACCAAAGGATACCTGATCATTTTGTGTAATACTATTAACTGTTGCAGTTGCTGTTAAAGTAAATGTAGATCCTACTGGAATCTTATAATAATACATTGCAAGTCCATCAACTGTTGAAGCAATCTTACCATTGCCCTTTAATGCTGCAATTCTTACTCCACCGTTAACTTCCTCTAATGCGAAGTTATCTGTAGAAATCTTATCTGTTCCACCTACATTACCAAATACTGAACCACTCCAAATGCCTACATTTTTCCAAATGCTTGAACTTGTTCCTTCAGCAATTGGTGTATAATCAGCTTCTGTATATTCTGGGTTTACTACTAAAGTATCTGCCTTAGTTGGAGCCTGTGCAGAAACAATATACTTAGCTAAGCTATTATCTGTTTCCTTAACAGCCTGTGTTAAAAGGTAAGCCCAATATGTTGCACCGTAGATATTAGCATGTGTATTATCTACTGATGACTCACTTGATGAATTCCAAGCATGTAAGTAAAGTGTTTCACTAGCACCAAGTTCGTCATATAAGTTCTTAGTAAGTGTTGTCATATCAACAACAGTAATTCCTAAATCCTTACCTAAATTTTTAATTGCCTGTGCGTAATCGCCACCCGCATATTCACCTGATGTAGATGTAATATGAAGATTTGAATTTGACCAAGTACCTGTAGCTGTTCTTCTTACTACTGGTGTACAAAGAATTACAGTTACGCCCTTTTCCTGTGCAATCTTAATGTAGTTTTCGTAAAGTGAATTTGCGAAACTACCTTCTGTTGTATAATCTCCGTTTGGATTTGTATATCTATCTGCTTCTGCCTTCTCATCGTTATGACCAAAGCCAATTACAAGATAATCGCCTTCCTGCATACCATTTATTAATGTCTGGTATTCCTTATCATTTACATAACTCTTTGAAGATCTTCCTGATAGAGCTAAGTTCTGAACTGTTATATTAGATGTTAAGTACTTATATAACTGTGTTCCATAGCCATATCTTGGATAGTAATATGCATCATTAAATGAAGATACTGTTGAATCACCAACTACCCATAAAGTATGTGGTGTTGTATCAGCTTCTTCTGTTGGTGTTTCAGGCTCTGCTGGAGTCTCTGGCTCTGTTGGTGTTTCTGGAGTCTCTGTATTGTTCTTAAGTTCTTCTGCCTTAGTTGTAATTGTAGTAAACATATCCTGTGTATAAGTCTTAAGTAATACGTCTTCTGTATCAATTACACCATCTTTATTTACTGTAAATTCAACATCTCCGTTAGCCTTAACACCACTTGTCTTAGTAGGTGCCTTAACATACTTAGAGATATTTAAGTTACGATTCTGAATTTCTTCAGCCATAAGTCCTGCTGATACTAATCCGCCTAACTTACTTGAATGTGTGCTATCACCGCTGCATAAAAGCTTTGATGCTGTTTTTGAAACTCCATTAGCTGCATTAGGATCATTAGCATATGTTTCTTCATATAAATCCTTAGTTAGCTGGAATTCATCAATTAACATTACATCTTCTTCACTTGCTAACTGCTTAACTGCTTCAACATATGAGTTATATGAATTTTCTGGTACATATGAACCTGCATATGTGTCTGTCTTATCAGTTGCATCGTGATGTGGTCTAATCTTTCCTTCTGCTGTGAAGTAAAGTCTTGCCACTGGTGTTACAAGTACAGGTGTTGCACCTGCTTCTCTTGCAACGTTAATATACTGTAATAAATACCATTTATATGTTCCACCACAATCATATGAATAGAATGTATCACCATATCTATCCTGAAGTGATGTTGGTGTTGCTACCTTAGTTCCTGCTGTTACAGGGAAGATTCCGTTAGCATCAGGCTGTCCTAGTGGAACATATCTATCTTCTCTATAACCTATTTCATTAGCACAGTCATTATGACCAAACTGAATGAATAAGTAATCGCCCTTCTTAATATTAGCTGCAATCTTATCTAGGCTGCCTTCATTAATGAAGTTTCTAGAACTTCTACCACCATTAGCGTAGTTAACAACATTTACCACATCACTATCAAAATAATCCTGTAGATATTCGCCCCAAGAACCTTCTGACTGTGACTTTCCGCCATTATACATACCCTTAGTAGAGTAGTCCTTTACTGTTGAATCACCAGCAAGATAGATATTAATTCCATCACCAATTGTTGGATCTGTAATCTTTCCTGTTGGGTCTTCGTATCCTTCTCTTACAAATGCATCTGTAGTTACTGACTTAGTTTCACCCTTCTGGCCTGAAATTGTCTGAGCTTCTACTTCAAGGCAAATGTGCTTTGATACTGCTGCATCTGTAATCTTGTATGTTCTATCTACACTTGCTGTAGATGTCTTTACTAATTCCTTAGATCCATCATCTGATACAATATACCATCTAAGTACTGATGCATCTGCCTTCATGTTATCACCAAGATCATAGCATGCTGTTAATACATGTCCTGGATAAGGAGCATTAATATCTCCGTTATCAATCATGTATGGATCCTTTTCAAATTTAACGCCTTCTGTTTCTGTTACAAGACTAACTGGTGTCCAATCGCCAAAGTATTCAGATAAGCTAACACTGTTTGCTTCATTTTCATCAATTACGCCTGTAACTCTCTTAGATAAGTCAACCACGCTGCCATCAGTATATGTTGAATTAAATTCTCTATATCTAGCATTTTCTGGCTTGTTAGAACTCATTGTTGTCCAACCTTCATCTAAGATTAAGTCGCTACATATCTTAGTATTAAGATATGTTACATTAGCCTTATCTCCCCAAGGTCTACCAAGGTATCCCTTAGTTACTGTTAAATCATCATTAGCTGAAATTGTACAATTTCTAAATAAATAACCTGCATTAGCACTTGGCTTCATAGCTGTAATATAACCACCTACTGAACCTGTGCTATATCCATAAAACTTTAATTCACATGCATCAAATACACAATTACCATCACCAAAGATATAATCTGTGTTACCTTCAATCTGGCAATGTAAGAAATAAAGTCTAGCATCTGTATTTCCTGTGTAGAGTGTATCCTGGCTACCAAGGAACTTACAATTTGTCATTTCAACATCTGTAGCTTCTACAGCAAATGCTGTTGCTCTTTCTGTTGCTGCCTTAGAAGTTACATCTGCACCATATCTTCTAACAAATGCGATAGAACCATCTGATACTACACCATCTTCTAATTCTTCATCTGTTAAGTATCTGTTAAATGATGCTTCAAATGTAATTCCATCAGCTCTAAATGAATCAGCATTACCTGTTACATAAACTGATGCACCCCACTTAGCAGGGCCATTTTTATCAAATTTATCATATTCGTTTTCAGCATTATAAAATCCTGAATCATCAATACTATAATACTTATAACCAATACCGTAATACCATGTTAACTTAACTTCTTCATTAGTATCATTTACAAAAGAAATAAAAGGAGTATTAACTCTAATCTGCTCTCTGTATGTTCCAGGAGCAATATGAATTGTAATTCTTTCAGTTTCTGAACTTGGGTTCATTAAAGAAGCTGCTTCTACTGCTTCACTAACTGTGTTGTAGTTTAAGCTTCCCTTATCTTCATAACCTACATAAAGATCAGGAACTCTAGTTAATGCATCCTTAGCTGTTGTTGATACAAACATAAGTGCCTTAGTAACATCTGCACCATTTACAACTACATGAGTTGTTGTTCTGTATCCATCAATATCTACTACTGCTTTATAAGAACCATCACGAAGTGAAATCTTATATCCATTATCTGTAACTGTTGCTGTGTATTCGTAAGAATCATCTAAGTTTACAAACTTAAGTGAACTTGGCTTAACACCGTTATTTCCAGTAAATTCACCATTTACTGAATACATTGGCTTAAGCGCAACCTCAATATCCTGTTGTGTGTTATCCTTACAATTTACACTAGCTCCATTAATGATTTCATAATCATTAACGCCCTTTAACTCTGCTGTATAAGTTTCTTCAGCTTCTAAACTAGCGTTAAAGCTTCCATCTGTTGCTATATTAAGTGTTACGTCTTCTGCCATTTCATCTTCTGGATGCATAATTACAGCAAGCTTTGAAATATCATAATCGCTGGCAAATCCTGTAACTTTACCTGTGTAATCACAAAGTTTCTTTTCTTCGATCTTAATTGTTTTATTAGAAATTCCTGTAAGGGCATCATTAAGACTTGTTGTAATTGTCTTTGTCTCTTTAGTTGTACCGTAACCCTTAACACCAATAACATTAGCTGTATATTCTTCATCAGCTGCAAGTACAACTGTGAAATTTCCATTAGCATCTACATTAGCATCAGTTGTAGCACCTGTGCTATCACATGTAAATCTTAATGTGTAATCAGTTAATGAAATACCCTGTGTATCAATTTTTCCAGATACCGCAACACCTGGAATTCTTACTATTCTGTTATACACTGGCTTACCTGCTGCCTTATCTGGGTATATTTTATAATTACCATCGTACTGAGCAATAAATTCATGCTTTACTCCAACGTTAGTAATAGGCTGACCTTCTAGCTGTGATTTAGTCTCATCACCATCTTCGTATCTAAAGTAAATTGTTGATTCAGCAGCATTACTTGTGCCCATATATACAACAATTTTATCTCCTGCCTTTACATTGGCAATATCCATACATCTATTTTGATCAGAGCCTGTACCGTTACAATAATACATACCCATAGCATTGTATCCATCATCATACTTTGTCTGTGCAATATTGTTTAGACCAGCTGTCTTAGTTTCAGCTTTACGATAAACTCTATCTTGTCCAATATAAGTAAGCTTTAAATCATCCCAAGTGATTGTTGCAACTTCGTTCTTATTTTGAACAAATCTACCATTATCACCCAACTTATCATAGTCATCCCAGAATGTTGCACTAATATGGTTGTCATATTTGCTTGTATCTGTTTCTTGTACACCACCAAAATCCCAAACATCGATTTTTCTAGTTGGATTTGAAGCTGCACTAGCAAATGTAACACCACTAAAAATTGTAGTAGCTGTCAAAACTGCGGCACAGACACTACTACTAATTCGTCTAAAAAGACTTCTAGTTCTGTGTTTCATATTTAGTTGTCCTCCCTTAAAAATGTAAGAGGAAAATATTAAGATTAGTGCAAAAAAATCTATCATGGATATATAGCATCCATAATAGATTCCTATGCCTATTAGACATATAATCCTCCCCAAAACAATTAAACCCTAACACCCCTGTTAGAATATGTTACAACTATTTTAAAGAGCTAATGCTCTTTAAAACCACCTTAGAGAATGCGGGTAATCTAAGATGAATAGAAAATGTACTTGCTACACATACATTTCCTACTAGTTGTATACTAATTATAAAGTCTGACATAGTGTCAAGGTCAACGCTTTGAAGCTGATATTTTTGTATTTTTTATGTATTTTTATAATATCTTTTAGAAAAGGTCTTTGTTTTACTCTTTACCTATGCGATTTATTATCATATTTAGGGCATTTTCTCTAAAAATGTTTCTTGAGTACTCTTCAGAACAATGTCTTGTAACATAGTCTCTAGCAGCGGAAAGTACGGGAACTCTACTTGTTAGATTATGAGCGTCGCTAGCCACAAAATCCACCAGGTAATTTTTTATCAATTTTTTTGCACAGCGTCTTGTATTAGTTCTTCCACTTGCAAATAGGGAATCAGCATTTATCTGAATGTATGCTCCCATTTCCCTTAGCTCTTTTATAAGCATTGGCTTTTCTGCAATGCAGGCATATCTTTCCACATGAGCTACAATTGGCTGAAAGCCTGCTAAAAAGCAATCTGTAACTCCTCTTTTTATAGTCTCAAAATCTGTAATAAAGGAAAACTCTAATAAAATGTTTCTAGTAGCGCACATTCTAATTCCCATTAGATCTTTCATTCTATAATCATTTTTACTATCGTCTTCTTTGCCCCATTCATATTCAAACTTTTTTGTCTCGGGATCTTTTACATTTTCCACATCCTCAAAGGTATCTGAGCTATAATAGACTTCTCGTCCGAGATATAAAGATAATTCTGGCAACTCCTTTGCCACTTTTCTTTGGAGTGTATTAAAATTTCTTTGGATCAATTCATATGGTGCCTTGCCTCTTTTAGGTGAATAATGGGGAGTTATAACAATGTCCCAAATCCCATCTTCTCTAGCCATCTTTAACATTTCCATAGACATTTCTAAATTTCTAGAGCCATCATCCACTCCAAAGAGCATGTGATTATGTATATCAATCATTGTCCAATCATAAGTATATTTTCTAGCAAACAATATTTAATCCTCCAGTATTCTAGTAAAGCGGACATTCGGAATCCGCTTCGCTACTTCCTCATGAACGCAGTGGCACTTTGTGCCACCTGTCAGAAGGGGCTTTAACCCCTTCTGACACTAGTAAGCTTTATACCCCCGCTTAAAGCT
>JAEEGI010025457.1_pt1 | contig 11470 bp, 9 predicted proteins | sample 8958751 | NCBI WGS metagenome assembly JAEEGI01 (sample SAMN16246545, study PRJNA631951) | gut metagenome | biome: gut microbiome; feature: rumen; material: KS-attached | host: Bos | place: Iran: Karaj | collected 2018-10 | reverse complement strand
CACCAACCCCGACGGCTCCATCTACGAGTTTGAGGAGAAGCCCAAGCAGCCCAAGTCCAACAACGCCTCCATGGGCATCTACATCTTCAAGTGGAGCATCCTGCGCAAGTTCCTGGTGGAGGACGAGGAGAACCCCGATTCCGACAACGACTTCGGCAAGAACGTCATCCCCGCCATCCTGAACGCCGGTCACAAAATGATGGCCTACGACTTCGAGGGCTACTGGAAGGACGTCGGCACCATCTCCTCGCTCTGGGAGGCCAACATGGAGACCCTCGGCCTGAACCCCGCCTTCAACCTCTACGGCGACGGCACCGCCCAGATCTACGCCAGAAACTACGCCCTGCCCGCATCCTATATTGATACGAAGTCCAAGAACGTCAACTGCCTGATCGCCGAGGGCTGCGAGGTCTACGGCGACATCACCCACAGCGTCATCTCCACCGGCTGCAAGATCGGCAGGAACGCGATGATCGAGGACTCGGTCATCATGCCGAACGTGGTCATTGAGGACGGCGTCATCATCCGCAACGCGATCATCGGCGAGGACTGCAAGGTCTGCTCCGGCGCCGTGATCGGCGGCAGCTTCCGGGAGGGCGAAAAGCGGCAGATCAGCGTGGTCGGCAAGAACCACGTGATCGCCGCCAACCAGGTCGTCAAGCCCGGCGAAGTCATTTGAGGCAGGAGGTAGAAACCAATGAAAAACGTAATGGGTCTTGTTTTCGCAAACATCTATGACAGCTCCCTGGGCCAGCTTACCAACAAGCGGACGCAGGCGTCCCTGCCCTTCGGCGGCCGCTACCGCCAGATCGACTTCACCCTGTCCAATATGGCCAACGCGGGCATCCGCCACATCGGCATCGTCACCCAGTACAACTACCAGAGCCTGATGAACCACATCGGCTCCGGCGAGGAATGGGATCTCGAGCTTGAGGAGGGCGGCCTGGAGTTCATCACGCCCTATTCCCAGGGCATCAACAACAACTTCCGCGGCAAGATCGAGGCCATTCACGGCGCGGGCCGGAGCTTTCTGGATAAGGCCCCGGAGGAGTACATCGTCCTGGCCGACGCCAGCGTGATCTGCGCCATGAATCTGGAGGAGGTCATCCGCGCCCACATCGATTCCGGCCGCGACGTGACCGTCGTGGTCAAGGCCGGGATCGCCAACGCCAACAAGCAGCTCGATCTGGCCGTCCACGTGGACGAAAACGGCGAGGTGGACGATCTTGCCGTGGACTACGACGCGCCCGCCGACTACCTGGCCTCTATGGGCATGTTCGTCATGCGCCGCGACCTGCTGATGGCCTCCGCCGAGGAGTGCATGGCCCACAATCGCTTCCGCTTCGAGCGGGACTTCATCCTGCAGGACTGGACCGACGGCAAGCTCAGCGTCAACGCCTTTGAATTCCACAACGTCGCCCTGTTCAACGAGTCCGCCGAGGAATACTTCCGCAACAACCTGGCCATCATCGACCGCAACGTCCGCCACAGCCTCTTCCGCGACGATCTGACCATCTACACCAAGGTCCGCGACCAGGTCCCGACCTACTACGGCGAGAGCTGCGAGATCGACGACTGCATCGTGGCCGACGGCTGCATGCTGCTCGGCAAGGCGTTCAACTCCGTCCTCTTCCGCCGCGTCCGCATCTCCACCGGCGCGGTCGTCCGGAACTGCGTCGTCATGTCCAACACCGAGATCGGCATCGGCGCCCAGCTCGAATACTGCATCCTGGATAAGGACGTCAAGATCTCCGCCGGCACCAAGCTGATCGGCACGGCGGAGCACCCCGTCATCCTGAATCGAGGAGACGTCGTATGAAAATCGCGATGATCGCCTCCGAGGCCGCCCCGTTTGTCAAAACGGGCGGCCTGGGCGACGTCCTTCAGGCCCTGCCCGACGAGCTTGCGCGCGTCGAGGGCAACGAGGTCGCCCTGTTTCTTCCCTATTACAAAACGATCAAGCAGAACCCGGAGATCGAGACGGAGCTGCTCTCCGCCTTCACGGTCAATCTGACCTGGCGGCAGCAATACGTGGGCCTCTTCCGTCTGGTGCGGGAGGGGGGACCTGCGGTCTACTTCCTGGATAACGAATACTACTTCCTCCGCGACGGGCTCTACGGCTTCTATGACGACGGCGAGCGCTTCGCCTACTTCTGCAAGGCCGTCCTGGCCTCGATGCGCCAGCTCGACTTCTGCCCCGACGTGATCCACTGCCACGACTGGCAGTCGGCCCTCGTGCCCGTCTATCTGGACGCCGAGTTCCGCTCCGACTTCCCCCGTGCGAAAACGGTCTTTACGATCCACAACGTCGAATACCAGGGCAAGGCCGGTCCCGAGTTCTTCAACGAGGTCCTGGGTCTGGAGGACTACTGGCGGGGCGTCTGCTCCTTCGACGGCTGCGTGAACTTTATGAAGGCCGCCGTGGTCCGGTCCAATCTGGTCACCACGGTCTCCGAGACCTATGCCACGGAGCTGCGCTATCCCTACTTTGCCCACGGTCTTTCGGGCATCCTGGCGGCCCGCGGCGAAAACCTCCGCGGCGTCACCAACGGCATTGATACCGGCGTCTACGACCCCGCAACGGACAAGGCTCTGCCGAAGAATTACACCGCCGCGACCTTTGCCGACAAGCAGATCTGCAAGCACGCCCTGCAAAAGGAGCTGGGTCTGGAGCCCTCCGACGCCCCGATCCTCTCCATGGTCACCCGTCTGGCGGGTCACAAGGGCATCGACATCCTCTGCTACGTCCTGCGCCGCCTGCTTGAGCGGGAGGTCCAGCTCGTCATCGTCGGCACCGGCGAGGCCAAGTATGAGCACGCCCTGCTCTCCGTGGCGAACGAATATCCCGGCAAGTTCTCGATGAATCTGCGCTTTGACCCGGCCCTGGCCTCCCGCGTTTACGCGGGCTCGGATATCTATCTGATGCCCTCCAAGTCGGAGCCCTGCGGCCTGAGCCAGCTCATCGCCATGCACTACGGCACGATCCCCATCGTCAACGCCACAGGCGGGCTCAAGGATACCGTCCTGCCCTTCAACCCCGAGACCGGCGAGGGCCGCGGCTATACCTTCCAGTCCTACAACGGCGACGACTTCCTCGGCGCCATCGACCGCGCCCTGGGCGACTACTACGAAAACCGCCCCGCCTGGGACCGGCTTGCGAAGAACGATATGGCCGTCGATTTCAGCTGGAAGCAGCCCGCGCAGAAGTACATGGAGATGTACGAGAGCGTTCTGTAAGCGCGGAATGCAGCAAAACCACAGGCGTGACCGTCGCGGTCACGCCTGTGGTTTAGGGATTAGGGATTAGGGATTAGGGATCAGGGATTAGGGAACAGCGTAGGGCGGCCAGACCTCTGGCCGCCGTCCTGCTGCTGAATTGAGAATTGAAAAGGGAGAATTGAGAATTTGCGGTCTCCCTGCGGGAGGATTGAAATAGGCTGCGCCAACATGTCAAAACGCAGCGCCTCGTAGGGGCGCGTACCTACGTGCCCCTGCGTGGAAGCGTTACGCAAATATTTTTCCGAAAAACCATAAAATTACATTTGACATTTGTTTTTCCCTGTGGTATAGTATACAAGCCGCATTGAAGAGGTCAGAAAGCGCAGGACGACCTGCCACCTCCAAAGCGAGACTACAAGAAAGGTAGAGACAGTATGCAGGCGATTATCGTTACCGGCGGCAAGCAGTACAACGTCAGCGAAGGCGATGAGCTCTTCATCGAAAAGCTGAACGTCGAGGCTGAGGACACCGTAACTTTCGATCAGGTGCTGGCAATCGTGGACGGCGAGAACTCCCGCTTCGGTACCCCCGTGGTGAACGGCGCTTCCGTGGAAGCCAAGGTCATCAAGAACGGCAAGGCCAAGAAGGTCGTCGTGTTCAAGTACCGCCCCAAGAAGGACAGCAAGTCCCTCCGCGGCCACAGACAGCCCTACACCAAGGTCAAGATTGAGAAGATCAACGCGTAATTATGATTACGGTTGAATTTTTCAGTCAAGACGGCAGACGGACCGGGTTCCGGGTCTCCGGCCACAGCGGCTATGCCGAGGCCGGCGCGGACATCGTATGTGCGGCAGTGACTGCCGTGGTTCGTTTTGCAGAGGCCACGCTCAATGACATTCTGGGCGTCGGCGCCAAAACCAGGGTGGACGGCGAAAACGCCGAGATCACCCTGACCCTTCCCGCAAAGTATGAGGACGAGGACACCGTGCAGACCGTTTTGGACGGCATGATGCTGACCCTGGCCTCCCTGCGGGACGAAAATCCTGATTATATCGAAGTTATGGAGGTGTAACACATGCTGAACATCGGTTTACAGTTCTTCGCCCACAAAAAGGGCGGCGGCTCCACCAAGAACGGTCGTGATTCCGAGTCCAAGCGGCTTGGCGTGAAGCGGGCTGACGGTCAGTTCGTCCTGGCCGGCAACATTCTGGTTCGCCAGAGAGGCACCCACATCCATCCCGGCAACAACGTCGGGATCGGCAGCGACGACACCCTGTTCGCGCTGATTGACGGCAAGGTCAAGTTCGAGCGCATGGGCAAGGATCGCAAGATGTGCTCCGTCTACGCAGAGCAGTAAGAACAGTCACAAGGCCGGAACATAGATTGTTCCGGCCTTTGGCGTATATCAGGCAATAGGGCACCTCTAAAAACGATCTGATTTCAAAAATGTCCTTACGAAAAACCCTTGAAAAACCTAAGTTTTTCTTCCTTGTTTTTCTCGAAATTATGAGTTTTTAGAGGTCCCCAATAGGCAATAGGCAATAGGCACTAGGCAATAGGCACCGGCCCTGTCCGTAGCCGAGGCTTCCCGGAAAACCTCCCCTGCCAAGGGGAGGCGGCGCGCAGCGCCGGAGGGGTAGGCTGCCAGGCTTTTGCGCGCTATCGTGAGGGTGCGGCAATCGTTCTGCACATTCTCATTCTCATCAACTTGCTGCTGGTGATTCTTTCGTGACAACGGAGGCCATTGCAGCGGCACGGTACCGACCCGTGCGGAAATGGAGGTTGATACCATGTTTGTCGATAAAGTAAAAATCTACGTCAAGGCCGGAAACGGCGGCAACGGGGCGGTGGCGTTCCACCGTGAAAAATACGTCGCGGCGGGCGGGCCGGACGGCGGCGACGGCGGCCACGGCGGCTCCGTCATCCTCAAGGTGGACGACAACCTCTCCACGCTGATGGATTTCCGCTACAAACGCAAATACCAGGCCCCGAACGGCCAGGACGGTCAGGGTGCGCGCTGCTCCGGCAAGCGCGGGGAAAACCTGATCATCAAGGTTCCGCGCGGCACCGTCGTCAAGGACGCGGAGACCGAAGCCGTCATCCAGGATATGTCCGACGTGGACGAATTCGTCCTGTGCAAGGGCGGACGCGGCGGCTGGGGCAATAAGCACTTCGCCACCCCGACCCGACAGGTCCCGAACTTTGCCAAGGCCGGTCTGCCCGGCGAGGAGCACGAGGTCATTCTGGAGCTCAAGCTCCTGGCAGACGTGGGTCTGGTGGGCTTCCCCAACGTGGGCAAATCCACCCTGCTCAGCGTGACCTCCAACGCCCACCCGAAGATCGCCAACTACCACTTCACCACCCTCTACCCGAACCTGGGCGTGATCTACGTGGACGAGGGCGTCAGCTTCGTCATGGCAGACATCCCCGGCATCATCGAGGGCGCGGCGGACGGCGCGGGTCTGGGTCACGATTTCCTGCGGCACATCGACCGCTGCCGCCTGATCGTCCACGTCGTGGACGTCTCCGGCTGCGAGGACCGCGACCCGGTGGAGGACTTCCAAAAGATCAACCGCGAGCTGGCGGAGTATTCCCCCGAGCTGGCGGCCCGCCCGATGATCGTGGCAGCCAATAAGACCGACCTGATTGCAGAGGGAAGCGACAACCTCGAGCGCCTGCGCGCCTGCGTCCAGGCCCAGGGACTGGAGCTCTATGAGATCTCCGCCGCTACCACCCAGGGCACCAAGCAGCTCATACGCACCATCGCGGCGAAGCTGCGCGAGCTCCCGCCCGTGACGGTCTACGAGGCCGACTACGTCCGCCCGCTGGCAGAGGCGGGGGAGGCCGACGACCTCAACATCCAGCACTACGGCGACACCTGGGTCATCTCCGGCAAGTGGCTGGCCCGGCTCATCAACGACATCAACTTTGCCGACTACGAATCCCGGAACTACTTCGACCGCCAGCTCCGCAAATCGGGCCTCTTCACCCGTCTGGAGGAGCTGGGCATCAACGACGGCGATACCGTCTCAATCTACGATTTCGAGTTCGACTACGAGCGCTGAACGGCGCACGGAGGCCGCGCTGCAAAGATGCGAAGATCGCATCCCTGCAGCGCGGCCTTTGTGTCGGAAGCTATTTCGCCTCGTACCAGCTCCTGCCGGTCTTGGCCTCTGCGGTCAGGGGGACGGCGAGGGCGGCGGCCTGCTCCATCTCCCGGGCGACCAGAGCCTGGACGGTCCCGGCCTCGGCCTCGGGGCATTCGACGATCAGCTCGTCGTGGACCTGGAGGACCAGCCGGGCCTTCAGACCCGAGGCCTTCAGGGCCTCGCGGACCCGGAGCATCGCCAGCTTGATGATATCGGCGGCTGTGCCCTGGATCGGGGCGTTCATCGCCATCCGGCGGGCCGCCTCGCGGACCATATACTTGCTGCTCTTGAGATCGGGCAGATAGCGCCGCCTGCCGTAGAGGGTGGCGACCCAGCCGTCGCGCGTTCCGTTCTCCACCACGGCGGTCATAAAGTCGCGGATGCCGTGGTACTTCTCCAGATAGCTGTCAATGTAGCGCTTGGCCTCCTGCCGGCTCACGCCGATGTCCTCGCTGAGGGAGAATTCGGAGATCCCGTAGACGATGCCGAAGTTGACGGCCTTTGCCGAGCGGCGCATCTGCGCCGTGACCTCCTCGAAGGGGACGCCGAAGACCTGGGAGGCCGTGACCCGGTGGATATCCGAGCCGGAGTTGAAGGCGTCCTGCATGGCCTTGTCGTCCGCCATGTGGCTGAGGACGCGCAGCTCGATCTGGCTGTAGTCGGCGTCCACGAAGACCATCCCCGGGGCCGGAACGAACATCTTGCGGATCTCCGCGCCGAGATCGGTGCGGACCGGGATGTTCTGGAGGTTCGGATCGGTGGAGGACAGGCGGCCCGTGGCGGTCACGGTGTTCTGGAAGGTCGTGCGCACCCGGCCGTCCGGTCCGATCACCTTCAGCAGACCCTCGGCGTAGGTCGCCTGGAGCTTGGTCAGCGTGCGGAAGGTCATGATCTCCGGGATGATCGGGTGCTTGTCCCGGAGCTTTTCCAGCACGTCCACGTTCGTGGAATAGCCGGTCTTGGTCTTTTTGCCCGCAGGCAGAGACAGCTTTTCAAACAGGACCTCACCGAGCTGCTTCGGGGAGTTGACGTTGAATTCCCCGCCCGCGAAGCGGTAGATCTCGCGCTGGCAGTCGGCGATCCGTCCGCGCAGCATCTCGTCGAAGCGGTGCAGGGCGTCCGCGTCCACCAGAACGCCGGCGATCTCCATCTCCGCCAGAACCCGGCAAAGGGGCAGATCCATTTCATAGAGCAGCTTTTCGCAGCCGATCTCGCGCAGGGCAGCGTCCAGCACCGGATGCAGGGCGAAGATTGCGGAGGCCTCGGCCTCCAGCACCGGGCCTGCGGCCTGATCTGCGGGCACGCCCTGAGACGCAAGCGTCTTGGCCTCCGGGAGCTGAGCGTGGAGATATTCCACCGCGAGCTGGGCAAGCTCGTACTTGCCGCGTGCCGAATCCAGCAGATAGGCGGCAAGCTCGGTGTCAAAGACGATCCCCTCGCAGGCAAGACCCCGCTCCAGCAGACGGCGCTGGAGCTCCTTCGCCCCGTGGGTCAGAATGGAAACGCTTCCCGAAAACAGGGCGTTCAGACTGGTTTCCCAGGCGTTTCCCAGGGTCTCGCGGCGCAGGACCGTCATCCGGCCGCCCTCGTCCACGGCAAGGGTGTCCAGCCCCTCGTCGGCACGGACGGCGACGGTCTTCCCGCGCAGGCTATCCAGCCAGGCGGGAACGGTCCCGGCGTCCGGGGCGGCTGCGGCGACGGTCTCCGCCGCCGGGGTCGGGGGCGCGAGCGGAAGCTGCTCCGGCTCCGGGGCGCGGAGACGGTACTTGTCGATCAGCTTCACAAAGTTCAGCCGCAGGAAGAGGTCGTAGAGCGCGCGGCGGTCCGGCTCGCGGATGCGGGCGTCCTCCGGCGCAAAGTCCCCGATCGGAGCGTCCGTGCGGATCGTCGCCAGCTCGTAGGAGAGGTAGGCGCTGTCCTTCCCGGCCTCCAGCTTGTCGTAGAGCTTGCCCTTCATATTCTCCCGGCTCAGATGCTCGTAGACCCCGTCCAGGGTCCCGAAGCGGAGCAGAAGGTCGGTGGCGGTCTTGGGGCCGACGCCGGCCACGCCGGGGATGTTGTCGGAGGAATCGCCCATCAGAGCCTTGAGGTCGATCAGACGGATCGGCGCGAAGCCGTATTCGGCTTCAAAGACCTGGGGGGTGTAGAGCGTGGCGTTGGTCTGTCCGCCCTTCGTGACCACCAGCTTGACCGAGACGCGCTCGTCCACAAGCTGTAAGCTGTCGCGGTCGCCGGTGACGATCACGCAGTCCCAGCCCTCGGCCCCGCACCGCCTGGCGACGGTGCCGATCACGTCGTCCGCCTCCCAGCCCTGGCAGGCGTAGATCGGGATATTCATCGCCCGCAGAACGTCCTTCATCACGGGCATCTGCATCGCCAGCTCCTCGGGCATCCCGTGGCGGGTGGCCTTGTAGCCGTCGTAGCGCAGGTGGCGGAAGGTCGGCCCGTGCAGATCAAAGGCGACGCAGAGGGCGTCGGGCTGCTCCTGGGCGCGCATCCGCTCCAGGATGTTCAGAAACCCGAAAATTGCGTTGGTGTAGAGCCCGTCCGCCGTGGAAAGCAGATGGACCCCGTAAAAGGCCCGGTTAATGACGGAATTCCCGTCCAGAATCATCAGCTTCATGCCAGCTCCTCCTGTTCGTGTCCGGTCAGCTGCCGGACGGTGCTTCCTGTTGCGCCAGATACGCGGCGATCAGATAGTCGGCCACCAGACCGTAGCTCCGGACGCCCTCCGGCTGATCGAAGGCCTTGAGATAGCCGTCGTTGACGGCCTGGGCGGCCTCCTGGACCTTGCCCTCGTACCGTTGGTTGTGTGTGATATTCACGTTGCAGTCGTGGATCAGTTCGTCCGAGCAGAGCTCCCAGAGCTTCTGCGCCGCGGACGGGTTCCCCTCGTGCAGGGCGTTGAAGCAGTGGATAAAGGCCTCGTAACAGCCCGAATACCGGAACAGCGGGTCGTCGCTGGCCGTACACGCCAGATACGCGCAGTAGTTGGCCTCGTCCTCGGCGGCAACCGCCAGACTGTGACCCAGCTCGTGGCAGACCGTAAAGGGCTGGGCGAGCGGGAAGCAGTCCGTGCTGACCGTCGGCTCGCCGGTCAGACAGACGAAAACGCCCGTCGTCCCCATGTAGGCGAAGGCCTTGCTGACCAGAAGGGGCTTGGCCCGGTTGACCGGGTGGTCAAAGCGGGGCAGCAGCCTTCCGAGGTTGACATAACTCTCCGCGGCGGTCTCCGCCAGCTCCGGGAAGGGCGGCAGGACGATATCGCCGTTTTCGTCGCGCGCAACGGTCTTGGACGCCTCGCTGGCCTGCCTTGCGTAGAACTGCGCGGCCTGCCTGAGCTCGGTCTCGGTGTATGCCCGGACCTCCAGCCCGATCTGATCCTTCAGGGCAGGGCCGAAGTAGTTCAGCCCCCAGATGCTCACAAAGAGGAATACCAGCAGGGCGAGGACCTCGATCACGCCGGTCAGCCAGCCGAAAAAGCGGCGCTTTTTGCAGGCGTAAACCAGCCAGACGATCACGCCGAGGATCAGCGCTGCGAGCGCCGCCTCCCAGACCGGGAAGGGGATCCAGCCGAAGGCGATCCCGAGACCGCGTACCGCAGCCCGGGAAACGCCGGGATAAAAGGAGAACCAGAATTCCGGCAGGAGCCGCGCCGCCGCGATCAAAGCGGCGGTCAGAGCGAGCAGGATCCCCGCGCCGATCAGATTCCGGACGGGCTTTTTGAGCTGGAACATGTTTGCACCTCATTTCAGATGAAAAACCGGGGGCGTTCCTCCACGCACGGCGAAGGAACGCCCCCGGCCCTTGCGGGACTTATTGAGGCTTGTCCTCCGGGGCAGCGGAGCGGCCGACGCGGGAGGCAATGAACAGGACGACGGCGGATACCAGCGAGACGGCGCCGACAATGAGAACGACCGTCCAGTTGACGGTGTTCAGCGCGGTGACGTCGAATTCGCCGGTTTCGGCGTTCTGCATCTTTCCGAAGACGGTGACGGTGATGAAGACCAGACCGGCGGTCAGCACGATGCCGGAGACCCAGCGCAGGGCGGGAATGCCCTTGACCGCGCTGCGCTGGTAGGGGGCGATGCTCGTCTGGCGGAAGTCCAGGCTGCTGCCGATGTAGTAGGCGACCAGAAGCAGAACGATGACCTCGGGGATCATATAGGTCGCGTTATAGACGAAGGAGTAGGTCAGAGCCGCGGCGGTGGGGATGGACAGACCGGCCCAGACCGTCGCGCCGGAGATCACGTGGCAGAGATAGCGCAGGAGCCCGGCCAGCAGGCAGCCCAGGAGCAGACCGGCGGGCTGGGACTTCATCCGGCGGAAGGCCCCGGCAAAGCCGATGACGCCGAAGGCGATCAGATAATCCAGACCGATGATGGCAATGATGGAATACCAGGTGGAGAAATAGCTGAGATTTTTCAGGCCGAGAAGCTGCTGGATCGCGCCGAAGACCAGACCGGTGACCAGGCCCCAGCCGCAGCCGTAACGGTAGGCGATGATGGCGATGGGCAGCATCGAGGCGAAGGTGACGGAACCGCCGTAGGGCAGCTCCACGAGCTTGAACAGGCTCAGCACGGTTGCCAGAGCCAGCATGACCGCGCTTTCGATGAGACGGCGGGTGGTAGAAGTGGATTTCTGCATGATGTTTCCTCCTGTAGTATGGTTCGGGGCCGTACCAAAAAACCGACGGACTGCTGCCGTCGGCAAGGTGCGGCCTTTGGCCACAGGAGCCTCTTTCCCTACGACGGCATGATCCGTATCAGGTTCGCGGGTGAGAGCGCCGTTTCGCTCAGTCTCAGCCGGATCGGTCCGACTCCCCGAAGAAGTATCTATATATTACCGCAAACGGAGGGAATTGTCAACTGTGAATCGAAGCCGCTTTGTGATTGCAGGCAATCGGGGAATTAGGCAACAGGCAACAGGCAATAGGCAATAGGGGACGAGGGATGGGACGGGCAGCCTGCCGGGGCTCCGACAGAGCCTTCCCCCCCTCGGGGGGAAGGTGGCATCCGGCGTCTCACGGAAGCCGGATGACGGATGAGGGGGCGTATCGATGACCGATTCGTCATTCCAACCGTCAGCTGATCGGAACGTCC
>JAEEGI010025451.1_pt1 | contig 11472 bp, 9 predicted proteins | sample 8958751 | NCBI WGS metagenome assembly JAEEGI01 (sample SAMN16246545, study PRJNA631951) | gut metagenome | biome: gut microbiome; feature: rumen; material: KS-attached | host: Bos | place: Iran: Karaj | collected 2018-10 | reverse complement strand
AAGTTCCTCGCCATCTACAAGAACTTGGGCATCCTCAAGGAGGATCCGTTCCAGGTACTCGACCAGGAAGGTGTTGGTCAGCTCGTTGAGATGGCTACCCGCAAGGGCCGCGCCGCCAACCCCGACCTCAACGTCGGCATTTGCGGTGAGCACGGTGGTGAGCCTAAGAGCGTGAAGTTCTGCAACAAGCTCAAACTGAACTACGTTTCCTGCTCGCCCTACCGCGTGCCCATCGCACGTCTTGCCGCCGCACAGGCCGCAGTCGAGGAGTAATGATTGCTCGATAAACCGAACCTGAATAAAAGAAGGAGGCTGAGATGAATTTCTCAGCCTCCTTCTTTTATTCAAGGTTTACTTGAAAAAGGAATGTTGTAAACGTAAAATTACTTCTCTTCTTTCTCGTAAAGCTTGCGGAAGTCTTCTACGCTAATGGTCTTCTCATTTACCTTGACGGCTTCACGCACGGCAGCATAGAACTTGTTGTCGATGGCGTGCTCCATGATGGCTTCGCGGGCACGGTCATCCTGCATGAAACGGTCGGCCTGCTGCTTGATAACGTCATCGGGTGCGTTATAGATGCCATACTGTGACAACTGCTGCTGGGCAAAAATAAATGCGGCGTTATCGACATCTTCTTTCTCGACCTTGATACCCAGTTCCTGAGCTAGATGGTCTTTCACAAGTTGCCAACGCAGTTGGTTCAACATGCCTTCTACCTCTTCGTCAGTAACCTCGGTGTTTTCTTTTTCTTCCTGCTCGCGGCGATATTTCAAGAAGCGTTTCAGGAATTCAACGGGCAAGGGCAGCTCACCGGCTTTGTCGGTGAGGATGCGCTGAGCGTCAACAGTGAAACGGTAGTTGCTCTCAGGCACGTTGGCGCGGGCAATCATCTCGCGTACTGCTTCACGGAAGGCGGCTTCGTCCTTCACTTCGGTCTCAGTGCCAAGCACACCTTTAAAGAACTCCTCGTTCATCTCGGCTTCCTGATTCACCTTGATTTCCTCGATGGTAACGCGGAAGTCGCTCTTCACGTCGGCCTTACTGCGGTCAACATTGAGCAATGATGCCATCTCGGCGATGTTGCCATTGTTAGCCTTGTGGGGATTGAAGGTGAAAGTGTCACCGACCTTGACGCCGATAAACTTGGCAGCCTCCTCTTCGTCGGCCATGTAGCGGGGCGAGATCACAGTGCGCTCAACCTTGATGCCATCGGTTTTGTCGTTACCCTGCTCATCAAGCTCAATCATTGAGCCGCGCAGCAATGACTCCTTGTCACTGATTTCACCGTCAACGAGCGTTCCCAGACGCTTGCGGTCGTGGGCAATGGCATCGTCAACCATTTGGTCGGTCACCTCAATATTGTAATAGGGGACATTGATGCGTTTGTTAAGCTTCAGTTCAATAGCGGGAGCCAAGCCCAGGTCAAACTTGAAGGCCATGTCCTCATCATTCATGATATCGACCTTGGTGTCCTCGTTGGGAAGAGGTTCTCCAAGCACTTGCAACTTGTTCTCACGAATGTGGTCATACAGTGCTTTGCTCACCATGCGGTCCACCACATCGGCGGTTACGCTGGGTCCGTAAAACTTCATGAGCAACGACTTGGGGGCCTTGCCGGGACGGAATCCCTTCAGCGGATGGCGTACACCCATCTTGGCCACTTCTTTAACCACATCGTTTGCAAAATCTTCTCTCTTGATATCAACGGTGACAACAGCGTTCACCGCATCAATTTGCTCAAAACTTACGTTCATCTTTTTTGTTTGTATTTTGACTGAATTGTTTAATCTTTAAAAAGCGGGTGCAAAGGTACTACTTTTAACACGATGCACAAAATTTCACAACCACTTTTTATAATAAATAATTAATTAGTGGTATGTTAAGTGAATAACCTTAATGGTGGGAGCAACAAAGGTGCGCCACTTTTTGAATGACGCACCTTTGTTAAATTGATGAATTTAGTTGCTACCCAAAGTCGAGTTTGAGATTGATTCTCTCTTTAACTCGGTTTTTTCTTAGAAGGTGCCGCTTTTTTTGCTGGTGCCTTCTTTTCGGTTGCCTTCTTTTGGGCGGCCTTCTTTGCAGGAGCCTTCTTTGCTGCAGGCTTTTTTGCAGGTGCCTCCTTTGGGGGAGCCGGCTTTGTCTCCTCAACAGGAGCGGGTTCCTCATCGATGGGGAAGTCGCCTGTAGTGTCCTTGACGATGTTGTTGCGCATCATCTCTACCTCGCGGTGCAGCTTCTCAATTTCCTGCTCCTGGTTGCGGATGGTCAACAGCAGCGAGTTCAACTCCTCGTTGTCGATGCTGGCCGGGTACTGTTCCTCTACGCGAGTCATGAAGTCGCTCAAGACGTTCATATAGTTGGTGAACGCCGTGTATGGCGAGTCATAGGGGCTGTAGTGCGAGTGAACCGAGCCATCGTCATTGTGCTTGGTTGACATGTAGAAGAAGTGGTCGCTGGCTTGCAGATAGTTCCAGTCCTGCTTGATGCGGCGGTCGGTGCACAGGCGCACGCGTTCACCGATAGAGTACAGTTTTCTGACGGCCTCCTGCTGCAGGGTGTTGCCCAACCAACCGCTGGTGTCGCGAGCCTCGTCGGTCCATGACATGGGATAGGGCACTGCAAGTTCGGCAACTGGTTTGAACTTGGAAACCACCTCGCTGGGTGTCCAGAACTGAATGTCCTTCTCGGCTGCGAAGCGTGGCAGGGCCTTCATGAATTCAAAGATGCCGCTCTCACGGGGTTGCAACTCGCCAAATGCATCATAGTTCATGAACAGGTTAATCAACTGTTCCTCCTGCGGCAACTCATTGATCCAGTGGATATATTTGTCGGCTGTGAGAGGATAGGATGCCCACTCAGGATTGCTGAAACGGAATGAGATATCGTCGCTCAGTTTGCCGTTTTTCAACATCAGCTTGAGCTTGGGCGCCGATGCTGAACAATACAAGAAGTTAGGCGAGCGCCAGCCCAGCACATGCTTGGCATCGGCCGTGATGGCAGCCTTGAACCCCATGGCATAGACCATCGAGGCGATGTCGTCATCATAGATCAACTCGGTGTTGCGGAACACTTTGGGACGCTGTCCGAAGAGTTGGAAGATTTTCTTGTCATGGGCTTTGACCTGGGCGACGAACTCATCGGGATCAAAGAGCGATGACAGACTGTGGGCATAGGTCTCACTAAGGAATTCCACACATCCTGTATCGGCAAGTTCCTTCATCGAGTCGATGAACTCGGGCACATACTGCTCCAATTGCTCCAAAGCAGTGCCACTGATAGAGAAGGCCACTTTGAACTTTTTGCCGTTCTCCTTAATCATGTCGAGCAGCATCTGGTTAGCAGGCAGGTAAGACCGCTGGGCAATGCGCGTGATGATATCGTCGTCGGCAAAATCATCATAATAGTAGTGGTCGTTACCGATGTCAAAGAAACGGTAATGTTTCAGGCGGAACGGCTGATGAATCTGGAAATAAAAACAAATTGCTTTCATAACTTATTTGGTTTTTAATTGATTTATTCTAATTTATGTTGACCGTGCTTCGCACGGGAAATTAATCAAATTCAATTTTTTTAGATCACATGAGTTTGTTGATGATTCTATCTGTCCTTTGCTCAATCAACTCTTCGATAGGATTGCGCCAGATTATTTTTTCGATGGCTCCATCCTCGTGACGGTGATACCATTCACTATAAAATGTCTCTGCTCCAAAGTTCATTAACATTCCGAAGGGTTTGTGAGTGAGGTTCATATAATTCCACAATTGTTTGCGATGTGGCTTACCAATATTAGTTATGGCTTTGAGTTCAACTATAATATCCTTGTTGATAACCAGATCCATACAATAATGTTGTTCTAATTTCACGTCTTTCCAATAGATAGGCAGATATACTTGTCTTTCTACTGAATAACCCTTGGACTTGAGCAGATATGTTAACGCCGCTTCGTAAGCCGATTCCAGCAATCCTTCATGATATTCACTGTGAACACTCATGGCTTCACCTGTGATGTCATAGAAGAACTTGTAAAACTCATTATGTTCTTTAACTGTCATTTAAACAATTAAAATTTGTTTAATTTCCCGCCCGAAGGGCGGTTGATACAATAGCAAAAGAGGCTAGCGGTTGATTAGGTTGCGGTAGATGTTGATGACTTTGGCTCCAGCCTTGTCCCAAGTGATCTGGTTCACCTCGGCCAGTCCTTGCTCCCGCAGCTCATTATACATAGCAGGATACTTGATGATACTGTAGATGGCATCGGCCATGGCGTTGGTGTCCCAATAGTCAATCTTGATGACGTTGTCCAGGATTTCGGCACAGCCGCTCTGCTTGCTGATGATCGACGGCACACCCATTTGCATGGCCTCAAGCGGTGAAATACCGAAAGGCTCGCTCACCGACGGCATGATATACACGTCGCTAGCTGCCAGCATTTCATATACCTGCTTGCCTTTAAGGAAGCCGGTGAAGTGGAAGCGGTCGGCAATGTCGCGCTTGGCGGCAAGTCGAATCATCTTGTCCATCATGTCACCACTGCCGGCCATGACAAATTGTGCATCGTTTACCTTGTGCAGCACCTGTGCGGCAGCCTCAACAAAATATTCGGGACCCTTTTGCATGGTGATGCGCCCCAAGAATGTGATGACCTTGCTCGTCTTTCCGGGAGGAGCCTCCAGGTTGAGCAGTTCCTCGTTCAGCGGCTCAACGGCATTGTGGACTGTGGTTACCTTGTCAGGGCTGATGCCGTATTTCTCGATGACTGTGCGACGAGTCAGGTTGCTCACAGTGATGATGTGATCGGCATTGTTCATGCCGTCTTTCTCAATACTGAATACCGTCGGGTTGACATTGCCGCGGCTGCGGTCAAAGTCGGTAGCATGAACGTGGATGACCAGCGGCTTGCCCGTCACCTGCTTGGCATGGATGCCAGCAGGGTAAGTGAGCCAGTCGTGGCTGTGGATGATGTCGCAATCTACCGTGCGGGCGATGACACCAGCCACAATCGAGTAGTTGTTAATCTCCTCCAGCAGATTCTCGGGGTAACGCCCCGAAAACTCTATGCATCCCAGGTCATTGGTGCTCATGTAATTGAAGTCGCCATAGATGTGGTCGCGCAGGTTGTAATACAATTGTGGGTCCATCACGTTACCGATGCGGCTTTGTACATAGTCCCAATTCACGTCGCGCCAAGCTACCGGAGTGCTGTTGGCACCGATGATGCGGGCGAAATCCTTTGGTTCGTCGCCCCAGGGTTTGGGAATGACAAAGGTGATGTCCATGTCACCGTTCTCCCACATGCCCTTGGTCAAACCGTAGCTTGCTGTTCCCAGGCCTCCCAAGATGTGAGGCGGAAACTCCCAACCGAACATTAATGCTTTCATATCTCTTGCCTTGTTTTATTCGTCAATAATGTGCAGGTTCTTGAAGGTGCGCAGCACGCGCAGGATGCCGCCCACATTGGGCGCGAAGCTCACGGCACCACGGCCGATGAAGGGCGGGTTGCCGTCATAGAGCTCGCTCAACGATCCAATGCAGCCTTCTTTCATCTCGTCCTCGAAGCCGATCATCATTCGCTCAATGAATGAGATACTGTTCAGGCCGAATACGCGGATGTAGGCCTTGCTGTAGAAGTCCATGAGCCAGGGACGGGCACTGCCGGCATAATAAGCAGTCTGGCGCTCCTCGGGGGTGCCCACATACCATGGGATGTAGCCGTAACTATTGGGGCTCAAGGTGCGCAGTCCCTTAGGCGTCAACAGCTCGCGTGTGGCGATATCCAGAACGCGCTTGCGTTGGCGACGATCCAGAGGACTGTAATCAACTGCAGCAGCAATGACCATGTTGGGACGCACACTCAGGTCGGTATAGCTACCGTTTACATAGTCATACAGGTAGCCATAGTCGGTCATGAACGTCTCGATAAATGCCGGCTTACACTTGTCGGCGATTTCTTTGCAGCGTTCTACAAATGCTTTTTCCTCGTCATGGCCGTTGAAAAGCTCTTCAACGGCAAAGCGCAAAGCATTGTACCACAAGGCATTGAATTCTACCAGATAGCCAGTGCGCGGAATGAGTGGCGTGCCATTGGGATGAGAACTGTTCATCCACGATACGGGACGCAGGGTGCCGTCGGTGCTTACCATGCCGTTATCCTCGAGCTTAAGGTTCGGGTGCTTGCCGTCAGCAACAAAGTTGATAAGGTCTTTCACCAGCTTGCCGTAACGCTCGCGGGCCGCATCGGCATTCAGGTCATGGGCATAGCGCTGCACAGTCCAGATGGCCCATAGTGGAATGTCGGGCAGTTCAAGGCCGTCGAGGTGCTTGTCAAGTGTGCCGTCACGCATGAAGTCGTTAAGGGCACGCTGGGCGGTGTCCATAATGAGCTCAAAGTCCTGGCGATGGTGTACCGAGAGGGTGCAGCCTGGCAGGGCAATAAACTCGTCGCGGGCGCGGATCTTGAACCAGGGATATCCTGCGAGCAGGTAATGACCTTCTTTATTGGTGATGTAGAACTGCTTGGCGCTGTTCTTCATGCAGTTGTAGAAACTGGTGCGCGGTGTGCGCGGCTTGATTTCATCCTCATACATCTTGGTCAGTGTGCGGGTGTTCACTTCCTCAACACCTGCCGAGAAGATGAGGGGCTCGCCTTTCTTGATTTCTACTTCGAAATAGCCCGGCACATAAAGGTCCTCGCTGTAGGGGATGCCTCGCTCCTGATCCTTGATATACTCGATGTTCTTGTACCAATGCGGGTCATAGATGAATTTGGGCTTGTGGTTCATCTGCATGAAAAGGGTGGGGTAGCCATCATACATGCAGGTAGCTATACCATTGCTCACTTCCTGATAGTCGCGGTTGGCGACGGCATTCTCTACACACAAATCGTTGGCGTTGCGAAAAGCCAGGAACGGTCTGAACTGCAGTGTTGTTGCCGAGTGGGCATCCACCAGTGTGTAACGAATGAGAATGCGGTTCTCGTGAGTGATGAAAATCTTCTCCTTCTTCAGTATCACACCTCCCACACGATAGGTCGTGGTGGGCACGCGCTCGCAGTCATACTCGCGGATGTACTTGTGACCGTTGGGGCTGTAAGTGTCACCCTTGTAGCGGTGTAGTCCCAAGTTAAACGGAGCACCGTGCTGGATGACTGTCTCATCGAGTGTTGAAAGCAGCACATGGTTGTTGTCGTCAAGGTCTGGGACAGGAATCACCAGCAGGCCGTGCTGCTTGCGGGTATTGCAGCCCACAATCGTGGTGCAATGGTATGCTCCCGACTGGTTGGTGCGCAGCATTTCCTTGGGCAACGACTGCTCCAGATTGATCATTAGGTTTTTATCAAATTTAAGATAACTCATAAGGTTTTATTTTGGTTTATCATTTGTTCTTATCTCATTAATCAGTTTTTTGCGGTCTCATACACTGTCAGGCAGGCTGGGCGGTACCAGGATGTTGATGCCACTTTCCACATTCTCAATGACGATGCGGGCAGGCATGACAAGTGGGTCTCCATCCACATGGATGATATCATCTCGTTTTCGCTCAATGACCACTCGTTTGCCGCGATAGATGCTCACATGGTGATCTTGGTTCAATTGACGCAAGAAAAGGCGAGCCCCAACAAGTGGACTCTCAACCAAGCTGAACGGGTGCATGACAGTGACGTCTATCAGCCCGTCCTGCATTGTTGCACGAGGTGCAATGTATGCGTTGTTGCCATATTGTGCTGCATTGCAGCAGGCAATGACAAATGCTTTTTCTTTCAATTTGGCGCCATCTACATCAATCTGGTATTCCTGCGGTTTGTATTTGATGTACTCAGTGAGAGCCGTTTTCACATATGTGATAAAACCGCGTGTGCCTTCGTTCGAGAACTTGTAGCTCACTTCGGCGTCAAAGCCCATCCCACAGGTGCAGAAGAAGGGCCTGCCGTTGACTGTGCAATAATCAAATTGTCCCACCTCGCCATTATTGAGCACTTGAAGGGCGCGGCTGGCGTTCATGGAGATGCGCAGGTGACGGGCAAGACCATTGCCTGAACCGCTGGGCACGATGGCAAGGGCTGTTTTGGTTCCGCACACGGCACTGCCCACCTCGTTGACAGTCCCGTCGCCACCGATGGCAACGACCACGTCGATGCCGTCTTTGACGGCCTGTTGCGTGATTTCACGGGCATGACCTGCATACTCGCTCATGATGATGCTCACGTCATTGAGTTCGTGGTCAACTACTGTGTCGATGAGGCGTGGAATCTTATCCTTGTTGCCGATACCTGACACAGGATTGATAATGGCGAGTATGTGCCTGCGTTTTTCTTCCATTCACTGCAAAGATAATACTTTTTTGTGTCTTTTTTTTGAATATCGCTTTTTTTCAGCTATTTTTGTGGAAAAATTATTAACAATACTTCTTCAATCTTATAGAAACTAATGAAAAAGGTTAGTATCAACCTCCTGACAAATGTCATTTTGCTGCTTGCCGGCATAATTCTAATCATGTTTCATGGTGTTCCCAATATCCTGCTATGGGGTGCTCGCGTAATGGGTGCAGTGTTCCTGTTCCCCGCCATTGCCTATCTAGTGATGGTGGCATTGCGCCATGCAGATGCCCGCACCAGCACCGACTACCTTGGCGTATTGCCTGCCGTGGGAGGGTTGTGCTTTGGTTTGGTAATGATTATTAAGGCGCACTTGTTTGACGGCATCTTGCAACTTCTCTTGGGAGTGCTGCTGCTGGCGTTGGGATTGTTCCATGTCATCTACCTGTTGCTCTCTCGCAATAGCCTTAAAATCAAAGGTTGGTATTACTTGGCTCCTGTGTTGGTGGTGCTGTGCGGTGTGGTGTCGCTCACGGTCGCACCCCTGCGCGAAAATGTGTCCACTGTTGTACTCATCACTGGCATCTGCCTGTTGCTTTTCAACTTCACCAGTCTACAGGAATATCTGGCTGAGCACCGCGTTCGCCGCGCCATTACTAACCCCGTCGAGACGATTTCTGTCCTGCAGGACGATACCATAACCGAGGCTGAAGTCTCAAGCGAAGAATCCAATAATTGATGAGTCTGAAGCAGTTATACGGGCGATTTCGCAAATGGCAGCAACAGCCGCTGAGTTATGAGGAGTTAAGCAGCGAGTTGCATTGCTGCAGCAACTGCGGCCAAGAGTATGCCGGCGCCTACTGTCCGCGTTGTGGACAGAAGGCGAGGGCCGGGCGCATCACGTGGACAACCGTCAGAAACGGATTGATGGATCTGTTCGGCTTGGGAAGTCGCTCGTTGCCCTATTCGGTGTGGCAACTGCTGTGGAGACCTGGCTATTTTATCAGCGATTACATTAACGGGAAGTGGCAAGTGAGTTTCCCTCCCGTGAAAATGCTGGTGATTGTAGCATTGCTTGTCTTTTTCATAGGCCAGTTTTTGTTTCCGGAGTATTGGGGCGAGGTTATAGAGAATCAGCCGGCTCCAGCCACATCAACTGGTGTGGCCTATTATGTGGATAGTGCTATCGGCTGGCTGTCGGCTCATCCTGAGTGGGGCGTTCTTTTCATTTTCTCGTTTTTGATATTGCCCACTTGGTTTGTCTTCAGGAATGCTCCACGCAATCCACGCCACACTTTGCCCCAGGGCTTCTTCATCCAGGTGTTCATGACCATACAGTTCTTCGTTTGGAATTTTATCTTATCACTTGCGCTGGTTTGGACGGGAGTGAATGCCCAGCAGGTGTGGGTGATTTCGGCATGCTTGCTGCCTCTTATGGTGGTCTTGGATTACAAGCAACTGTTTGGTTATGGTTGGAGGGGTACACTATGGCGCCTTGCAGCAATAGTGGTTATTATTGCTTTGTCGCTTCTCTTGATAGCTGTGATTAGTGTCTCTCTCGATAAACCTGACGGTTATTTAGCCGAACATCATTACCACCCGATTTTTATTTTCATGTCCTTTGCCGCTGGAGCTGGCACATTGCTTTCGTTGACCGATGCCATTAACCGCAGGAGTTGGCGGGAACGAGGTGTGTGGCGGTCGATGCTGCTGCCATTGCTGTTTTTCATGGCGATGGTGATGTGTCTTATAGTACTTGAGAATCAGAGGCCCGGTGCGTTTTTTAAGGCTTTATTGAATTGATGTAATGAGTTATATTATTGACCAGTACAGGCAGTTCCGCCGATGGCAACAACAGCCGTTTGAGTATCATGACAGTCATGATCACCATGGGTGCTGCAACTGCGGGGCCGAGAGCGAGAACAATTACTGCCCCCGCTGCGGCCAGAAGGCAGCCTATGGACCCATCACGTGGCACAGCGTGTGGCAGGGAGTGATGGATGTGTGGGGCGTCGGCACGCGTTCGTTGCCCTACACGCTGTGGCAACTGATGTGGCGTCCGGGTTATCTGATACGTGATTACATCAGCGGCAAGCGACAGGTGAGTTTCCCGCCGGTCAAGATGCTGGTGGTCATGGCCGTGCTTTTGGCGCTGGTCTATGGCCTGCTGGGGCTCGGTTTTGAGGATTCGGTAGATGATGAGACGGGCAAGAATGCGGTGCAGGACTTTCTGCAGGGCGACTTCTATAACTGGATGAGCAACCACATCCATTGGGCTGTGCTCATGAGTTTCTCGTTGTTTATCGTGCCAGTGTGGTTCATCTTCCGATTGGCACCTCGCTTGCCTCGCCACACTTTGCCCCAAGGCTTCTTCATACAAGTGTTTATCGGGGTGCAGTTCTTGCTGTATCTGCTGATGATAACGCTGGTCTTATACCTGATTCCCCCGGTGTCGGGCAGTGGTGATGATGCGGCTGGTTTCATGCTCGTGCTGGTGCTGCCGCTCATGCTGTTGTGTGACTACAGGCAGTTGTTCCGATACAGCTGGTGGGGGACACTGTGGCGTGTCGTGGTCGCTGTCTCTCTGGCCATTATTGTGTCCAAGGTGTTGGTTCGCGCCGGTGGTTTGTGCTATTATCTTTTTGTGGAAGATTGGTCCTTGGGCCTCAAATATCTCCTGGGTGCTCTTGACCACTTGGCGTTGATGTGGATAGCGCTGGAGGTCGTCTTACTGATTAACGCTAAACCCTGGCGCAATGGCATTGCTTGGATCAGGATACTGCGACGCCCCCTGATCGCTGCAGCGGCGTTTTTGTTGACGACGGCCGCATGTGGACAGCTTGGTGTCGAAAATTCGGTGACCAACTTGATCAAGTCATTGCAGATGATGTTTCTGCCGTGACACCACTCGCTGCCGCTCGTGGGATTGGAGAATAAACAAGCGACGCGCCCTCCACTTGATGGAAAGGGCGCGTCGCTGTGTCTTGTTGATGTCTGCCGCGAGCGCTCACGGCAACATTGATGCCATCTTGTCTTATTTCTTCTTGCGGTTGCCGTAGCGCTGCATGAACTTGTCCACGCGACCTGCGGTGTCGACGAGCTTCTGCTTGCCGGTGAAGAAGGGGTGCGAGGTGTTGGTGATCTCGAGCTTTACCAGG
>JAEEGI010025449.1_pt1 | contig 11473 bp, 5 predicted proteins | sample 8958751 | NCBI WGS metagenome assembly JAEEGI01 (sample SAMN16246545, study PRJNA631951) | gut metagenome | biome: gut microbiome; feature: rumen; material: KS-attached | host: Bos | place: Iran: Karaj | collected 2018-10 | reverse complement strand
CTCAGCCACAAACACGCGCAGGAACTCCATCACGCTCTCAACCATACCCGCAGCCGTATTGCCATAGCGGCTCATGATGCGGTCGCTGAGCGAACCGTGATTCACGCCAAGGCGAACGGCAGTGCCATGCTTGCGACACAAAGCGATGAAGGGAATGAGTGCCTCGCGAATGCGTTCTAGTTCGGCAGCATACTCCTCATCGGTGTATTCAAGACTCTTGAAGGTGCGGGCAGGGTCAACGAAGTTGCCAGGATTGATGCGCACTTTGTCGGTAACCTGTGCGGCGGCAAAAGCCGCCTTAGGATTGAAGTGAATGTCGGCCACAAGCGGCACATCACAACCCTGCTCGCGCAGTTGCTGGCGAATAACACCAATATTCTCGGCCTCCTTGACACCCTGAGCGGTGAGACGCACATAGTCGGCCCCCGCCTGAGCAATGCGCAAGCATTGTGCTACGCTCGCCTCGATGTCGTCGGTTGAGGTGTTGGTCATTGACTGCACCCTAATGGGATAATTTGAACCGAGAGGGATACCCCCAATGTTCACGCTCACCGTTTTGCGACGCTTGTAGTTCATCATTGTTTGCAGTATTTAAACTGTTAGCAATCAGTTGGTCTTGAATTCATATTTAACAGCAGCAAGATCCTGATTGGCCTTCACAATCTTGCCTGCCAGCCCCTCTTTCTGGGCCTTGACACGAGCAGCTATTTCGGCATCACCCAATGCCAATATCTGAGCAGCCAGCACAGCCGCATTTTGTGCACCATTTACAGCAACTGTCGCCACGGGAATGCCCGGAGGCATTTGCACCATGCTCAGCAAGGCATCGAGGCCATCGAGCATACCCGAAATAGGAACACCTATCACTGGCAGTGTGGTCGACGCTGCTATCACACCTGGCAAAGCTGCAGCCATACCGGCACCGGCTATTATCACCTTCACGCCACGGCCTGCAGCCTGCTCGGCAAACTCCTGCACCTGTTCGGGAGTGCGATGAGCCGAGAGGGCATTCACCTCAAAGGGTATCTTCACTTCATTAAGCCATTTGCACGCTTTTTCCATCACAGGAAGGTCGCTCGTGCTACCCATAATAATGCTTACTAATGGTTTCATAGATAGGTTTATATCTTGATAATTATTTCTTTAGCCTAAAACCAACATGGCCAGTTTCACACACACCAGTCCATTGACCGCACCGGCAAGCACCTGCCCCAATGTGTGTCGCCCCAACACCATGCGTGCGGAACCCAGCACACCAGCCAACAGTATAGTAATCCACAATATCCACGACAGATCAAAAGCCTCGAGACGGTTAGATGGACTATGTAGTTCAAAGAGCAACGCCACAATGCCGGCAATACCCGCCATGTGTGCACTGATTTTCCACTTCAGGTTCACCACAAACGACACGACACAAGCCAATGCGCCACCCGCCACAAAAGCCGAAAACCACTGAGGTGCATGAATGTGATTAAGATAGAAATAAGCTGCCACATAACATAAAACAGCAAACACATAGGGAATGCTTCGCTCGGAGCGTTCGTCAAGGCGCTTATCCTTGATTACCTTGAAATTGTGAAGTAATGCAATGAACACGATAGGTAAAATGCACGTGATACCGAACACCACTATCAACGCTCCCACCCTGTCACCTATCGGGTTAGCGTTCAGGAACGAGCACCACAGCACCAAAAACACGCCATAAGTGGGCATAAGCATCGGGCTGAGCAATGCCGAGAAGAAGTGGGAACCATAGGTAACCAACTTATCGATTGATTTTGAACTTTGTTTTGTTTCCATATCGGGTTCAGTGTTCATTACATCTCTTTTCTGAGACGGGCAACAGGTATCTTCAGCCGCTCACGATATTTGGCTATGGTGCGACGGGCTATGTGATAACCCCGTTCCTGCAAATCGGCACATAGTTTCTCGTCGCTCAAAGGGTGCCTCTTGTCCTCACCGTCGACCAGTTCCTTCAGCACCGAGCAAATCTCTCGTGCCGACACCTCTTCACCTGCCTCATGCATCAATCCCTCAGAGAAGAAGTGCTTCAGGCTAAATACGCCCCAAGGGGTGGTTACATACTTACCCGATGTAACACGTGATATTACTGATGTATCAAGACCGGTTATCTGAGCAATGTCGTTCAACACCATAGGTTTCAATTTCCGTTCGTCGCCCGTGAGCAAGAAGTCATGCTGACGCTCCATGATAGCCTCCATGGTAAGCGCCAGTTTTTCCTGCCGACGGCGAAGTACACTGATGAAGTCATTGGCGCGCTCATAGGCATCCTTTACGACAGCCACCTCACTTTTCTGCGTTGCTTTCTTGTCGGCACGCTGCATCATCTTTCTATAAATCGACGTGTAGCTCTCCGATATCTGAAGTTCTGGGATTTTATTAAGCAGCGTCATCAGCAACTGAGGATTCTCAGGATCTTCATCATCAATCTCTATTTGAAAATCGGGGGTTAGCTGCTGAGTGCGACGTTCAGAATCAGAACCAGAATAGGCGCTGCCAGGCTTCGGATTCACGCTTTTAATCACATCGATGGCCTTCTTCAACTGGTCGTCGGTTATATTCAGCGCCATGCATATCTTGTCATAGTGCTTGTGGCTGAACTCATTGAAGTAGTGCTCTACAATCGAGATAGCAAGCCGAACACTCCCATTGTCATCCATTCGTTGCAATTGCAACAAGATGCAGTCGCGAAGATCAGTCGCGCCAATGCCTGGCGGATCAAGCTCACGTACGATGGTGAGCACCTTTTTCACCTGGGCGGTTTCCACCTCCAAGTTTCCCGAGAAGGTGATGTCGTCGGCAATAGCTTGAGGACTGCGACGCAGATATCCACCTTCATCAAGGTTTCCTATAATATATTCAGCTATCAGTTCTTCTTCCTTGGTGATATCACGTTCGCGCACTTGACTCATCAAATAGTCGGTTATCGATTCCTCGGCAATAGCTGTCGGTTCATAATATTCATCATCTTGACTTCGATTATTGGCATGATACACTGGCATATCGTCGTCATCGCCATAGTCCTTTCGTTGCATTTCGTCGGGACTCTCACGATAGGTTTCGCCATCCTCAGTCTTCTCAAGGTTCTGTTCATCGGGTTCTGATTTCACCTCAAGCGCCGGATTCGTAGCAATTTCTTGCTCAATGTGATCACGAACCTCCTCCCCATTCATCTCAAGCAACGGCACAAGTTGCAGTTGCCCCGGCAATATGCGCAGACGTTGCTTTTGCTCTAACCTTTGTCGTGCATTATTCATAATGTCAATTCTTTATTCGTTAATGTAGTGTCTTTAACTTGATTCTGCACAGGGGTGATGTCATTCGGTGACGCCACCATCATCACCACCGCCACCATCACCTACTTGAGTGATTTCAAATGGATTCTGGATAGCGGCTTTCATGCACTCCTTGCCCAACTGAACTTCGCTTTCGGACATGCCTACCACAGGGCGGGCAAGTTGTGGGACGTTGTTGCTGTTCAGCCAATTCTCGGTGACCGGCAACACCACATCTTCAGCAGGTGCCTCCAAATCCAAGAAGTTAGCCAACGTCTGCGCCACGGTCAGTCCCTCGATTAGGCATGGCAATCCGTCTTGCATGTGGCGCCCATCAACGGTCAGATGGCCAAATGTACCCACCGAGTCAAGTTGTGTGTGACGAGCATTCTGTATGGCCGTACCCGCTGGAATCACAAATTTCACCAATGTCTCATCATGTACCCGGCGAGCACAATCGGCAATGCCAAGAAACATCGAGTCGCTCGTGTTATCTTCACCAAGCACCACATAGTCATCGGCAAACGAGGGTGTAAGCAACCAGCCTATGACCGCACCTGGCGCTTTCGCCTGAAGCGAGTCGATGAGGCTATCTAAATGAGGCTGATAATATGTATAAACGGCCGATTGATTACTCACTTGCTGCAGCAAGACAATATCCCACTGCTTACTGGCTAATACAGAGTCAACAGTTACCACATTCTGAGGTGAGACATGCCAAAATCCCACATCGTTGAAAGTGTAATATACTTCATAAGGTTCCTTATTCACCATGTGTTCAACATAATGAGTACGCACTGAAGCAGCCCCGTGGTTCAACATGCCAAAATACACATTGACCTCAGGCATCGATTCTTGCAGGATATAAGGCACATAGGAATAGGCATCGCACATGAAACTGTTGCCCAAAGCAAGAATGTTTAGGCCATCATCAATCAGATGGCGATAATCACCAGTCAGTATTTTGTTGATAATTGCTGTCACGTCGAGCACATTCACCGTTCCATCATTATCCATGTCGGCATTGAATGCATAGTAAGTACTTGACTCTTTGCCCAAAATATCATTAATCACTGCTGTAACATCTTGCACATCAATACGTCCGTCGCCATTTGCATCACCTCTCACGCGCCTTAGTTCAATGTCTACTTTCGTATCTTGACTCACAGTCACCTTGTTAGTGAACGCTGTTTTCTTTCCCGCATACATATAGTAATAGGCCAGCGTGCTATAGGGTATATCTACCTCTTCATGATCGGGTAACTGAATCGTCTTACCAGTGTTCACGTAGCGGCAAGCGCGCATACTGTCTTCATACCAGAATGTGACGCGAAACACCCTCAAGAGATAGGCCGACGATGGAATGGGATACTCATTGACTCCCAACTCCTGACGAAATGTGGTTCCACCAAAGAACTTATTGATCATATAAGTTGCCTCACCACTCATGCACTGCTCAGGCGTCATTTCCTCTCCATCAACCACAAACTGGGCGCAACTCATCACACCAACCGTGTCGGTCTCAATCACGTTTAATTCGCCTACAGATTGCTTGCCTTTTGGCAGATAAATGATAGAGTGATCGGGTATAGATGCAAAAGCCGAACTCTGGCGCACGGTATCGGGCAAGTCCAGCAAAGTGGCTTTGCGCATATCAAGGTACCGCATAGCCGTTATATCGGCAAGCGCACTATCGCCGATACTAATCAGTGAATCAGGTAGCGTAAGCGACTGCAATTGCGAGCAACCATAGAAAGCCTTGTCGCCTATCTGCTTAAGCTTTGACGGCAAGGTCACTTGTGCCAACGAAGAGCAATTCATGAAGGCTTCGCTGCCAATCTCCTGCAGGCGAGATGGGAAATAAATATAGCGCAGACTCTGGCACCCAGACAAAAAGCCTGGCGGAATTGCCTCCAACCATATTCCGCCTTGAAATTTCACCTGCTCCAGACTCTCACAGTTCATAATCAAGTCTGACGACAACGAGTCAATATCGCCCTGGAAAACAATCGATTTCAACTTCTCGCAATCCAGAAACACTTTCGAACTAAAGTTACTAATACCCGAAGAGAATGTCACCGAAGTGATAAGGCTACAATTGGCAAACGCCTTGTCAAAGACGCCTTTTACCTGAAACGTATCGCCCTTACACACTATGGTAGATGGCACTGTGAGTGCACCATTGGTCAACGTAGGGATGGCCGGTTCACGACTATCTCCCAACCATACAATCGGGACTTTTGATTTGATGACACTGAATATCGCATTTACCGAGTCGGTTCCATTTGTCCCCAAAGGAATTTTTGCTCGCAAATAATCTACCACCGTCACGGAGTTATCTCCCATTGCATGGTCATACATGGCCAATAGGCATAACAGTAGAAGCAACTTATGTTTAAAGAGTTTCATAACCATGAATTATTATCTGTTTTCATTTCGTTTCTTTTCATTGAGCCATTCCAAGAACCCCGAGCAATCAGTAATTTCATAAGGGCTCCTGATGGCCATCTTAGCACAATACTTGGCAAGCTCTCGATTGGTGGGGGTCATGCCTACCGCTGAACCATTCTCCTGTGGTGTATGATTCTCCATGATCCATGAATCGGTCACATTCAAAAAGTCATCGTCAATCAACGATTGTACACCCAACTTGTCGAGAAGCACTTGGGTTACAGTATAAGCCTCAATCAAGCATGGGATACCGTCTTGCAGATGCCGGCCCTCATAGCTGAGATGGCCAAAGTCGCCAAGTTGGTCGAGCGATGTGGTGCGAGCGTTCTGGATAGCAGTGCCGCAAGGTATCATGAAATCTATGCCTGTTTGCGTCATCACGCTGTCGGTGCAGGCCGCTATATCTCTAAACATTTCATCGCTGGACGACTCTTCTAGAAGTTCCTGCCCATCAGGATAAGCAGGTATCAGCATCCAGCCAATCGTGACAGGTGTTGTCATCTTTTCCTTCAAACTTACAATAATGCTGTCGAGATAAGGCTGATATAACGCGTAGTCACGCGATTCGGTACTACCTTGCTGCAACATCACAATGTCCCATGTCTCATTCTCAAGAGCCTGGTCAATTGTAATGGACGAGTAATTGTGCCAAATACCCTTATTTTTAAACTTATAATACAAGGGGTATCTACCACAAGAATCAAAATGCTCTTCATAATGATTCTGCAAAGTTGCAGAACCCCTGGTAAGCAGTCCTAATGTGAGTTTCACCTTTGGAGCAATGTTTTGCATGATGTAGGGAACATAAGCGAAGGCATCGCAGGTGTAGCTATTGCCAATGCATAGTACTTTGAGAGTTTTAGTGTCTGATGAGCCATCATTACCACCATACAATATTGTGTTAATGATCATCGTGACATCCAACACATTTATTTCTCCGTCGTTGTTTATATCGGCGTTTTCAAAAATGAACACATCTGGCACAATGCCCAGGATATAATTGATTGTAGCGGTGACGTCTTGCACATTAACCACTCCGTCATAGTTAGCATCGCCGGGTGCATAGGCAAGTGTCACATTTATGTCTAAATCGGTATATACTGCAGTGGAGTCAGTGAATTCATGATTTTCGCCATCTTCATCGACATATGTGAACACTTTTACTCCAGCAACATAGCCCAACTCACTTGAGTTAGGAAGACTCGTAGTTTTCCCGTAGTTCACATATTTGGTTAAACATAATTGTCCGTTCACACTGAACTGGAGGCTGAATACTGGCATTGGGCGTTCTTCATAGGGCAGAGGGAAATTGTCATGACGCTGTTCACCAATCATTTGTCCAAAGATATCGCTCCCATAATACTGGTTCAGCAAGTGGGTCGCTGCGCCTTGGCGACAACTATTAAGGTCTAGATTCACGCCATTTACATTCAGCCCTTTACTATAGGTAACCATATTAGCAACTGTGTTAATCATATTAATTCCCAACGAGTCGCAACCCTTTGGCAAATAAACGAGTACACGTAGTGGCAAACCGCCCATCATCCCTTCGTCTCGGCTCACGCTCAGCGGTGATAGTTGACGCGACCGACGTAAATCCACATAATATAGATTAGTGTCTCCTTCCAACACGTTGTCACCCATTACTCTCAAAGAGTCGTTGGTAGCGAAGGTTCGCAAACCAGTACAACGCTGAAATGCGCGAGATCCTATTGATGTTAGTCCATCGGGCAGAACCACCGAATCCAGCTTGTTGCAATCTTGAAAAGCGCCATCACCCAACTGGTTCAAATTCACATTAAACTGAATATTCGCCAATTGCGAACAACCCGAGAAGGCCGAGTCACCCACCTCCAGCAGGCTGTCGGGGAATGCCACAAAAGTAATTGACTCGCATCCAGCAAAGGCTTCAGTCCCTAACTGCCATAGGCTATCGGGGAATACTACTGTGGATAATGTGCGGCAATCTTTGAAACTTGAATGCCCTATCACCTGCAGACTATCGTTCAAAGTCACTGAACTCAAATTTGCACACTGAGCAAACACCGAATCGGCTAGCGAGGTCAACAGTGGAGGTAACTGCACTTCAGCAAGCGCATCACAACCTTGGAAGGCACTGGCACCTATTTGGAGCAAACTATCGGGGAACGATAATGCTGATAATGTGCGGCAATCTTTGAAACTTGAATGCCCTATCAACTGCAGACTATCGTCCAAAGTCACTGAACTCAGATTTGAACACTGAGCAAACACCGAATCGGCTAGCGAGGTCAACAATGGAGGCAGCTGCACCTCAGCAAGCGCATCACAACCTTGGAAGGCACTGACACCTATTTGGCGCAAGCTATCGGGGAACGATAATGCTGATAATGTGCGGCAATCTTTGAAACTTGAATGCCCTATAACCTGCAGACTGTCGTTCAAAGTCACGGAACTCAGATTTGTACACTGAGCAAACACTGAATCGGCAAGCAAGGTCAACAGTGGAGGCAACTGCACTTCAGCAAGCGCATCACAACCTTGGAAAGCACTGGCACCTATTTGGCGCAAGCCATCGGGGAACGCCATTGAATCGAGTGAATGGCACTGGTAGAAAGAATGCGACCCTATACTCACAAGACTGTCGCAAAATTCCACTTGACTTAACGAGTCACACGAAGCGAAAACAGAGTCGCTCAACACTTCAAGCAGTGAAGCAAACTCTGCTTCTCTAATACCACTGCCAGCAAAAGCACCTTTGCCCACACTGTGCAACAAGCTGCTATCTTTATTTACAACGATGCGCATTAGCGACGTGTCGGCATAAAAAGCATAATCGCCCACATACTCAACAATATCAGGCAAATCCAGCATCGTAATGCCTGTACACCCTCTAAAAGCATTTGCCCCAATACCTGTAACGGCATAGGGCACACTGTCAAGAATCACCGTGTCGGGTATTATCACCCAACCTATAACAGCAGGGTCAATGGCAGCCACGGTGTCATTGCCCACCTGAGCATAGTGCAACTTAGCGTCGGTAACTTTGAAGGTGGCTGGTATTTTAAACGTACCGCTGTCAGGAATATATAACAGTAGCGAGTCGTTCAGAATATCACTAACTGGCGAGATAATTGTGTCTATCGTGTCGGGTTTGATGCTATCGGTCGTGTCGGGAGGAATGACTATCGTATCACCATTATGAGTGGTATCGGTAGTATCGCCGCGAGGAGCAGAGCCTGCCACATATCCGGTTGCATGCGAGAACAGACCCACTCCACCCATCAGCAGGCACATCATCACTGCAAGGAGCCATCTCATCCCATTATGTTGTGGTTTTTGCATGAGCAATCTAAATTATATATCCATCAAAATCTATTAACCAACAAAGTTACAATATTATCTTGAGTAAATGAAACAAAATCTCATTTTTTACAACTTTCTCGGTTTTATCATTTTTTTTATGTAAGTTTGTAAGATATTTCAGATACTACAAGAATATACGATTCGCAAAACCATTAATAACCACTAATAGATTATGAGAAAAAAACTTTTAGGTTGCGCTTTCGCAGCGCTTTTAGCTACCACGGCATGGGCTGAGACACCTCTGTGGCTACGCTATGTTCAAATCTCGCCCAGCGGCAACGAAATCGTGTTTAACTACAAAGGCGACATCTACAAGGTGCCTGCAGCTGGCGGTCAAGCCGTGCAGCTCACCACGCAACCCTCACATGAGACCAATGCCGTGTGGTCGGCCGATGGCAAGTACATCGCTTTTGCCAGCGACCGCAAGGGCAACTTTGACATCTTTGTGATGCCCGCCAATGGCGGCACACCCAAGCAGCTCACCTTCAACTCTGCCCGTGAATTGCCTTGGGCCTTCTCTCCCGATGGCAAATACGTTTATTTCTCGGCATCGATTCAGGACCCCGCTTCGAGCGCACTCTTCCCCTCGGGCGGTTTGACCGAACTCTACAAAGTGCCCGTGCAGGGCGGACGCACCACACGCGTGCTGGCCACACCGGCCGAGATGGTGCACTTTGCCCCAGGTGGCAAGTTCTTCCTGTATCAAGATGCCAAGGGCAACGAGAATGCATGGCGCAAACATCATACTTCGTCGGTAACCCGCGATGTGTGGCGCTACGACATCGCCACCGGCAAGCACACCAACCTCACCAACCGTGCCGGTGAAGACCGCAACCCCGTGCTCAGCGCCGACGGAAAGACCGCCTATATCTTGAGCGAGCGCAATGGTGGTTCGTTCAACGTATGGCAATTCCCCATCGACAACCCTGCCCAGGCCAAGCAGGTAACCACCTTCAAGGGCAATCCGGTACGCTTCCTCTCGATTGCTGGCAACGGCACCCTGTGCTTTGCCTACGATGGCGAGATTTACACGCTTGCTCAAGGCGGAAAGCCTAAAAAGGTGAATATTAACCTCATTCATGATGACTCTGACCAAATCTCGAAGCTCAATCTCTCGCGCGGCGCTACCAGTGCTACCGTCTCGCCCGACGGCAAGCAGGTGGCTTTCATTGCCCGCGGCGATGTGTTTGTGACCTCGGTCGAATACAACACCACTAAACAGATTTCTAACACTCCACAAATGGAGAGAGGCTTAAGCTGGGGCAAAGACAACCGCAGTCTCTACTATGCCAGCGAGCGCAACGGCAACTGGCAACTTGTGAAAGCCAGCATCGAGCGCAAGGAAGACCTCAACTTCCCCAATGCTACCATTGTCAAGGAAGAGATTCTGTTGCCCTCCACTACCGTAGAACGTGCCTACCCCGATGTGTCGCCCGACGGTAAGGAACTCGCCTTCATTGAAGACCGCTTCAAACTTAAGGTAATGGACCTCAAGAGCAAGGATGTGCGTCAAGTGACCGACGGCAGCACCTGGTATGAGACCAACGGCGGTTTCGGCTACAGCTGGTCGCCCGACGGCAAGTGGTTTGCCCTCGAGTTCATTGGCAACACCCGTGACCCGTATTCCGACATAGGTATCGTGAGTTCCAAGGGTGGCAAGATCACCAATATCACCGGCAGCGCCTACATCAGCGAGTCGCCCAAGTGGGTGCTCGACGGCAATGCCATCATGTTCACCAGCAACCGCTACGGCATGCGCAGCCATGCATCGTGGGGCTCGCTGAACGATGTGATACTCGCCTTTGTCAACCAAGAGGCCTATGACAAGTATCAGCTCAACAAGGAGGACTACGAACTGCTCCAAGAACTTGAAAAAGAGCAGAAGAAAGAAGAAGACAAGAAAAAAGAGGCTGACAAGAAAGATGCCAAGAAAGACGATAAGAAAGATGCCAAAAAGGACGACAAGCCCAAGGACATTGTCATGGAACTCGACGGCATCGAGGATCGCATTGTGCGCGTCACGCCCAACTCCAGCGACATTGCATCGGCCATGATCAGCAAGGACGGCAGCAACCTCTACTATCTCTCGGCATTCGAGAAAGGCTATGACCTGTGGAAACTCGACTTGCGCAAGCACAGCACCCAGCTCATCAACAAGATGGACTCGCGCTGGGCCAACATCGAGATGGATAAGGAAGGCAAGAACATGTTCATCTTGGGAAGCAACACCATGAAGAAGCTCACGGTGGCTGGTGACAAGCTCTCGAACATCACCTTCAGCGCCGAGATGAATCTGGACCGCATCGCCGAGCGTGAGGCCATGTTCAACCATGTGCACAAGCAAATTAAGAAACGCTTCTACAACCTTAACTATCATGACA
>JAEEGI010025444.1_pt1 | contig 11474 bp, 17 predicted proteins | sample 8958751 | NCBI WGS metagenome assembly JAEEGI01 (sample SAMN16246545, study PRJNA631951) | gut metagenome | biome: gut microbiome; feature: rumen; material: KS-attached | host: Bos | place: Iran: Karaj | collected 2018-10 | reverse complement strand
TGGTTTACATGCTGGAGCACCGCCACTTCTCAGGCAATGCTAAGGTGAAAGGACGCCACTTCAAGATGGACGTGCAGTTACCAAAACCAAGGGTAAAAGATACCGACTACTCAGGCACAGGCTATGTGCGTGGCCACCTGTGCAGTGCTGGCGATAGGGATAGCGATAAGGCGTGGCTTAAAGAAACCTATCTCACGTCCAACTTAGTGCCAATGACGCTAGTTTGTAACTCAGGCGCATGGAAGATCGTCGAAGACTCATGCAGGGCCATTGCGAAAGCTGGCCACCGTCTGATTGTGTGTCGTGGGCCATTGTTCAGTGCTCGGAGCGGGGAAGCAGTCAATGTTATACACAATGGCATCCTGACGAAGAAAAATCGACCGTCAATCGCCATCCCAGACGCCTTTTTCTGCTTCGCGAAATGCCTTGATTGTAGATATCGGTATGTTGCTGAAGCAAGTAATACAATCTCCACCTGGTATCAAAACGCCGGAGAGAGTAATACACTCTCCAGACGTGATGAAAGAATTAGCATTTTACTTGAAAATATACTTGGATCATGGAGCCGAGAGGAATACGAAACAATAACCCGCTGAATATCCGAAAGGGGAATAAGTGGAAAGGTGAAAGGCCTGTGCAGAAGGACAGGTCTTTCGAGGAATTTGTGTCTATGGAATATGGCATCCGTGCGGGGTTCATTATCCTACGGAAATACATCACTGGCTACGGTGGCCTAACTCAGAAGTTCAACACCATTGATAAAATAGTTCGCCGGTGGGCACCTCCCTCCGAGAACGCTACGCAGAAGTACATTGATTTTGTGGCGAAAGATATGGGGATATCACCCCATCAAACGATATCATTCACCAACAAAGCTTTGATGGTTAATTTGGTGTACGCCATGATCTTCGTTGAGTGTGGCCAGAGGGTTGACAAGGAGCGGATAGAATCTGCATACGATATGATTTAAATTAGGTTGTGTACAATGAAAAAGCTATTTAGATTTTTGGTTCTTTTTGGACTTGTTTCGGCGTGTTTCTCATGTTTTTCTTGCACAACTCCGAACATGGTTTGGTGTACTTCAAGTGGTATTATAACATACGACAGGCATACTGGACGGTTCGAGGTGCTTTGGGAAAACACTAGAACTCAGGTTGACACGGTTCATGATACAGTCTATGTTAGTCCATGAAAAGTAATATGCGAACATGAACATTATCTGGAATCTACTCGATTCAAGGCTCAGCGGAGTCATTTTAATGGTTAAATGACGAAATGTTAATATTTAAACCGAACGGTGTTCTTTGTGAAAAGAGCATCGTTTTTGCTTTATTACAGGGTGTTTGCGGCTTGTTTAGCTGTTTTGATTCTGTCTAAATAACAAAGATTTCCCCCGTTTTCCTTGGATTGTATTACATTATTTCGTACCTTTGCCACCGCTTAGGATAACGGGCAACTAGAGGTAGACCCGTGAACGTAAAGCAAAAGGGTGAGACACGCGTTTCGTGTCGGTGCTCCAGCGAACGTCTTAAGACCTAGCTGGGGCACGATTCTTTTAAAGCGGTTTATGATAAATTGTTTTTCATAGTGCTGATTCTAGGACACAACGCGACCCCTTAAACACGTCACCACCTAAAACGAAAAGACATGAAACGCAAATGGTGTCTTATTAGAACTGACGGCGATTTGGTGCCGGGTTCCTTTGTTTATGTTGTGTGGGTGGGTTCGTCGCTCCGCGAATCCGAATATCTTGCCCTAGTGGAGTGTTTCTGCAAGGATTGTGGATGGTACTTCCGTCAATGGTCGGCTAATGTTGATTCCGCGTTATTGCTTCGGAGTAAGATATCTAGAGCGGATGGAACGAAAACCGCTCAGCCGTATCAGATGATATCCCTCTCGATATCCAAATGCTATCAAACAATTCTCGATGATTCGTGGGCAACTCTCGAGGCGAACCGCGTGATGTCACCACAAGAAAAATACATGCGCTTCCACCACGATCCGAGTTTCCTGATGGCGTTCAATAACCAAAAACGTAATACGTTGTGTCCACCCTCAAACGTAAATACCTACGTCCGCAGAAGTAGGCGTCAGAGTGTCAATGTGGCTCTGAATTTGATGGGCATCCTTTTGCTTTTAGTGCTTGATGCAATTATAACAAACATTTTTCACCTTTAATTACAATTAAATCAACAAATTATGTTCAAAGTAGAAATTATCGGCAACATCGCCGCCGATGCAGAAAAGAAAGATGCCAATGGCTCACAGTTCGTAACTTTCCGCGTAGCGGACAGTTCCAAGTACAAAAAATCTTCAGGCGAAGAAGTGGAAACACTCAATTGGATTGATGTCACGTTGTCAAACGCTGACTCGAAAGTAGTGCCCTATCTCAAACGAGGCGTCAAGGTGTTTGTACGTGGTAACGGTAGTCTACGCGTCTATTCCTCGAAAAAGGATAGATGCATGAAAGCTGGCCTGCAAGTCAATGCCATTGAGATTGAATTGTGTGGCGGCAATAACGATGCTGTGGCGCGTGAGGTTATCGACCCTGTCGATGGAACGATTCACCAGACGCAAAAATATTATTGGTGCGATATCCCGACAAAGGGAATGAAGCGTGATGAGACTAAAGAAATCCTCGATGCACGCGGCGGTCTATATCTCATGGACTCTAGAGGATTCATCGCGCCTCAGGTACAGCAACCCGAAACGGAAGAAACTGAGGAACAGACCGAAAGTCAGGCACAATGAACAAGAACGATTCTGAATTTACAAACCTGACTCGGGCACAGGTCGGAGCACTTCAAGAGTGCTTCGACTTTCTTCGTAATGGATATGTGCAAGTAATGGATTTTAATGTCGGTGGCTTGTGGATTATCAAGATGCGACATCAACAAAATCAGGCAAGGTTAACGATAACTATCAGGCCTTTCCAATATGCCATCAGGAAAAACGGTGCTAAGGTGAAAGAGGTGCTCTTTCGGTTTAGTCTTACGCGGTATGCGCTGTCGGTTGATTCTGATCTAAACGTTACGGTATCGAAAATGAGTCGGGGTGCAAATGAAAAGTTAGTTTCAGGTTAGTTATTAGTTCATCATGGAACGCGACCTAAAGAAAACTAGATGTGTAAACATCGACTGGCTTGAAGTCTATGTCCTTGAACCAAACGACCGTTTCCCGATGAATGCAGAGTACTACAGGCGTCAAGGCTACTACGTCAAAGAAAGAGAGTACGGAACTCGAATCTACGATGAAATGTTCACGATACAAGATGAGTTATCGAATGACCTGATAGAGATACGAAGAAATCCCGCGTCAGGTTCTTCTAACTTCAATGGATTGTGCGAGCAGAGTTCACACATACGTCTACCTAACTGGATGCTCTATCAGGGCAACCCAGTGCAATTCTTGCGTGACTTCCTGTTGAAGCATGACTACATCTTCAAACGTATCTACCGCATTGATATCTGCTACGACTTCGAGTACTTCGACTCGGGAGATAGACCTGATAGATTCATTCGCCGCTATCTCGAGGGTAAGTTCAGGAAGATTAACCAATGTCACATGACGGCGCACGGCTTTGATGCTTGGGAACGATGCGATTATAATTCACTCTCATGGGGTTCACCCTCATCCATGGTTGGTACAAAGCTTTACAACAAGACGATGGAGTTACGTCAAGCAAAGAATGACAAACCATGGATCAAGACTGCTTGGATGATCGACGGTCTTATCGACAATCCTTGCAGCATGACAAAACGCGACACGAACGGAGAATTATATCACCCCGATATATGGAGAGTTGAATTCAGCATGAAGTCCGAGGCTGATGGATGGTGCGTCATAGAGATGCAGAACGGAAAGAAAGTCAAGAAACAGGCCATCCCGCACCGACTGGAACAATTCGATGCAAAGGATAAGATTTGGAAACGCTTTCAGGATCTAGCATTTCACTACTTCCACTTCAAACACAAGGAGTATGTAGGCGCACAGAACGGTCTAGCTTACGAGGCATTGGTATCGGTTGATTCTGATGTCGAGAGGCGTCCGAAAAGAAAGGACAGGTGTCGAGATAAGGTGCTTTTCTACTGGGATAAAGGCCACGAATTTACACAGCTGACTAGTGCCCCGGGTAAGTCTAAACCCAGGAACACTGACGATATACTACGGCGTAGGCTCCAGCAATATAAGCTAGAGCATCCTGAGCCGAAAATCCGCGACGCGTGCGACCTGTTGCTAAAGAACATCGAGCGGCTGGACTCGCTTCGCTTCGTCCCTCTAGGCGATGATCAAGAACGCATCGCGTGGCAAAAGGCCATAGCCTTGAAACTTGGTGGCGATACGCGTGAGGTCATTGAACTTATGGCAGAAATCAAGGCTCTGCTAATCGATAACTTATTACTGTAATCATGAACCCAAAGAAGAAATGCAAGCAATGCAATCACCTGTCGAAACTCGTAGTGGATGGATTTGCCATCTGCAAACTCAAACACGTGGACGTCTGGATAGAGTCACAGGCATGCAACGAAATCGACGATACACTGGTATTCTGACGGGTATTACCGAGTTCGATAACGGCGGTACAGTAGAACCGCCGTGCGATTTCCTTTGGCCTATGCTCGGATTCCCTTTAAATAAAGGACATCCGATAGCCTAACGCACACGGGTTGTGCGGGTACGGGCGTGCGCCCGCCTGTGCGGGTAAAAATACCCCTATCGGCATTCTTCAAAAATCACCCCAATATTAACAAAAAACGTGAAACATTTATGAAAAATCAAGGAACACAACTCATTTCTACGCGGTTAGACCGTGAAACATTGGCAAAAATCGACGAAATGGCCGAGACCCATTTCTATTGGAAGCGATCGACCATCATTAACGAGGTACTGAAGGCGGTTTTTCGTGACTTCACCCCAGGCGCACGCTATGACATGGTGCGGAGTTACATGTATCTGAAGTATGAACGCGACGCGACGTACAAAATCACCGAAAATCCGATATCGGAGAAAGGGCAGAAAAATGGCTAAAGTGACCGAACTCGAGAGTGTAATACTATGCATCGCTACCCAGCTGATGGAAGGTGACTACACGATAGATAATTTGCTTGGCCGTGAACGGGCGATTTGGTGCGTATTGGCCATTTATCAAACCAACGATGTAACACGCGGCTACGGGCAAGACTGGCGCGTCTACGTCAACGAAAACGATATCCAAAGGGAGGTGAAAGTGAGTGTGATTTCGTCACCGAATCGGATATCGGTCATTCTCGACAATCAGATGTCCTATTATCAGGACAACTACGACGTATGCGGTTATGAGGATCTAGAGGAAGACATTACGTCCATACTAACAATGATGCAAGCTGCATTCGATAGAATTGAAAGTCGGTAAAGCTATGACGGAAAAGGAGAAAAATCGGAAAGTACAGCTGCTTAAGGCGGGTGTAACTGTAGAGATAGCTGGCGACACTTTTTATGCTGTCAGGGTTCCTGAATCTTGGGAGTATAGGGCATGTGAATTGTGTGAATTGGATTGTATCTGTCGTGGTGAAGTTGCCGAGGTTTGTTCAGCGATGGACTGGCCGTTTGATGATAGATGGTATCTTAAACTAGCGCATCCTCTTTAAGCTGTGGCGGTCGATCGGCCTGACGGCCGCTCGTCCATCCGCAAACCCCGCCACCACCCTTCCTCTATCGCCGGACGGCGAAAAACCCCTCAAAAAATAGACTCTGGCCATCGCCACCACGTCTGAAAGGCCGTGACGCGCGAGGCTAGAGACTATTTTTTGAGGGAGAGCGGTTGGGACATTGTTTGTCGGCTACGGGTGCCAAATTCGCCATCGACGCGATGGCCAATTCGGCACCCTGCGCGACGCCCGCCGCGAGTTAGGCTCAAATGATTTTTAGTGATGGCCTTATTTGGGCAGACCTACGGGCATGGTGATCCCTCCGGCTCATCTGCCCAAGGCCATCATTAAAAATCATTTTCACCAAGTAACATGCTGGCGTTTTACCGCTTCGCGCCTGTGACCGTAGACGCCTTGCGGCGTCAACGGACACGGGCGCTTCGCTAGCCGTGCGCGTCGGGTGTGCCGCCACATTCCCCGACCACCACCCCTAAACGCCACGCATCAGTGCAGCCATTCGCCTCGCCAGATTCTGACTCACGAGGGGACCCCTACCCCTTGTGTGTCTGAATCATGGCGGTCTTCAGGCTGCACCGATGCTCTTCGGGCAGAGAGGTCGGGGCCAACACTGCATCAAAATCGCCAAAGGCACAGCCATTTGTCGATATTGATGCAGTGTACGCCCCGGGACGTGCGGCGGGGGCGCATGCCGCCCGCACCCCCCTCGTCTGGCAGAGTGAGGCTTTCTGTAACGGGAACGGATTGCAGATACATGGCGTCGCGGTCGTCGAGTCCACCACTAACCCCGACCACCACCCCTAAGTTACCTTGCGTCGCGGTCGTCGAGTAGGCCACTAGGCTCTGCTATCGCACAATCGGTTCTTCTTAGCGCGACAGAGCGCGCCTGTCGGGTTCTGCGTTTAGTTTCTCTTGCTTCAACCATGACTCGGGACAATCATCGGCGCAAGTGCGCCAAGGCGCATTTGTCCCGATGATTGTCCCTCGCCTCGTAGGAGAGTTACTCTGCTAACAACAACTGCGGCGATGGCTGTGCGTCCCGCTAAGGCGGTCGCACGCCACGCCGAACGCCCGCCGTTACGGTCAAGGCCATAAGGCTGTCTAACGCCCAAAAAATTCGCGAGAATGTGAGTTTATGATAAATCTCTATCGGGGATTTAAATCATAATCTACATTCTCGAAATTTGTTTGAATTAGGTTGTTTTGGGGTTCGTCTGGCTGTCGGGCAACGGCTGCTCCCTATAGGTCACAGCCGCGAGTCACTCTGCTTGCGTGTATCTTTAAGCGTCTGAATCCTATAGGCTCAGATGCCCACAATGCCGCCGAACGGCATTGTTTCAATAGGTGTCGGCCACAAGGCCGCATTTCTTTTCGGCTATCGCGGCGCACTGCCACCATATCAGATATGATCTGCTGGCGTAGTGCTCGCGTCGTGCTCGGCGCAATGCGCCTGTGCCTCTCGCGGGGTGCGGAACGCCCCGCCCCCCGCACCCCCTCGGGCGCCCGGACGCCGGGAGCGTTTTTTTTTCGGGGACGCTCATTGCCGCTCCCCCAAACCCCCTCGGCTAGTGTTTTTCATAGTTTGGGTGCCCTGCGGCGCGTGGGGCGTCTGGGCGCGCGTCTGGGCGTGTCGGGGTGTGTGGCCATTCGTCGATAAAATCGGCCTGAACGTCGATAATATTTGCATATTTGCAGATAAATTCGTACCTTTGTTACTAGAAATAAGATAGTTTTTAACCCCTATAGAACCCCGTCTAAGGAGCGGGTGCGTATCTTTGAAATGTTGTACAAAAAAGGCCTGTATTGTGGCACTTATAGTGCCGTATTTTGCGCCGTATCCCTTGTGAGAACGTTCGCAAATTAACTCTTAAAGATTGGCGGCTCAATGGCCGTCAGTTTTCTTACTAAGATATTGTTTTACCCTTTAATGTTTTACGTTATGACAAAGAAAGATTTTCAAAAATTGTGGGCGACCATCTCCAAGGTCGCTACCAAGAAAGTTAGTGGAGAATTGGCCATTAATTCTTATTGTGAGTTGAACGACCATTGTGGCGGTTGTTTCCTAGTACTCAAGCCTGAATGTCTGATGTGGGCAAATGAGATTACTTTCCTTATTGGTGCGGTGCAATTGGTGCCCGCTTCGATTGAGTTTAAGTTTGAGGATGGTCTTATTAGAATTTGGTGATATGGCTAGAGTTGTTACAATGTCGGGGAGAGATATTTTCCCCGACATCTATCCCGATTGGGCGAAGGATGATTATCTTGGTGCCGCGCTTCGTGCCGGTATTCCCCTTGAATGGTTGGGCGAGTGTCGCAATTGTCCCTTGTTAGAGGTTTGCAGTGCCGATGAATGCGGCCGCTTAGGTTTTTCTGTTTCTGTCAATGACCCTAAAAAGTATGGTTATGGCTACCGTTTTTAATCCCAAGAGCCAGGGCGTGAAGATCGCCCTGGCCAAGGCGCAACGCGCCCAAGAGATGATGCAAGCGTTTCGGCGTGCTAGTGTTAATCAAAAAAATAAATGATATGGAAAGGTATAGAATTTTTGGTTATGGCGGTTACAATGGCCGTTCTAATTATGAAGGTGCTTTGCAATGTGCGGCCGAGTTAGTCCGCAACCATTGGAAGCAAACGGGCGAGTTGGGAGAATGTTTTGCCGTGGTTTACGACAAACTAAACCGCACCCGGGTGGCCGTTTGGCTTACAGATGATTTGAAGGTTAAATATAGAAAATTGTTTTAATGATATGAAATTGACAAAGAAAGAAAAAGAGTTCCTGTTTGACGTTTTAGATAATTTGACGGATAGAACTCATTACTGCGAGATAGGAGATAAGGAGGCTAACGAAATCGCGTGGCCTCTATTTAAAAAGTTCCGTTTAGAATTGAAAGGATTTTAGCATGTGGTATTTCATTATTAAGAATGGCAAGGCCATTAAAGCGTATAGGTCGGAGCAAAGGGCGTTAAGCTATGCAGATGCAAAGGTATCTTTTAACCCCCTACGCGATGTATTAAGAGTTGTCCGCGAAGACGGAGAAATCCTTAAGGAATTCTAGAGTTTGTGTTTCACCCTTTAACCCTTTTGTTTTATGTTCCTAATTTATGTTTTAACCGTGGGCCTTTGGCTCCTTTATTCCAAGTGATTATGGATAAGTACGAAGAGAATTATGGTTTAATCCTAAATTGGATGCTTTTCAAACAGTTGAGCATCCGCGATTGTCAGGTATTGCTAGCGCACATGTGCCGTGTTTTAGACTGTCGTAGAGCATGGACGGATGCAGACACGCCCGAGCAAACCGCGTTAGCCGCATGGGCGCGTAACGATGCTATCGAGGATTTGCATAGTTTGCTACGCAAATTCGATGTACCTGATAATATCAGAATGGCCATTATATATGTGACTACTCACAATTACTGAAAGAGATCTCCCTTCGGGGAGATTTTTTTTTGGCCGCCACAGGCGGCTTTATCCCCACCCACCCACCCTTTTCGTGTGGTGGGGAGAGTTAAAAATGTTAATCTATCGTAAAAACACAGGCTACCCACGTCACGGTTTTAGGGCATTTGCGGAGATTTGATTTTCAGAAAGTGTCAAAAAAAATGCTCGGGTGTCATACGATTAAGGCCGAATCAGCTTCGTATCAAGTCCGTATTTGGTTCGTATAATATTAATTTGTACCTTTGCAGACGTTGGGGCACGCCCAGCCGGAACGGCCGCCCGAGGTGGCCACAATTTAACTACCATAATACTCAAACAAAATGGCAAAATCTAAATCAGGTGGAACACGCACCTATATCCGTGGCCGCGTAGGTTCGGACGTGTATAGCATTGGCCGCGATGCCAAAGGAAAGAAACAACAGGTTGTTCGCTCACTCGCTGAGTCTGTAGCTAACCCTCAGACACAGGCGCAAATGCGTGGCCGCATGATCATGAGCACAATCGCACAGGCTCTGGCCGTATTGCGTCCTATCGTTGATCATTCATTTGACGGCGTTCAGGGTGCTCGCGCTAACCTCGCTGAGTTCACCTCTCTGAACTACGCGCGTATCAAGGCCGACATCGCCGCCAATCCCGCTAGCGGTAACGCATTCGGACTGGTGAAGTTCGGAGAGAAGGGCGCAAAACAGGGTGCCTACGTCATTGCACAGGGTGCCGCACAGATTCCGTCTGCTCTCTCTATCTCTAAGGCTACTGGCGTTATCACTATCGCGATGGACGCACAGAACGTAACCGTAGGTGGCCTGAAAGCTGCTCTCGGTTTGTCTGAGGATGAGTACTTCACTCTCGTTGGTCTGACCACTACTGGCGAAGCAGAGTATGAGCGTTTCCGCATCAACCCGAACTTGGCCGACACCGACCAGCTTTCAGCCGTGCCCCTGTCGAACATCTTCGCCGTTGAAGGTAACATCACGGCCACTGTTCAACTGGCATCTAACGTGATTACTATCACCTTGGCTGCTGTTGCTGGCTGCTGCACCGTCATTATGTCGAAGAAGGCCAATGGCAAGTTCATCCACTCTAACGCTACTCTCGGCAACGGTTCTAGCTTCGATTTCGCTGCAAATGTGGCTCTGCCCACTTACCCAGTCGGAACGGAGAACTACCTGAATGGCGGCGATATCTTCGGCATGTCCGAAACTATTGCTTCTGTTCCCGAGCAAGGTGGTGGCGGTGGTGACGAACCTGTAGTTGGCGCAGTGCTGACGATCAATCACACCGGTCAGGGTTCTTATACTCTGAAGAACAACGGCACTGACGTGGCCAGCGGTTCTAACGTCGCCGGTGGTACGGTGCTCTCTCTCGAGATTACACCCGAGGCTGACCATCAGGCTACGGCCATGATCAACGGTAGTTCCGTTTCACTCACTCAGAGTGCTGGTAAGTATGTCGGTACGTTCAACATGCCGAATGCTTCTGCTACGCTCGTCATCAACTCCAGCTACACTAGCGGTGGTGGTAGTGACGATGGCATCGATAAGGACTAATCGGTGTTCCGTTAAGAGAAACTTTTTCATCGGGGAAGGGCATTGCCCCTCCCCTTTTTTAAACTACATTGGGTATGGCAAGCGGGAGAGTCGGAGGAACAAAATCGAAAATTCGTGGCCAAGTGGGCGATATCATTTATCAGGTGATAAAGAATCCCGATGGCACATACACTCAGGTCAGCTACGGCAAACCTGAGGACGTTACCAAATCAATTACGCCTAGGTTACAGGCACAACGCATGTGTACTAGCATGGTAGAAGCATTGATGCGCGACCTCAGAGAGGTGGGCAGGATCTCCATGCAGTCGGCTGCAAACAAATCGAAATCTCTGAACGCGTTCTCCAGTTATAATCTCCAGTTGGTTGCTCAGGATTGCAAGGCGCATTGGTCTAATGGTAACCGTTTCTATTATCCATCGACTAACAACATTGGCTCGCCATCTGAGCAATTAGGTGGGGAATATATGCTATCTTCGGGAACTTGGCAATACAACGGTTTTGATGAAGTAGTGCATATCGATAACCCTAGGGAGATATGGCAGAATGCTGCTTACCTTGGCAAGCGGTTCGCTGGCTTGCGCTTTCGGATTCTAGATCAACCTGAAACGGTGGCTAGCTTCCTGAATCGACATTTTATGTCAGTCCTAGACCGTCTTGTTTTCGCCTGTTTTCATGATTGGTGGGCAGATGATCCACAAGGCGAAGAACGGGTATACAACACCCGTCATTCTTACGTCTTTTTGGATATCAATACAGGCATCGGCCATGGTCTGCCAATCAATGCAGAAACCCTCGCTTCCTTGTTCCGCTTTCAGTCGGACTGGGATGTGTTCGCGAAGCTGTCT
>JAEEGI010025435.1_pt1 | contig 11476 bp, 4 predicted proteins | sample 8958751 | NCBI WGS metagenome assembly JAEEGI01 (sample SAMN16246545, study PRJNA631951) | gut metagenome | biome: gut microbiome; feature: rumen; material: KS-attached | host: Bos | place: Iran: Karaj | collected 2018-10 | reverse complement strand
TGGTGGTCATCGGTTATGGTGTCGTAAAGAAAAACGACTTGACCGGTTCGGTAACGGCTCTTAAGCCCGATGCCAAGAACAAGGGTGTCGTTGTCAGCGCTCAGGACATGCTCGGCGGTAAGGTAGCCGGTGTGAGCGTGACCAGCAACAGTGGTGAGCCCGGTGGCGGTGCTAACATCCGCATCCGTGGTGGTTCGTCACTGAACGCCAGCAACAACCCCCTCATCGTAATCGATGGTATCGCCATGGATAACAACGGTGTTAGCGGTCTGTCCAACCCCCTGTCACTGGTTAACCCCCAGGACATCGAGAGCTTCAACGTCTTGAAGGACGCTTCGGCAACTGCTATCTACGGTAGCCGTGGTTCTAACGGTGTCATCATCATCACCACCAAGAAGGGTCGTCGTGGCCAGCGTCCCACCGTTTCCTATAACGGTAGTGTGACCTGGAGCATGAAGAAGAAGACCATCGACGTGATGAACGGTGACGAGTACCGTGAGTTTGTAGCCAAGATTTTTGAGGGCAATACTCGTGCAGGCAATGTCATGGGATATGCATGGCGCAACGCAACTGATGCAGATGGTAAAGCTCAGCGTGTCGATATGATCAATACAGTTAACAACGGCAAGTTGACTCGCTACGGTGTAGCTGACATCGCACTGCCCGCTGGCTGGTCATGGGTAGAGGGTGAAGGCAACTCAGGTGTTGTTAATCCTCTCCTCGGCGATGCCAACACCAACTGGCAGAACGAGATCTACCGTACCGCTCTGAGCCACGACCACAATGTGACCGTGGCCGGTTCAGTGGGCGACTATCTGCCTTATCGTCTTTCGGCTGGTTACACCGACCAGCAGGGTATCCTCAAGACTTCGGACTTCAAGCGCTACACCGTAGCCTTGAATCTGAACCCCTCGTTCTTCCAGGATCACCTGACCCTGAACCTCAGCGGTAAGATGGCTTGGACGAAGTCTCGCTGGGCCGACACCGGTGCCGTGGGCAATGCTGTCCGCATGGACCCGACGCAGCCTATCTACAGCCGTGACCCGATGTATGACGGCGTGGGTGGCTACTTCGAGTGGCTCCAGGTGAATGGCTCGGATTCTGCTTGGCCCTACACCAAGAACACCAATGCCCCCTACAACCCCGTGGCAATGCTCGACAACCATGACAACAGTGGTAAGGCCCACTCGTTCATCGGTACTGCCGAGATCGACTATAAGATTCACGGCTTTGAGGACTTGAGACTCCACCTCACCATGGGTGGTGACTTCACTGGCGGTAATGGCCACAACATCAGCGCCAATATCTCCAACACCTCCAACTACTGGGGCAATACAAGCTATTACACCCAGAGCAAGGAGAACCTGCAGTTGAGCACCTATGCTCAGTACTACAAGGACTTCAACGATAAGCATCACTTTGACATCATGGCAGGTTACGAGTGGCAGCACAACTGGCGCAAGGAGTACAACGAGTCATGGGGTACCTATCCTATGAACTCGGCTCTCGTCTTCACCGAGGCTGATGCCGAGAATGGTGCGCTTGTCGTAACCCCCGGCCAGTGGATTCCTGGTGTTACCTACAAGGTGGGTGATAGCAAGGCTGGTGCCATCCGTGCCGAGGGCGTTTATCGTCAGAACAACGGTCTGGGTTACCGCACCGAGAACTATCTGGTATCTTTCTTCGGTCGTATGAACTACAGCTATGCTAACCGCTATCTGTTGACCTTCACCACCCGTTATGATGGTTCTTCACGCTTCAAGAAGCACTGGGCTCTGTTCCCCTCTGCAGCATTTGCATGGAAGATCAACGAGGAAGACTTCATGAAGGACGGTCCCTTCAGCGACCTGAAGCTCCGCCTCGGTTGGGGTAAGACCGGTCAGCAGGAAGGTATCGGCGACTACAACTACTTTGCCACCTACGTGATGAGCAATGGTAGCATGGGTTCATACTACGATGTCACCGGCGACGGCTCCAAGGCTAAGCCCAATGTTTACAACCCCGAGCTCAAATGGGAGACCACCACGACGACCAACATCGGTCTGGACTGGGGTATCATGAACCAGCGCCTGAGCGGTAGCATCGACTGGTACTACCGCAAGACCACCGACTTGTTGAACTGGGCTACCTTCTCAGCTATGACCAACTTCCGCAACGCGTTCTACAAGAACATCGGTTCGCTGCGCAACACTGGTATTGAGTTCTCATTGAACTGGAAGGCCATCTCGACCAACGACCTGTTGTGGACCATCGACTACAACTTGACCTACAACAGCAATAAGGTGCTCGAGCTCATCGGCGACGATCCCAGCTACTTCGTGACCACCGGCGGTATCGGTATCAACGGTTCGGCCCAGGCTCACGTTGCAGGTTATCCCTCTAACAGCTTCTACGTTTACCAGCAAGTCTATGGCCAGGATGGCAAGCCCATCGAGAATCAGGTCGTTGACCGCAATGGTGACGGTGTCATCAGTGACGCTGACAAGTATCTGTACAAGTCACCGTGGGCTCCCGTGACTATGGGTCTGGCCTCACGCCTTGACTGGAAGAACTGGGACTTCGGCTTCAGCCTGCGTGCCAGCATCGGCAACTACATGTTCAATAACGTGATGCAGGGTTATCACAATGTGAGCCCCGCAGCCGTATTCGAGGAGGTTTCCGGTTTCTATCTGAACAACCGTCCCAAGGCTTTGGTTGACCTGGGTTGGCAGTCCTATGACAACAAGTCTATCTTCAGCGACTATTGGGTACAGAATGCTTCATTCCTCAAGTGTGACAACATCACTCTGGGTTACAGCTTCAACAACCTGCTCAAGCATGGAAACTACAATGGTGTCGGTGGCCGTATCTATGGTACCGTCAGCAACGTGTTCTGCATCACCAAGTATGAAGGCATTGATCCTGAGGTCTTCGGTGGTATCGGTGGTGACATCTTCCCGCGTCCCATTTCGTTCATCCTTGGTCTGAGCTTGAACTTCTAATTGCGTTGACACATTATATAAATTATAATAAGATTTATCACAATGAATAAGTTTTTCAAATATATATTGAGTGCTGCCGTGGTGCTGATGACAACTGGATGCTTGACTTCTTGTGTCAAAGATCTGGATGTGGAGCCCATCGACCCCTCATTGCAGAGCGATGTCACTCCCGAGCAGCTCTTCAACAAGTGCTATTCGGTGTTTGCCACCTCAGGTAACAATGGTGGTGACGACAACGTTGACGTTGACGGACTTGACGGCGGTTTCCAGCATAAATACCGCCAGATGTGGAACTCCAACGAGTTGACGACCGATGAGGCCATCTGCGGTTGGGGTGATGAGGGTATCCCCTCCTATTGTCACAACACTTACGATGCCAGCCACCCGATGCTGCGTGGTCTCTATTACGGTCTGTGTATCGGTATCACTTTCTGCAACCAGTATATAGAGGAGTTTCCCGATTATGATGGTACGATGACTGCCGAGGTTCGCTTCCTGCGCGCCATGCAGTTCTATCTGCTGACTGATGCCTTTGGCAACGTCCCCTTCGCTACTTCCATTTCGGGCGAGAACCCCGAGCAGTACACCCGTGCTCAGGTGTGCGAGTTCATTGAGACTGAGCTGAAGGACATCATCGGTGAGGGTGAAAGCAATGCCTACACCCTGAATGATCCTAAGCCCAAGAAGTATGGTGAGACTGGTTATGGCCGCATCGACAAGGCAGCTGCCTGGATGCTGCTGGCCCGTCTGTATCTCAACAGTGAAGTTTACACCGGTACTGCACGCTGGCAGGATGCTGCCAACTATGCTCAGAAGGTGATGAACTCTGGTTATAAGCTGCACACCGAGGGCTACAATGCTCCTGGAACTGATGGCGTTTACCGCGAGTTCACCGCTTATCAGATGCTGTTCATGGGTGACAACGCCAAGACAGATGCTGCCTATGAGGCTGTATTCCCTGTTATCCAAGACGGTCTGCGCACCACTTCGTGGGGTGGTACCAACTTCCTGATGTGCTCTACCGTAGATGCTGATGTACATCCCAACCCCTACGATGAGAGTGAGGTCAATGGTCTGTACAACAACAACACTTGGGGTGGCAACCGTGCACGTCCCGAGTTGATCCGCTTGTTCTTCCCCAACGACGATGCCCCCGAGGGTCATGCCTATGCTGTGGCTTATGCCGCTGGTGATGACCGCGCTCTGTTTGAGACCGAGGGTCGCTTCCTCAATGTGGATGACGAGTCCAACTTCAAGTATGGCTATGCTATTGCCAAGTTCAACAACTTCAAGTGTGACGGCTCCAAGGGCAGTGATAACACCTTTGCCGACTCACATCTGTTCTATATGCGTGTGGCAGAGGCTTATCTGACCTATGCCGAGGCATTGACCCGCCTGAATGGTGGTACCGCTCCTGCCGAGGCAGTAGCCGCTATCAATGCTATTCGTGGCCGTGCCCACGCAACTCAGCGCTCGAGCTACACCCTCAACCAGATCCTGGATGAGTGGGGCCGTGAGTTCTACTTCGAGGGCCGTCGCCGTGTCGACCTGATCCGCTTTGGCAAGTTTGGTGGTACCACCGACTACAAGTGGCAATGGAAGGGCGGCGCCTATGCCGGTCGTGACTTTGAGGCCTTCCGCAATGTGTTCGCCATCCCCACCGATGACCTGATTGCTAACTCCAATCTGACACAGAATCCCGGTTATTGATGCTCCAATAATGTCTAATAATTAAAAGTTGTCAGTTGTCAGTCGCAAGTTGTCAGCGGCATTCGCAATCAACTGAAAACTGAAAACTGAGAACTGAAAACTTAACTAAATGACAATAAGAAAATGAAAAAGATATTTTTATCATCACTGATGCTGCTGAGCATGGCACTCGCGTTCACCGCATGCGAGGATGACCGCGATTCCAATCCCACGATGACGCAGCCCACGTCGTTCAAGCTCAATAATCCCGTGAACGCACTGGTTGACCTGTCAGCTTCCACGGGTATACCCTTCGAGTGGTCACAGCCCGATTACGGTGGCTGGCCTGCCGCAGTTGAGTATCAGCTGGAGGTTTCTCCCACCAATGAGTGGAATTATACTATTGAAGAGGATGAGGCCGACGAGAGCGGTATGACTGTTGCCGACCATGCTATCCTGCCCACTATCTATTCCTCTTGCTCTGGCAACATGAGTGCAGTAGAGTTGGCAAAGGCTCTGGTAACCATCTGCGGTTGGGATGAATCTGGTGTTCCCGAGAAGCAGATCGTCTATGTTCGCGCTTCGGCCAAGACGTCAGGTGCCGAGACCATTTACTCCAATGTCGTAAGCTTTGAGGTTAATCCTTACTACATTGAGCTTGCTGACGCTCCCATCGAGCTGTGGTACCTCGTTGGTGAGGGCATCGGTTCGGCTGACTGGGACAATGGCGCTGGTAGTGTTGGTACTGGTGGTCTGGTTCCGATGTATCCCATCATGGGCAATGAGTATGACAGCCGCACCGGCCAGGGCGAGATCCAGTATGCTGGTTACTTCTACGCTGGCAAGGGCTTCAAGCTCATCATGATTCCCGGCAAGTGGGATGACCAGTGGGGTATGGGAGACGGCGGCTTCGTCAAGAACGACGGTGGCAGTGGCAACATCACTGTTGATGCCGACGGCTACTACCGCATCCTGTTGAACACTGCTACCGATGAGCTGGTTATTGAGAAGCTTGAGAGTGTTCCTGGCGTTTACACCCAGATTGGTATGCCTGGCGCTTATCAGGATTGGAATCCTGCCGAGAACCTGATGAACGGCATGAGTGCCTCTGTTGAGAACCACGACTGGTATCTCAAGAGTGTGTCCTATGATGACACTGAACTCAAGTTCGCTGCCGACGGTGGTTGGGATGTGAACTGGGGTGCAAGTGACTTCCCCTATGGCATCGGTGTGGGTAACGGTCCCAACATTCCTGTGAAGGCTGGCACCTACGATGTGTACTTCAACGATATCCTTGGAACCTACAACTTTGTGGCTGTAGAGTAATTGTTAACCAATCGACAGGGTGGGTGAGAGCCCGCAAGCCTTTGCCCACCCCATTAGATATAATATTGAAAAACAGAAATTATGAAGAAGTTTTTATATATTGCTGCAATGACCTTGTTGCTGGCTAGCTGTACCGAGGATTTCAAGGACTGGGCTAACCCCCAGAGCAATCCACAAGGCGAAATGGTAGCCTTCGGTAACGGTTCGGTTGCCGCTGTAGACGTCGTTGATCTGGCTGAGATCCCCGAGGGTAATGATGTAGTCAAGGTGTGCAACATCACTGCTCCCACATCCAATGACACGACCTACAAACCCGAGTATGTCATTTATCTGAATGATAACGTCTTTGATTTGAATGCGGATGGTACCATGAACGTGAAGGAACTTTCTGACTATGTGGTATCGCTCTTTGGTCAGGCTCCCGAGGTGCGTGAGCTCACCGCTCGCGTTAAGAGCACCATGACCAACGGCACGACCGCTACCAGTATCATGAGTGACGAGTTCACCGTGAAAGTCATTCCTGCTACTCCCATGGTTTCGAGTGCTTACTACTACATCGGTACCAGCAACGGTTGGGCTGCATGTGATCCTACCTATAAGCTGGACAACGGCGGTGGCGATGTTTATTCCAACCCCGTATTCACCGTTGTAGTTCCCGCTACTGGTGAGGACAACTGGTTCAAGATTTATTCTCAGGAGACCATGGACCTCGGTGCTGACAACTTCTGGAGTGGCGACTTTATCGGCTTTGCCGAGAATGGCGCTAACGAGATGAGCGGTAACTTCGTGGAAGGCGCTAACGACGAGATCGCTTTCGCCTTTAAGATTCCTGCCGACATCCGTGCTGACAAGTATCGTCTGACCTTCAACATGCTGGATCGCACCTTCGAGATCGAGCCCATCATCGAGTTGGGTACTCCCGACCTGTGGTACCTCGTGGGTAGCTGCATCGGTAACGGTTCGTGGGGTAATGCTCCCGATGCCCTTGGCACCGCGCTCATTCCTATGTATCCTGCTACCGACAACTACTCGATCCTTACCTACGTGGGCTACTTCCCCGCAGGCCAGGGCTTCAAGCTCATCCACATGCCTGGCAACTGGGACGAGCAGTGGGGTATGACCGACGGCGTCCTCGTGAAGAACGATGGCGGCAGCAGTAACATTGAGGTGGCTGAGGATGGCTACTACCAGATTACCTATGACATGGATTTCGATGCTTTGACCATCACCAAGTACGCTGGCGCTGTAGGTGTTTACGGTGCAATGGGTATGCCTGGTGACTACAATGACTGGAGTCCTGCCGCTACGCTGATGAATCCCATGAGCTCTGTCGTTGAGAACCACGACTGGGTGAAGAAGGATGTAACCTACGGTGCTGATACGGACGTCAAGTTTGCCGCCGACGGCAGTTGGGCTGCAAACTGGGGTTCTGCTCTCTTCCCTGTGGGCGTTGGTACCCAGGGTGGTGATAACATCCATGTAGCAGCTGGTACCTATGATATCATCTTCAATGACATCATGGGCAACTACTACTTCATTGCCAAGTAATCACGCACAATCAACTTGATTATTCCCAACGGGGCCGTGCCATCAGGCGCGACCCCGTTGTCGTTATGGGATTCATGCGGCTGTCCATTAGTGTACGGGGAAACTTCGAAGAAGTTAGCGGTTCGAAGAACCGATTTCAATCAGAAAGACCATGCAAGAACCTCGAAGAGGTTCGCAGCTTGGTCCATGAGCAGAGTCTAATAAGTGCCTCGAAGAGGAACTTTGTGATTGACAGGCTTTGGGCGGATGTGGAAGTTCGTCTACGACGCACTTTCCACTTGCTATGGCGACCACCAAGCTGCGCTCATCGACGATGAGCTTGCATGGTGTTTTCCATAAAAGTCGAGTCTTCGACCCGACCTGCCTCTACGAGGCAAAAACCAAGCCCATGATACAGAAGAAATGCTTATTCGACTCAGGTATAGTGAATTATGCAGATATAGAATCCGTTAAACGGACACTAATGATAGATTTCAGTGATTTCTTTGTTGATGGAGCTCTCGGATGCTTTTGCAAACGATTGCACGCAAAATATTTTGAGAGATTTTAATCAGAATTGTTGGAATTGAAGATAATTTGCTAAATTTGCATGAATTAGGTAACATAACGACTAAAACATACTGACTATGAAAAAGATCTTTACTACTGCACTTGTTGCGATGTTGCCGGTGTTGATGCTGGCCCAGGGTTGGCCTGCCAACTATGACGGCGTGATGTTGCAGGGTTTTTACTGGGACTCCTTTAATGAGACACGTTGGCCGCGTCTTGAGGCACAGGCCGATGAACTTGCCGAGTTCTATAAACTCGTGTGGATACCCCAGAGCGCCGACTGTGGCGGCACTTCGATGGGTTACGATGACTTCTACTGGTTCCCTGGCCACTATAACAGTTCCTTCGGCAGTGAGACTCAGCTGCGTTCAATGATCAACACGTTCAAGGCTAAAGGCATTGGCACCATTGCCGATGTCGTTGTCAATCACCGCAAGACCACTACCGATTGGGTTACTTTTCCCACCGAGGTTTATAAGGGCGTGACCTATAAACTGAACTCTACCGATATCTGCAGGAATGATGACGGTGGTGCCACGCTCAATTGGGCTACCCAAAACGGAAAGTCGCTGAGTGCCAATAACGATACCGGCGAGGACTGGGGCGGAATGCGTGACCTGGACCACACGAGCGCTAACGTGCAGACCAATGTGAAGGCCTATGTGAAGATGTTGCTCGACGACCTGGGCTATGCGGGCTTCCGCTACGATATGGTGAAGGGCTACTCGGCCTACTATACTGGTTTGTATAACTCCTCTTGTAATGCACAGTTCTCGGTGGGTGAGTATTGGGACGGTAACGAGAATGCAGTTAAGAACTGGATTGACGGTACCAAGATTGACGGTGTGGTACAAAGCGCAGCCTTTGACTTCCCCTTCCGCTATGTCATCCGTGATGCGGTGAACAATAACCGCTGGACTGGCCTCTCGGCATCAAACAGCAGAGGCTTGAACATGGCCGCTAATTATAAGCGCTACTCGGTGACCTTCATTGAGAACCACGATACTCAGATTCGTGATGTCAACAACCAGCAGGATCCTATCCGTAACAACATTGAGGCAGCCAACGCCTTCCTGCTGGCGATGCCCGGCACGCCGTGCATCTTCCTCAAGCACTGGATTGACTACAAGGAGAGCATCAAGCAGATGATTTATGCCCGCCAGTTGGCAGGTATCACCAACACCAGCACCTCCTTCAATATGGCGAATAGCCCGACGCAGAACTACTATGCACAGCGAACCGTGGGAACCCGTGGCGCTCTGTTGGCCGCGATGGGTAGCACAAACTACACGATTCCTGAAACTTATGTTGTCGTAGCAAGTGGAACCAACTATCGCTTGGCTTTGGCCAAGAATGTTGAAACCGCATGGGTCAGCAAGCCCAGTGGCGAGTATGAAGGTGCATTCAGCGTGACGCTCACTGCAGTGAGCCAGAACGATGGTGCCCAACTTATCTATACTACCGACGGCAGCGAGCCTACCGCTTCTAAGGGCACTAAGGTCGCCAATGGTGCTACTATCAATATCAACCAGACGACCACGCTTAAGGTGGGTCTGTTGATCAATGGTGCTGTTAGTGGTGTTATCACCCGCAAATACACGATTGACACCAGCGTGTTTGAACCCTACGAGATCACCGTTTTTCTTAAGGACCCGACCGTTGCCCCCAATAACTGGTCTCAAGTGAACTACTTCTCCTGGGATGCTACTTCCTCTCCTAATGGAGGCTGGCCTGGACAGACCATCACTGCAACCAAAATGGTCAATGGTGTCAAGTTCTACTATCACAACTATACGATTAAGAACAAGGATTACTATGTGAACTTCGTGTTCAACCAGGGTGGTGCCACTGCCAGCAGTCACCAGACCGAGGATGTGACCGACGTGAACAAGACTTCCTTCTTTGAGGTCACCACTCAGACCAACAAGTATCAGGTACGTGATATCACCGATCAGTTCTTGCCCTATTTGGATGGCAATAAGTATGATGTGAACAACGACGGTGAGGTGAACATTGCCGATATCAATACGATTCTTGACTTCATCCTTGCCAATTCAAGCAATGCCATTGCTGATGTGAATGGTGACGGTGAGGTAAACATCGCTGATGTGAATGACGAGATTGACTATATCTTGAAGTAAAGATTTCATAATCAGATATGAACAAAACCATAAGATTGTTTTGTGTGTCATTGGCGCTGGTGTTTTCGGCACTTAGCGCCAATGCCGTTAATCAATATGACGTGAACACCGACGGTGAAGTGAACATCGCCGACGTCAACGCTGTGATGGATGCGATATTGAGCAATAGCGCCACTGCCTCATGTGATGTGAACGGTGACGATGAGGTGAATATCGCTGACGTGAATGCGCTCATTGACTATATCCTTACAGGAGGTGGTGAAGAGCAGCCCTATGATGGCCCGGTAGTGGGTGGTGACATCTCGATGCTGACCAAGTATGAGGCCCACCAGCGCATGGCGCAATCGCGCTATAACATCACTTGGGCCCATTACTATGACCAGTATGGTGCCGTTATTGACGATGTCATCACTTGGACCAAGCAACAAGGGTGGAACGCGGCACGCGTGCGCCTGTTTGTCAATCCCGCCAATGCGTCGACAGCCGATAAGGGACAGGGTGTCATCCAGAACCTGGATACCGTCAAGGTGCTGGGACAGCGCATCAAGGCTGCCGGGATGCAGTTCATGCTTGACTTCCATTACAGCGACAGTTGGGCCGATCCCGTAAAGCAGTATACCCCTGCCGACTGGGCTACACTTGACGATGCCGCTCTGGTACAGAAGATTTATGAATACACCCGTGATTGCCTGCGCGAGCTCAAGGCGGCAGGTGCCGAACCCGATTATATCCAGACGGGTAACGAGATCAGTTACGGTATGCTGTGGGGACCCGTTGGAACGCCCGACTCCCAGCTCAAGAAGTGCTATGTCGGTAACGAGGCCAACTGGGGCCGTTTCACCGATTTGCTCAAGGCAGCCGGCCGTGCTTGCCGTGAGGTGTGCCCCAATGCCAAGATTATTCTGCACACCGAGCGCGTAGCCAAACTCAACATCCTGCTCAATTTCTATAACCAGATGCGTGACAAGCAGGTGGACTATGACATTATCGGCTTGAGTTATTATCCTTACTTCCATGGCAACCTGAATATTTTGGCAGCAGCGCTCAACAACGTGAGCAATACCTATCAGGACAAGGATATCATGATTGTCGAGACTGGCTATAGCTATAAGTATAAAGTGGGAGATCAGGACTTCTCGTCAATTTGGCCGCTGACCCTTGAGGGACAACGCAAGTTCACATCCGACCTGATTGCCAAGTTGGCGCCCTATGCCCGCGTGAAAGGCCTCTTCTGGTGGTTCC
>JAEEGI010025428.1_pt1 | contig 11478 bp, 12 predicted proteins | sample 8958751 | NCBI WGS metagenome assembly JAEEGI01 (sample SAMN16246545, study PRJNA631951) | gut metagenome | biome: gut microbiome; feature: rumen; material: KS-attached | host: Bos | place: Iran: Karaj | collected 2018-10 | reverse complement strand
TGTTCAATACACCGAACATGTCCGCCTCTGCTTACCGTGCCCATGTGGACAAAGAAAAATGCGTAGCCTGCGGTAAATGTGTCGAGGTCTGTCCGGTCGGTGCAGCCAAGCTGGGTCAGAAACTATGTCATCAGTCCGGAGAGGCGTTTACCTATCCGATGACAGAACTGCCGGATGCTCAGAAATGGGGATCTGATAAGTGGAACAAGAACTATCGTGAGGATGCCAAGATCAACGTCTATGATACTGGTACATCACCCTGTAAAACTGCCTGCCCGGCTCACCTGGCCGTTCAGGGCTATGTTAAAATGGCAGCGGAAGGACGTTTTCTGGATGCCCTCAAGCTGATCAAACAGGATAACCCGTTCCCGGCCATCTGCGGTGCTGTCTGCAACAAGCGCTGTGAAGACAGATGTACCAGAGGTACAATCGATCAGCCGGTCGCAATTGATGAAATCAAGAAGTTCATCGCTGCACAGGAATTAAAAGAAGAGAACCGCTATATCCCGAACTGCTACAACGATGTCGGTGAACAGTGGGATGATTATAAGATCGCCATCATCGGTGCCGGCCCGGCCGGACTTTCCGCTGCTTTCTTCTTAAGGAAGCAGGGCTATCCGGTAACCGTCTTTGAAAAAGAAGAAAAACCGGGCGGCATGCTGCGGTACGGCATTCCGAATTTCCGTTTGGAAAAGAGCGTTATCGATGCCGAGATCGATGTGATCAAAGCGATGGGGGCAGAGATCAGATGCGGTGTAGAGATCGGCAAGGATCTCACAATTCAGGATCTCCGAGACCAGGGATACAAAGCCATCTATCTTGCCATCGGTTTACAGGCCGGCAGAAAGGCAAATATTCCGAATGAAGAATACGCAATGAGCGGTGTTGATTTCTTAAGACAGGCCAATAAAGAAATGGGCAAACTCTTAAGCGGTAAGACGATCATCATCGGCGGCGGCAACGTTGCAATTGATGTCGCAAGAACTGCATTACGTGCCGGTGCAACTGAAGTTGAAATGTACTGTCTGGAAGGACCGGATGAAATGCCGGCAGCTAAAGACGAGATCGCCGAAGCGAAAGAAGAAGGCATCACCATCAAGAACTGCTGGGGTCCGAAAGAGATCCTGTTCGAAGACGGAAAGATCAAGGGCATCGTCATGAAACAGTGTGTCCAGGTCTACGACGCCAACAAGAAGTTCAGCCCGGTCTATGACGAGAATGAACTCAAGACCGTTGAATGCGACCATGTCCTCATGTCCATCGGCCAGGCTGCTGTATGGGGCGACTTGCTCAAGGGAACCAAAGTCGAAGTCCGTCCGAACGGCACCGCCGTTGCGGACCCGGTCACCTGCCAGACAGGCGAAGACGATATCTTCGTCGGCGGTGACGTATTCAAGGGTGCCCGCTTCGCGATCGACGCGATCGCTGAAGGCAGAGAGGGTTATGTGTCCATCAACCGCTTCGTCCATTACGGACAGAGCCTGACGATCGGCCGTGACCTGCGCCAGTTCAAGGAACTCGACAGAGACGACATCTCCATCGAATCCTATGACAACGCACAGCGTCAGGTACCGGGCTACAAGCCGGGTGATGCAGCTCACACTTATGAGGACCTGCGTCTGGCACTGACGGAAGAACAGGTACGCGCAGAAGCGAACCGCTGTCTGAAGTGCGGCGCTTCCTATGTCGATGTCAACCGCTGTATCGGCTGCGGTCTGTGCACGACCCGCTGTGAGTTCGACGCGATCCATCTGACAAGAGACATGCCGAAAGCTTCCCGCATGTACAGTGCGGAAGACGGCAAACTCAAAGCGATCCTGCCGAACATCGCAGCCCGCGGTGTCCGCATCCTGCTCAACGGCAGCAAGAAGAAATAAAAGAAAGGAGGAACCGTCCGGTTCCTCCTTTTTATTCGTTCTCTGCCTCGATCTCTTTGATGTTGCACTCATTGCCCTGCAGCAGATAGGTGTGTTCACTGTGACAGTACGGACAGATCCTGCCATACTCGATCGTCTTATACTCCTGTTTGCAGTCTTCACAGAACGTGATGGCATCGATCATTTCAAGTTTCAGCTCCGCTTCTTTTAGAAGCGGATGCTTTACTTTGAAGTAATTCCAGCAGTCGACGAAGTAGTCGGTAATGATGCCGGATACTTCCCCGATCTCCAGAGTTACCGAACCGATCTTTGTCAGTTTGTTTTCCTCGGCGATCTCATCCAGCGTCTTGGCGACGTGAGTCACGATGCTCAGTTCATGCATGGTCTATTCCTTCCAGGCTTTGATCTCTTTCCGGAGCCAGTCTTCCCATTTTTCCATCCCCTCTCCGGTTTTTGCGGATACAGGGAAGATCTCGATCTTCGGGTTCAGATAGCGGACCCGCTCGATGCAGCGGTCGATATCGAAATTGAAGAAGCTCATCGTATCCGTCTTGGTGATGAGCAGCACGTCGCTCGTCTGAAACATGAGCGGATATTTCAGCGGTTTGTCATCCCCTTCCGGAACAGACAGGATCATAACGTTTTTGCTGGCGCCGGTAGCGAATTCCGCCGGGCAGATCAGGTTGCCGATGTTTTCCAGAAAAGCGAGATCGATCTCCTCAAGTCCCATCTCTTCCAGACCCTGACGGGTCATGCCGGCATCCATATGGCACATGCCGTCGGTATGGACCTGGATCGATCTGGCGCCAAGCTCCTCGATCTTTCTGGCATCCACTTCCGCTTCGATGTCCGCTTCGAGAACAGCGATCCGGAACTCGTCTTTCAGGTCTGCGATCGTGCGGCTCAGAAGCGTCGTCTTACCGCTGCCGGCGGCAGACATCAGATTGACGAAGAAGACGCCTTTCTCCTTCAGTTCATCACGCAGCACGGCTGCATCACGGTCATTGGATTCCGTGACTGTACGGTGTAATTCGATGACTTTCATGCGGACTGCCTCCAGTTCTCGATCATTTCTTTCAGATACGTGGTCCAGGCTTCACAGTTCTCACCGGTCGCAGCGCTGAGGTAAATGACCGGCGCCTTTTCGTTGCGGGTGCGGACGTTCTTTTCAAAGCGTTCTTTATCGAAATCGAAGACCGGAAGCGCATCGATCTTATTGACGAGCACGACGTCGCTCACCTTGAACATCAGCGGATATTTCAGCGGCTTGTCATCCCCTTCCGGAACGGACAGGATCATCGCTTTCATCTGCGCGCCGACATCGAACTCCGCCGGACAGACGAGGTTTCCGATGTTCTCCAGGAAGACCAGATCCAGCCCTTCGAGATCGAGTTTCTCCAGTCCGCGCTGGGTCATATCCGCGTCCATGTGGCAAAGACCTCCGGAATGGAGCTGGATCACCCGGACGCCTGTTTTAGCGATCTCGGCGGCGTCGACGGCGGAATCCACATCCGCCTCCATGACGCCGATCCGGTAACTGTCTTTCAGGGCGGCGATCGTTCTCTTCAGCAGAGTCGTTTTCCCGGCTCCCGGAGAGGCCATCAGGTTCACGAAAAAGGTCTTATTATCTTTCAGTTTTTCTCTTGTCTCCGCTGCCGCTTTATCGTTGTCAGCGGTGACTCTTTCTTTTGTCTCGTAGATCTCTAGCATGACTTCATTATACCATTCCGAAGACGGTCCGCCGTCTTTTCATCCTGCTGATACATATTGATTTACAGATTTGTGTCTGCTGTATATTCTGGCTCCTCCGGGTCTTTTCAGTCTAGCGAATACTGGACTATAATAATCTTGTAATGAAGCACTTCTGGACTCATAAGGATAATGCCCCGGACGGGATCGGGTATGGTCAGTTTACCCCCGGTCATTTCGTTTGGCTTTTGCTGACGGTCCTTTTTACGGCAGGGATCGTTTTTCTCTACGGCCGTCTGTCGCTTCCGGATAAGATCCTGCTCAGACGGGCGCTCGGAGCGATCCTGATCATCATCGATATCATCAAAATGTTCATCATCGGCTTCTCCGATGTGAAACTCTCCGAATACCTGCCGCTGGAGCTCTGCAGCTTCGCCGCCTACTTCATCGTGATCGACTCGATCTGGTTCGATAATTCCTTCATTAAGATCATGCTGCTGACGCTGTTCCTGCCGGCGGCGATCATGGCGGTCCTGTTCCCGACGACTTCCACCCCTCCGTCCTTCAATTTCTATACGATCCACCAGTTTCTGTATCACGGGCTGATCATCGCCTATGTGATGGCGCTCTATGTTTCCGGAGAGATACATCTCTTATACCCTGATGTCTGGAAGGCGATCCTGAGCGTCCTGCTTCTGGCGTCTGTGATTTATCTTATAGACAGGATCTTCGATAAGAATTTCATGTTTCTGCGGGATACTTATGGGAATCCCCTACTGGAAGTCATCTGGAAATACACCAAAGGCGGATTCGCCTATACGATCGGTCTGGTCTGTTTCTGCATCTTCATGATCCACGTATTCTACTTCTTCTTTAAACTGATCGGCCTTCTCTTCCTGCGCTGAAGCACGCTGCTGAAAATGAGAAGATCCCGCTTGTACGGGATCTTTTGTTTATTCTTTCTTTCTGTTTTGGTTTTCTTTTTGACACTCCCCATGCCTGAAGGCAGGGGATTCTTGCTGCCTGCCGTATAAGAACGGCTGGTCTGTCCGTTTCCGTCAGACCGCAGCGCAAGGTATGGGTGTGTCATCACCCATCATAGGGCAGAACATATAGTTCCCTATGCAGTATGTCTGATATCGCTACCGCCGACATACTCAGTTGCGTTACAGATGTTCATTGCCCCGAGAATATCCCTGTGGGCTGCAAAACCGCATTTACAGGTATATGTTCTGTCTTTGGCATGATGAATGCTGCCGCAGACTGGACATCTCTGGCTTGTATATGCGGGATCTACATACGCAACTGTTATACCTGCTTTTCTCGCTTTGTATTCTATAAACTTGGACAGTCTATAAAATGACCAGCTGTGCAGGCTGTGATTGTTTTTACGACTTGTTCTTGTCGATGAGCGGATGTTTGCCAGCTGCTCCAGTTTGATGACTTTTACGTCTTTGCTTACTGCTGTATCAACGATCTTTCTGCTGATCTTATGATCAATATCTTTCATGATCCGCTGTTCCTTGCTGTTGATCCTTCTTACAGTATCCATGTGCTTTTCTTTCTGCAGCTTCTTTCTGAGAGAGGCATAGCGTCTGCGCATATATTTGTTTTTACGGCCGTTTCCATAAAAGCGGATCAGGCCGTCGGAAGTACAGGCGACCGCGGGACATTTGATGCCGAGATCAACGCCCATCTCTTTTCCTTCTTTAACAGGTTCTGTTTCCTTCACTTCATATACGATCTGCGCGACGATCCTCTTGTTTTTGAATACGATGCGCAGAGTGCCGAGTTTATGGGAAACGAATACTTCCTTTTGTTTTTCCGACATCCGTGTACGGACAGAGAGCCTTCTTGGCTTTCCTGCTGCTGATACCGGAAATTCGATACGATCTCCCTTGATTCGATAATTCTGGTTGTTGATATAGCAGCACGGTCTTTTCAGAACGGGAGGGCTGTTATTTGTTTTCCGCTGCCTGTTATATCTCCGCAAGAGAGACCGTGCATCGCGGATACACTGGTTTTTAAGTGCGGAAGGGAGATCCGCCTCCACATCTTTAGAGGAATAGTTTTGGATCTCTGCCCCGATTAAAGCAGAGGAAACAAGATCGTTGACAGTCTCTATATACTCATCCATCGTCCGGACAAGAAGAGATCTCTGTTCTTCATTCAAATAAAGCTTTACTGTTTCTGATAACTGCATCGATCCTCCTATACGTATTTCTGATTCTCGATATACTGTTTGATCACTGACAGCGGTGCTCCTCCGACAGTGGAAACGAAATACGAGTTCGTCCAGAGACTCGGTATCCGGGATCTGAGCCAGGGAAACTCTTCCCTGAGTATTCTTGAGGAATACCCTTTCAGCCGCTTGACTGCCTTGTGGATCCCGAACTGCGGATCGACTTCGATCAACAGGTGGACATGATCCGGCATGACTTCCATTTCCAGAAGATCCGTATCGAGTCTGCTGCATGTCTCTCTGATAAGCTCCTTAAGGCGCTCATCGACACCTTCAATCAGGACAGGACGGCGGTATTTCGGACACCAGACCACATGATACTTGCAGGAGTAGACTACATTATTATTTGATTTGTATTCCATACGATAATTATATAACGATCAACCATCTAATTCAAAGCCGGTTTTGAAGAATGATTCAAGACGCTGATTCAAGACCGATTCCGAAGAAGGAGAGACACCTTATATCCCCATGTCTGAAGACAGGGGCTTTACGGTGATGGTTTGGTAAAAACGCAAAAGAAAACTCTCTTTCCACCGAAAGAGAGCGTTCCCGATAGTTTCTGTTATTTACTGCTGGGCAGCTTTTCCGGTGATCATCTCTGCTTCCGGAAGTGTCTCGATCCATTCACAGAACAGGCGCCATTCCGGCAGGCGATGGGTGCGGCGCTGCTGGTAGATCGTCTTCAGCTGGCGGTAATTCGTCGTCATCTTGGCGGTGAGACGGAAGCCGGCCGGATTGGAATACAGGATCTCAAGATACTTTTCCTTCAGCCCCGGCGCCTGCGGGTCTTCTGCCTGAAGCCGGTTATACTCTGCGACCTTCTCCTTCATGATGGCAATGATGCGTGGATCAGTATATTCAATATACGCTTTATCGAGATCGAATTTTGTGATCCGGTGCATCGTAGACTGACTGGAGATAAAATCCAAAAAATGATAGCGCTCGGCTTCGACCCAGGCTTTGTTGGTAAAGGTCAGATCAAACTGGACGAGTACACCGTTCAGGAAATTATCGTGTCCCTGGCCGGTCGGGGACTGTGCCAGACGGACGGCGGTCGGAGTGATGTCGCCGGTCACTTTGGAAAGATCGACAGCCATCGGGTATTTGCTGCCCTTGATTGCGTTTTCGAGTCCGTATACATGCACATCACTGACGATATCGTTATAGTTCATTCTTAAAATCTCCTCTTTTCAGATAGACCGCCAGAACCTGCAGGTCGCTGGGGTTGATGCCGGAGATCCTGGCCGCCTGGCCAAGGGTAGCCGGTTTGATCTGGTTAAGCTTCTGCCGCGCCTCAAGACGCAGATTGTCAACTTTCAGATAATCGATGTTCTGCGGCAGGCGTTTCTTTTCAAGACGGACCATGCGGTCCGCAGCGCGCTTCGCCTTATCGATATATCCGTCATATTTCAGCGAGATCTCGACTTCATCGACGATGTTCTTTTCTTTACGGATCCCGCTTTTTTCCAGCAGCCACGCCAGCGAGACCTTCGGTCTTTTTGCGAGTTCATAGAGGGAATATGTCCCTTTATTGTCATCATATCCGAGTTCACTGAGATACGCAGTCAGTTCTTCATCGTTTTTGATCTTGATTTCCGGAAGCGACGTTCTCAGATCTTCGATCTCTTTCTGTTGCGCCAGATAGCGCTCATAGCGTTCTTTGGAAACGGCGCCGTACTGATAACCGTAGGCGAGTAGACGCTCTTCGGCATTATCGTGCCGCAGGAGCAGACGGTATTCCGCTCTGGAAGTCAGAAGCCGGTAGGGTTCTTTTGTGCCTTTGGTGATCAGATCGTCGATCATGACACCGATATAAGCTTCGTCGCGGCGGAGCACGAAGGGTTCACGTCCCTCCAGCTTGCACTGAGCGTTGATACCGGCCATTTTCCCGAGACCGGCTGCTTCTTCATAACCGGAAGTTCCGAGGATCTGTCCGGCAATGAACAGGTTTTCGATCTTTTTGGATTCAAGATTGAGTTTGAATTCCAGCGGGTCGATCGCGTCGTACTCGATCGCATACGCATATTTTACGATCTCCGCATTTTCGAGACCGATCAGAGAATGGACCATCTTTTCCTGCACGTCTCTTGGCATCGAAGAGGAAAATCCCTGGATATAGGTCGTATCCAGCGACAGACTTTCCGGTTCAAGGAACAATTGATGACGCGGTTTGTCACTGAAGCGGACAACTTTATCTTCGATCGAAGGACAGTAACGAGGTCCGACACCCTTCACGACACCGCTGTACATGGAAGAGCGGTTCAGGTTCTGATGAATGATCTCAAGTGTTTCCGGGGTCGTATAGGTCAGATAACAGGGGACCTGTTCCTCATATGGACGGATCTTCTTCGTCTCATGTGAGAAACTTACGAAATCTTTTGTCCCAAGTTCAAGTTTTGTTTTGGAAAAATCGATCGTAGCGGTGCGGATGCGCGGCGGCGTGCCGGTTTTCAAACGGAAAAGGGGGAGTCCGAGTTTGCGCAGAGATTCCGAAAGATTACGGGTCGTGTGATCGCCGTCCGGACCCTCGCTGCGCACTTCACTCGAGATCATAACGGTGGAATCCATATAAGTTCCGGTCGTCAGGATCAGTACCCGGCTCAGATAGATATCTCCTGAAAGCAGGCGTACGCCTTTTGCCCGCCCGTCTTCGACAAGCACTTCCTCGACCGTATCTTCGACCGTATCAAGGTTCGGTGTCGAAAGGCAGATCTCCTTCATCCGCGCGCTGTATGCGAGCTTGTCGCTTTGAACGCGCAGGCACTGCACGCCGGGGCCTTTGGCGGTATTCAGCATTTTGAACTGCAATGCCGTTTCGTCCGCGACTTTCGGCATAATGCCTCCAAGCGCGTCGATCTCTCGGACTACGACGCCTTTCGCCGGGCCGCCGACCGAAGGGTTGCAGGGCATTTTGGCGATATGATCGATATTGATCGTCAAAAGGGCCGTTTTATACCCGACCTTCGCAAGATGATAGGCAGCTTCCACACCGGCATGTCCGGCGCCGACTACTATAGCATCATAGTTCTTTTCCATCTCAACTATTATATTACATTCGATTTCCGTACTGTTGAAAAAAGTCCCCGAAGGGACTTAAAACCGTGTTTTCTTCTTTTAGTCCAGAGACTTGCGGATCGTTGTCAGGATCTTAGTGAACTTCTTGATCTCTTTCTTATCGAGATCCTTAAGAAGCTCGTCTTCGACTCTCTCGAGCTGATCCTCAGCGTATTTCGACAGACTTTCGCCCTTAGCGGTCAGCGCAACGTGGCGGACCTTTTTGTTTGCCTCATCGCCGAAAGTATTCACAAGTTCCTTCTGCCCGAGTCTTTTTACGATACCAACGACCGTCGGCTGTGCGACATGGAGTTCTTTTTCGATCTCCTTCATCGTCATTTCCTTGCGTTTGGATTTCGCGATCAGGTTCAGCACGTTGATCTGAGTGAACGTCAATCCTTCCGCTTTTACAGTGTTATTGCAATACTTTTCGAGTCCGTCGTTGATCTGTTTCAACAGACTCATGCAGCTGTCATCTTTCATATTATGTACCCCCACATGGATAGCATAATATCATTTTCTGTATACAAAGTACAATATAAATGCTTCTGTTCGCCTGACAAAATATACAAAGTGACAGGTTTTGTACACCAGCTCCATGCCTTTTGTATCTAAGAGAAACAAAATCAGGTCTATCTTTCATCATTTTGTGAGATTCTGAGCATATTTAACAATCCAGGCAAAACAGGATAGAATACATATATGGAAACCGTCGGAAATAACAGGCATATTATCCGGATCCCGGACTATACGCTTGGCGAAGAACTCTTCAACTCGATATCACACGGAGTTGCTGCCGCGCTTTCGATCGCTGGCATGGTGTTGATGATCATCCGGGCAAAAGGCGGAATGGCAGTCACCTCGGTGACACTTTTTGGCGCTGCGGCGATCATAACATATACGATCTCCTGTATCTATCACGCACTTTCCCCCAACTTAAGTGGAAAGAAAGTGCTGCGTGTGATCGACCACTGCAACGTCTATCTGCTTGTCACCTGCACATATATCCCGGCGGCATTGCTGGGAGTCGGCGGCTGGCTCGGATGGGTGCTGTTTGGACTCGTCTGTGCTGTGTCTGTGATCGGGATTACACTGACTGCTATTGATATCGATCGTTTCACAGTCTCTGCCGTCCTTTGTCACCTTCTGAATGGATGGTCGATCCTGTTTGGTCTGCGGCGGCTGTTTGTAACGTGCGGAAAAACTGGGACTCTGATCCTGTTTCTGGGCGGCGTCGCATATTCTCTGGGTGCAGCAATTTACGGGATCGGAAGAAAAAGACGCTATATGCACAGCGTCTTCCACATCTTCTGTATGCTTGGCACCTTTCTTCATTTCTGGGGAATATACAACTACCTCCTATAAGAAAAAAGAGCTTCGACAGTGGACCCCATTTAGTTCACTAGTAAAAAAGAGAGAATTATATGAAACTATCTTCGAAAGGAGATAGTTTTTTCTATGGCAAGTAAAGGACAGAAGTTCAAAAAGTATACAGAAGAGTTTAAACAAAAAGTTCTGGAAGAGTATTTCCAAGGTGAAGGAGGATCTTACGCCTTAGCCAAGAAATACAACATATCAAGGCACACAATAGACACTTGGATAGATAAAGTAAGGTATCCGGAGAGATATCCTGGAATGGATCAAAAGAAAGGACGACCGAAGAATTCAGAAATCGACTGGAAAGAAAGATATGAAATACTAAAAAAATACCAGGCCTTCCTCAAGGCACAACGAGAGAGAAAGTAGCGTTTATAAACCTATATCAGAATGTATATAAGCTTTCAAACATGTGTGCCGTCTTGAACATATCTCTGCGAACATACTACAAATACCGTAACAGCGAAGATAAAGACTATTACGATTATCTGATGATCAAGGAGATATTTGAGGATTCTAAATGCACATATGGATCTCGCAGGATAGCGGAAGGTCTACTGGACAAATATGGTGTAATATTTAACCGCAAGAAGATCCAGAGGATCATGAATAAGTATTATCTGAAACCCAGATATTATAAAGAACCGAAACATGACAGTAATAAGAGACGATTGGAAGAGAATGTGAAACCTAATCTTCTCAAGAGAGATTTCACAGCTGATAAGCCAAATCAGAAATGGTGTACTGATGTCACCTATCTGATACATAACAGCCAGAGAGCTTATCTGTCATCAATTATTGACCTCTATGACATGAAGATAGTAGCTTATGTCATATCTAGGACTAATAGTAATAAACTAGTCATGGATACTCTTAATCAGGCTCTAGCCAAACGAAAAGACGTATATGGCTGTATCCTTCATTCCGATCAGGGCTTCCAATATACGTCCAATGAATATAAAACTATCTGTCAGGACAAGGGAATAATAATCTCAATGTCTCCTAAAGGGTCACCAGTCGACAACTCACCAATTGAAAGCTGGCATTCCTTACTCAAGAAAGAAGTTTTATACAGTAATAATATAACATCTCTGGCTGAATATATCACTTTGGTTGAAGACTGGATCGAATTTTACAACACCTCAAGATTAAGGTCAAAAAAGAAGTGATTGATCAATCACTTCTTTTTGCCTTTTTTATTCAGTGAACTAAATGGGGTCCACTGTCCCGCAGTCT
>JAEEGI010025425.1_pt1 | contig 11479 bp, 12 predicted proteins | sample 8958751 | NCBI WGS metagenome assembly JAEEGI01 (sample SAMN16246545, study PRJNA631951) | gut metagenome | biome: gut microbiome; feature: rumen; material: KS-attached | host: Bos | place: Iran: Karaj | collected 2018-10 | reverse complement strand
TATATCCCGATCCAGTCCGTGTTCCTTCCACCATGGATACGCAATGTGAGTATCCTTTACCTTACTAAATCCCTGTTCTGACAGGTACTTCTGCAGCTGCTCCCGGTTCTGACCGCCCTTATCTCCGTAGGGAAACCGAAACGGCCTGTATCTGCGCTCAATACCGGCTTTAGCGTATATCATATTAAGACACTCTTCACATCGCTCGATCTCTTCTATGCTTTCCTCCATGGAAAGTGTTGAAAACGCAGGATGAGAATAGCTGTGGTTTCCTACGATCATTCCGTGTTTTAATGCATAAACCGCAGGCTCCGGATCCTGTTCGATCCGCTGTCCAACAGCAAACATCACAGCGGTTATCCCTGCTCCGTTCAGATAATCCACGATATCTATGGTATTATGCGATGAAATGTCATCTATTGTTAACAATGCCCTAATCATATTAATCACACTCCGGTATGTGTTATATATTCCTGTAGTCTCTGTTTCAGCAGTTCGTATCTGTTTTTCTTCTCATCATTTGCAAAATGAACCTCACGGAACTGCTCAGGATTATCGCTATAATCAAGCTTTTCATCTCCAAACTGTTCGCTGGTAAGATCAAATGTGCTGTTTCCGATCACATTGTAGCAATGAACATTCCCGTCAGGCCTCTCTATCCCATATACCTTGCCACCAAAGATATCCTGCACAAGAAATGCTGTTATAGAGCACTGCCCAAGCGTCTTGTTTTCCTTCGTCCAGTCATCTCTCATCCTGGATGCGCAGGTTTTTGCGCACCAAACCTCTGATAACGCATCATAGAGATCTCTGGGATTTTCAATGCCCTTATACAATTCCTTTTCCGGAGCACAGTTTGCATCTTTCCATCCGTAAAAACTATATTCTTTCATCATTCCTCCATGGTTTTGTTTTATTTATTATCAACGATATTACAGATTCCTTTTTCATAATGATCTCAGATTTATGATCCTCCCCTGGCGGTACATCCACGTTTTTCATTATATCCCAAGCACACAAACGATTTCCACCCTTGTTACTTCAATCCCCAAAATAACAGAAGGAAGACTTTCGTCTTCCTTCATGTAAGGTACTAAAATGTTTTCAATTGGCGTGTCCAGCAACCTGCTGAGGGCATACAGATTATCAACCGTCGGTAAGCTGTCTCCTCTCTGCCACTTGTACACCGCGACAGGGGAGTCGAAGCCCATGAACAAACTGATGTCCTCAACTCTTAGATGCTTCTGCATCCTGAGTGCCCGGATCCTTGCTCCGGTAGCCTTCAAGTCCAGTGATGGATACTGCATATGAATGCCTCCTTCTGTAATGTCTGTTTCCTATAGGTTACGTACGTTACAACAACATCCTCTCGTATTTTTACGATCGACACCTCTGTCTCCGGGGGATGCAAGGCATATGAAATTGTCACGTCGCGAAAAAACGACATATATAAAGACGGCTCTGTTTTGAAAAAAGGTTCAATTTTGGAATAATTTTTCAAAAAAAGTGTGAAATACCGGCTATGATCATTATATTTCAGGGCTTTAACAGTCACTCTTGGGCCCGGCTCTGGATCTCTTTTAAGACGTCATCCTGCTTCTTTGTCTCGGAAAATACTCTGAAATAATAAAACCCGGCAAGAATGATATAAGGAATGGTAAATGACCGGAAGTATTCAAACCATCCTCTGGGGGTTATGGGATCGATCGTAATGCTCAGAATAAGAAGCATTGCCGCGCAAAGACCGCATGCAACAAGGTACTGTACAATGATCATGACAAGAGGGCTCACATTATCGAAAAGCCTGTGAAGAAACAGCACAAAGGTTGCGATCGCACACGTGGCAAACATCACAAGCACATTGATATTACTGGTCTGGGTTCCGCAAATGATGTTTACTATCGCTCCGCCAACCGACACAAGCGTATATACACAACATAATTCTATGAGAAATCCCTTTATTTTCGCACCCATCACTTCATACTCCTCATCTTCTGAAGATAATCATCAAAACTCTTCTTGTAACTCCTGTTAACACAGATCTTCTCTCCGTTATCAAAAAAGGCATATACTTTCATGTTAAGATCCGGCTTGAGTTTCTTAATCTTGTAAATATTTATAAGATTTGATTTGGATACCCTGACAAATCCGTAATTCCAAAGCATCTCTTCACAGGCGCCAAGTGTGTTCATCAGGCGAAATACGCCTTCGGAGGTATAGGCAAAAAGCTTCCGGTCTATATAATCCAGATAGTAGATCTCATCAGGGTCAAGCAATACTTCCTCCCCATCATCAAGATCCTCATCGGCGGGACGCCCCGACAATCCGGGGCGTTCTGAGTTCACCGTATCTATCAGCTGCCTGATCACGGGACGCATATTGGAATAATGAATGTCTACACGCTCCTCTGTATTATCTTTTTCTTCAAACAGATTAAGTTTCATCTTATAATCCGGCCGATCCGAGGAATTCAGTAACTCCGCTCATGTATTCCTCAGGATAGTCGATAACTCCTTCGATATGTGCGCTGTCAAAATGAAGGATATCCTTATTTGCAGCGGCAACATTTTCATATATTTTTTCAACCTGGTCCGGAAGGCATACGGAATCCTGATCGGAAACAATAACCAGTGTGGGAATGATATCGTTTTTTACGATCTCGATCGTATCGGCATCATCATAATCGATACCTTTTATCAGTTTCATAAAGACCTTGCTGGTGAATGTAAAGTATCTTGCGGTAAAAGAATCAACATCCCCGTCTCCGAACATTTCCTTAAGTACCAGTTCCATTCCCGGAACAGGGCTGTCAAAGATTACCGCATCCGCTGCCTCTGCAGAACCAGGGATCACATTTGATGCATAAACCGCTACTGTCTGGCCTCCCATCGACTGGCCGTGTACAATGACTTGCGTCTCTAAAAGTTCGTTACGGGCATTTGCGACAACTGCCTTAACATCAAGGGATTCGTTGATACCAAATGTAACTCTGTCATCGGGATTGACTCCGGAACCTCTCTGATCGATGGCAATAACATCATATCCGCGCATAAGAAACTGCTCTGCTAAAGGATATACACAAGCTCTGTCTCCGCCTGCTCCGTGTACAAGTATCACACACTTCCCGCTGTTACTGTTATAATACGTGGCAGGAACCTCGTTTCCGTCTTCAGCCTGAACTTTTATATCGGTTCCCTTATATGCATCTTCAAATGCCGCTGCATCATATCCCCACTTTTCCATCTGCTTTAAACTGTTGTCGTGGGTATCTTTACCGGCATTCTGATGGAGTATCTTATCAGCGATATACCCGCCAAGCGCAAATGAACCGACTACAAAAAGTAATGCGATGATCCCAAGTGTGATTCCTGTTACCTTTAAGATTTTGTTCTTTTTCATGATGAGTGTCCTCCGTGATTCATTGTTGATGATATCACTCTATCAGAAAAGAAAAGCCCGTGTAGCCTGATATGCACAAGTTGCATTATGCGATGTATAAGTTGCATTTAAGTTACTTTTATCAGGTATTTCACCTTTGTAATATATTATATATCCTCTCGATCAGATCCATATTATCAACCACGACTAACGCCATTTTTTTCTTCGCGCGGGTAAGTCCGTGGAACAGGTTCATGATCCGCATGCTTTCTTTGTCGTTATCTGATCCGTGGTTTCTTAAGAACCCTTTTTCGTCATAGTAAAATGAATTGTCGAGCAGCATCACTATCTTATCGAATTCTTTTCCGGTAACAGACCCTGCTTCCATACGCATCAAAGCTTCGCCGGGAAAGCCCTCTATGCTGTTATGATCAACGCCAAGGCTCTTATCCCAGATAAACATGAATCCTTCTTTTTCAAGGAATCTTATTATGTTCAAAGCTTCTTCCAGGTTTCCTCCATATGAGACCGTTACGTTCGGATACTCTCTTCTATGTGTCTGGTTGGCCGAAAAGAAAGCTCTTAAGAAGGTTGAAAGCTCATTATTCAGTCTTATCCTGTTGGTAAGCTTAAAGCCTTTGAAATCCTCCCGATTCTCAAATACAGGTGCTCCGATACCCCTGCGTTCATATTCGGATATACAGTCTACGTTGTCATATGAGATTATTATCGGAGCTTGCCACAAACGGCTGTATTCGAGGATCCTGTCAAACGCCTCTGCGCCCATTCCATGTCCTTCGTCTATACAGATCGCAAAATACTCCTTACGAACCTCCGGAATGGTCTTTTTGTCACAGTAATAAAAATCTATACGCTTAAGCCTCTGATCGAGCTGCTCTAACTCAGCCCTGTGTGAGCCGAAGTGAAACAGGCATACCGGATTCCTGTCTGAGAGATGCATCGCGATATCATATAGAAGGATCGTTTTTCCGGTACCGGGAAGACCTGTAAATCCCTGAAGCATATGACCATCCGAGATATTTTTAAGGATCTGTTTTCTTATATCTCTTTGCTGAAAAGTAAGGAAATACTCCTGTCTTAAGAACCTTCCGGGATCCGTTACGGGAGAGATGAGGTACTTGTCTTCTTTGAACAGTTCCTCAACATCTCCTGTATATATACCGTCCTGATTCTCAAGTGCAAGGGAAAGTTCCTCGAATGAACTGTCAACAAGACGTCCGCTGTTGGAAAGCCTTACCAGCCTGTCCTGCCCGCTTATATATGTATAGAAGTAGACGGTTTTTCCAAGAGTCGAAAGATAATATCTGTTCTGTATGAGCTGTTTTCGAATGGCATCATCTGAAACGTTGCCGCTCTTTAACTCAATATTAACGATATAATCATCTGCGACTCTTAAAAGGTCATATTCCTTGCCCAGTTTCTGCATGGTATAGGAATAATAGAATGTAAGAGAACTTGCATCTGGATATACACTCTGAAGTCTGCTCAGAAAAAGGCGAAGCCCGTCAATCTCCCATGATCTTATCTTGATCAGGCGGTTCCTTCCCGACATCTGTTTTTCCATTTTTGAAAGCAGTTCAGGCGAATCTATCCTTGTTAATGCATAGATGTTTATGGGTTTCATATAGTGTCCTTTAAGCAAAAACGCACGTTTACACCTAAGATGCACTAATACGCGTACATTTCTCTATAATTCAGTCATTCACATACCGAATACGTACTGTCATACATCTGACGCAGATGCTCCACAGTATTGTACTGTTCACCGATGCAGAACTCTCTGGACCATGTCATGAAATATGCCCAGGGTACATGTGACTGTGCCAGCATATCTGCATTCGGCATATATCCGGTCTCTGCTATCGCAGCCACCTTGTTCCGGCTGGTGTTTTCTATCAATTCCTTATATTCGGCGCTATAGTCCGTTGCCTTGTATTCAGACAGGTAGATATCTCTGGATATCACATCTACAAATTCATCTCCCGGATATCCCTTTTTCAGAGGACAATTCCATACCCAAAGAAGGTTATCGAGGTGATGAATCCCGGTAAAATGTTCATACATCAATTTAAATAATGCACCGGCTGTTTCCGGACCTTTTGATCCCCACCAGAACCATGTGCCTTCTGATTCATGAAACGGCCTCCACAATATAGGGATATCCTCATCGCAAAATGGCTTAAGATACCCGGCTATAACGTCCAAATCATGATAGAATGCCTCTCGCTCCGGAGACCCCTCGATCAGTACCTTTGTTGGATCGAAGTCAGTTTTTTCCGCGTAAAAACTCTTATCGTGTCCTCCCAACGGTGAGAACCAATGAAATGTAAAGGTCAGGATCCCGTCTGCGCTTCTGGCCCACTCTAACGCTGTATTGAGGGTTTCTCTATTGTCATATATTTCCTTAAGACACTCGAATGACGCTCCCTCATAGTTGATGTTCGGTGAATATGCCAGGAGTTCAAAGCCTCTCAGTTTAGGATATTTACCCGTTTTCTCATAAATATAGACAGCCTCCTCCATATAGTTGGTCTGGGTATGCTGTCCGGTGATAATAGCATGACCGGCTGTATCACTTAAGTAATTCAGCAATTCTCTGGCGTTTTTAGTTGCATTCTTGTTAACAGGTGATTGCATCTGGTATATCTCCTTCAATGCTGTATATGTTCTTACTTGACATCCAGTATTTTATACATAAGGATCTCATCATGGTACGATCCGTCATCAAACCGGAGTGCATTATGCCTGCGTCCTGATTCAATGAATCCGCATTTCTTATATAATGCCTGCGCGGTCAGGTTTTCAGCCACTACTTCCAGATCAACCTGATGCCAGCCGACCTGGGTAGCAAGCTCTGTCATGTATTCTATCATGGCCGTACCTATGCCAAACCCCCAATAATCCTTATACAGAGCAATGGCTAAAGAACATCTGTGGCTTATCTTACGCTTGTTTCCGATACCGTTTATACTCCCGTTTCCTGCCACTTTTCCTTCAACGACAGCCATCATCATGATCGAATCCGGGGAAGCCATCATCTTATCAAGGAGTTCCTTCTCCCCCTCGATTGTGTAGTTTACCTCATCCGGATTACGAAGAAGATACGGGGTTTCCCCCGCGGTTTTCTTCATATAATCGATCATCTCTTCCGCATATTCTGAGGATGTAGGACAAAGTATGCACTTTCTTCCATCCTTCAGTATTATCTCTTTTTCCTTGAATTTCATATAGCCCCCATATTAGTCTTGATTCTGCGTCATTGTGCAGGGATTGGCAGTAACTGCATTTTTATACTCATATTCTACACTATACCATTCCCGACGTTAAGGGCTATATGATTTCCTGTATCATGATATATTGTTTAGTCGGAAGCTTTGAAATTGTAGATTGGCTTCAGGACCTCTATTATATCCACAGCCTCGCTCACCACATCAATGATATCCTCAAGCGATTTGTACGCCATAGGTGCCTCATCCAGTGTCTTCTCATTAACAGATGTAGTGTATATCCCCTTCATGGTCTCCTTATACTCCTCCATGGAAAGAGTGTTTTTAGCCTTGCTGCGGGACATCACACGGCCTGCCCCATGGGGAGCAGAGTAGTTCCAGTCAAGATTCCCCTTACCCATCGCCAGGATGGAACCATCCCTCATGTTAATAGGGATCAGGACTTTCTCACCAACGTGGGCCGCAATAGCGCCCTTTCGAAGGATCATTTCATTCGTATCGATATAGTTATGTATGGTATGGAACGCCTCGCCTGCGACAATACCAACCCAATCTACCAGGATCTCTGCCATCTTCTCACGGCTCCTGCGTGCAAATGCCTGGCATATCTCTACATCATGAAGATAATCATCTAAGTACTTGCCGCTAAGAAAGCACAGATCCTCCGGCATATCAGGCGCAAGGTTTTCCTTATCCCATTTAAGCTGCTTAAGGGCTGCCTGTATCTCGGTTCTTCTGCCCTGCTCTTTATAAGTTCGGATGATCTCATCACGTGCCTCTAAGTACTCTCCGATCCCCTTGTGAAGGTCTATGGCCAGCTGCTGATACAGTTCTGCGACCTGCTTTCCGAGATTACGGCTTCCGGAGTGGATCACCAGATAGTTAGTTCCGTCTGCAGATCTGTCTATCTCTATAAAATGATTACCGCCGCCCAGAGTGCCCAGCGACCTCTCAAGTCGCTTAGTATCTTTAAGTTCCCTGTAGCATCTAAGTCCTGTCAGATCAAACCTCTCCTGTCTGCCCTCCCATACATCCGTACCTGAAGGTATATAGTGAGCAGCCTCATCGAATTTAACAAGATCTATATCAGCCTTACCCAGATCCACGGTATACATACCGCAACCTATATCAACGCCGACCACATTAGGCACAGCCTTATCTACTACGGTCATAGTGGTACCGATAGTACACCCCTTACCGGCGTGTACATCGGGCATTATCCTGATCTTAGACCCTTGTGTAAACTCATAATCACACATTCTGCGTATCTGCTCAATTGCCTCGTCCTCAACGACAGTTGCGTAGCAGACCGCTGTATTTACTTTTCCTTCTATGTTCATCATCTTCTTACCCTCTATAGAAACAGCCCCACTTTCGTGAGGCTACATCACTCAAAAGTGCCTATTTTATTGATTTATTAAATTACGCCGCTATCTTCTCATACCTTTCGGAGTGAAGAACATCCATCATGAATGCGTAAGGATCAAGCAGATCCTTAGACAGCATCGAGAAGATCTGAGGAGAACATCCGGATACCAATGCTACACCCTGCTCGTTTTTGGTTACAGGCTGCTGAACATTTCTGCTTGAAACGTTCCAGAACACGATCTGAGGGAGTTTATATCCGTATCTCTCATATTCTGCCTTCGCATGCTCAAAATTACCCATTTGAGCGTTTTCTGCGCATGAATCGAACTCCATATCGGATATGATATACAGTTTCTCGGGCATATCTTCCTGATTAACCTTATGCTGAACCGCAGTCTTCAAGATCAGATCAAAGGTCCTGGATATATCAGTGTTTGCGCACTCATTATAGCTCATGCAGTACTTCACCTTCTCAACTATATCCCTGCCCTTAATCTCTACAAGCTTGGGATTAGCCGAAAATGTAATGAAGTGACCCTTAAATGCGCCCTTATTATGCTCTGCAAAGTAGATACCCAAAGACTGAGCTACTGCTGCAGGAAGATATTTAGTATAGCTCCAATACATGGATCCGGAACCGTCCACTACAGCCAAAGCATTCTCTGAACCGGCATAGTCTTCCAAAGATCTCCATGTCACATCCATGGAATGGCGCTCTGCTTCGGTGATACCATATACAGATCTGCCTTTGCTCATCACAGAAGAGACCACATCGTAAGGCGTAAGCGTACCGGTATGCATCACAGAAGGCTCTGTTTCTGCCTTAGTCAGGAAATCATTATACCTGTCGTTATCATTCTTAAGAAAGGCTGCCCTGTACTTATACAGTGCCTTTGAAGGCTGCTTCTCATACTCAAAAGAGTAGTCCTTCTCACGAAGGTTGTTCTCTATGATCTTTATCTGGGCGCGAAGCGCAGTCAGCGTTTTTCTGTACTGAGCATCGCTCATACCCATAGCCTTGGCGATCTTCTTAGCATTTTTCACGGTTTCTGCATTACTTGCGTTAACGGAAGGCAGCCACTTGGCAAGTAAAGATACATTCTCGCCGGACTCTAGAACCTGCAGATCCTTATCAAGCTGTTCCTTAATATACGTCATCATGTCAGCCTCACAGGGAGTGCCGATAAGTGCAAGCAAGTCATCAAATCTGCCGTATTCTGCGATATAAACTATATTTCTGCGTACAGACTCAGGCTCATTTACTGCCAGATAAGTAAGGATGGTCTTAAATACTCTTCTCTCGCCCAGTCCGCCTCTTATATCACGGGCAAAGAACAGTGTCTTCATCGCAGTATCAGCATCCTCGGCATATGCCTTAATGAACCTGGATACGATATCAGCCTCTTCAGCGTTACGAAGGGCACCGATAGTCGCAAACAGATCCAGACAGTCTGACAAAGTGCTTCTGTATGTTACTGCACCGTTCTCTGTATAAGTTGTGTTAGCTTCTTTCTTTAAAATATCCAAAAACATCTCTCTTTCCTCCGAAAATCTTTTTAGTCGTAACAAGACACGATTGGAGCGGGATTCGAACCTGCGATCTCGTGACCCGAAGTCACGCGCTTTTAGTAACAGGACGTTACTGTGTCCGTTTAGAAAGTACATGGATGTACTTTCTGGACACGCCTCTAAGCCATCCGTTAATTGCTGTTTGTGTCTTTAGACTCTACAAAGCACATGTATGTTAAGGATTAACAGTCCAATATACGAATTGCTGTTTGTGCTTTTGTGATTTTATGGTATAACAGAGTTTGGGAGATTAAAAGAAGCAGAATTGTTTTATATGCTAACCCCATTTTATATAGATATTTGTGTATTTTATGATATTTTTGATAACATATGCAACCCCATTATAGGGATATACAGGTGGTATTATGACAGAAAAATTTAAAATTTACATTCCCGAAGAAACCAAATCACGCCTCATGAACGACGCAGAACTCTTCGATTTTACCAAGAATGACGGTTCAGTGAACTTAAATGCTTTCCTCAAAGAACTGCTCGTCAACTACTTTGACCAATACCGGGAAATGAAAAAGAATCTCCTCGATACCATTCTCTCTGATCTTAGCGAATACTCATCCATCACCGATAAGGATGCTAGCTCTATTGCGGACAAGATCATCAATACATATATGAAAACCGGTGAGTACAGATCCGAGCGAAACGCTACCATTACCCTCACTGTAAGCGGTCGTTCCCTGGATGTTATGCGCTCTATAGAGAATAATATGCTTACGCAGGTCTCGTTATCTCAATACTTAAACGATCTGCTAAGTTCATATCTGTCCATCTCAAGGAGCAGCCGGGAAATGATCATCTTCCGGGATACCTTCGAGGATTTGAACAAAGCGATCAAAAATAAGCGTATCATCACATTCTCCTCGACATCTTCACAGGACCTGGTATACACCATCAGACCCTACATGATTGCAGCATCCAAGGAAGAACAATGCAATTATCTGCTGTGTACCGACAATCGCTCCGGACAGCCCAGAACCTTCAGAATCTCGAGAATACGTGCCCTTTACGTAACGTCTGACACATTTAATATCAATAAAGATATTCTGCAGGAATTAACTGACGTTGCCTTAAGAAATCCTCAGTCTGCCTCCAAAACTGTAGAAGCCAAAGTAGTCATGACCGACCGTGGTATCCGCAAATTCCATTTGATCGTCAAGAACAGACCGGATGTGGAGCGCCGTGAAGGGAATACCTTCTATTTCAACTGGCCCAAGCGACAATTGGAAGATTATTTCTCCAGATTTGGCAAAGACGCTGTCATTGTGTCACCTCCGGAATGCATCGAATCCCTTAAGATCTTTTACGGCAAAGCGTTAGACGCCTATAAAAAAGCCTTGTCGAATATTAACTCTTAATCACGCGTATGTGTCAGTAGTCACAATTACGCTTTATACATATCACGCTCTTCAATATCTTACCATTTCACAATGTGTCATGTGACATATCGTGTGTGATATTATTAATATTATTCACTATTACGATAACACCAACTGTTCGTAGCAGGTATCTCAAATTACATTCTATCTGTAATCATCCTAGAGATATCCATTCTTGTATCTTCTATTTTATTTTTGGATCAAATTCAGTATATTGGTTTTATAAAGTTGCCCTTTACTGGTTTCCTGCAACGCCAATGCCTTTTGTTGTTTTATTTTTATATTAACAACATTTTCTTTTTATTCTATTAGAATTATTTAAACCTTTTATTTAAGGGATATCTAAGGGACAATTCTGTATTTTATTGTAGAATATTCAAACAGTTTTTGTAGAAACTCCGTTGACATAATGTAGAAAGATACGTATGTTTTTGTAGATATCCTGCTCGCTGCGTTCTGTATTTTCTGGTAGCAGCTTCCACAATCCGGGGTAGAAACTTCTGTAATAATAGGTAGAAATGCGTT
>JAEEGI010025417.1_pt1 | contig 11480 bp, 9 predicted proteins | sample 8958751 | NCBI WGS metagenome assembly JAEEGI01 (sample SAMN16246545, study PRJNA631951) | gut metagenome | biome: gut microbiome; feature: rumen; material: KS-attached | host: Bos | place: Iran: Karaj | collected 2018-10 | reverse complement strand
CACGCCCGAGATGCGTCAGGCGGCACTGATGGCAAGCATATGCTACATCACAATGCAGGTATGTTATACCTACCTGCTGCTCACAGAGCTCCACCGCATGAGAGCAGCACTAGCCAACTACTTCGACCGCGAGCGGAGCAACATGCTCAGATGGATGCAATACAGTATTCTGGTGCTCACCGTTCTGGCCCTGCTGGTGCCCGTACTGATATATCATACAGGACTGATACTGTCTGCATACGGACTACTCTTCGTGGGAAGCATCTTCTACATGTGGCTGCAGTTCGTGGGCTACATACGCACCAATGCCGCCATGCAGATGCGTGAGGCCGAGGAGAACGAAGAGGAAGTGCAACAGGAAGTGGAGGACGACGCCCGTGAGAACAGAAAGGCGACAAGCAAAGACACGACACACCACATCGCCAAAGCGGCCGACCGCTGGCTCGCCCAAGGCGGCCATCTGCGCAGTGGCATCACCATCAAGACGGTGGCTCAGGAGATTGGCGTGCCTCGCTACCAGCTGACGAACTGGCTGAAGACCACCAGTCACGAGCAATTCAGTAAGTGGATTACCTTCCATCGCATTGAGGCGGCCAAACAGCTGCTGAAAAGCCACCCCGACTGGAGCAACGAGACGATAGCCCAGCAGTGCGGTTTCAACACACGCAACTATTTCCAGACCGTATTCAAGAAAAGCACAGGTCTGTCGCCGACAGAGTATCAGACAAGTCAAAGCCACTAACAACATAACAGAAGGCTCTCCTAATTGCAGGAGAGCCTTCTGTCTTTTCCACCCCCTCTTATGTCAGGGGACTTGGGATATTATCATATACCTTGATTAAAAATCCTAAATTCATATACGGGATGCTCGGCTTTGTCTTTATAACCTACCTTATCACCGTATTTCGCGCCAGTGTAATCATCTCTGTAACGCAAGTTAAACTTCATTGCAGGCTCACCATTCACCACGACAGAGCCTTCTACAGCTTCATCAAGATCAGGGTCAACACCGCCATTGAACAAGGCCTCACCTGCTATCTTGATGTACCTCTCGTTCACGTCGGCCCAGGTCTCGCCGTCGTTATAATATACAGAAAGCCACTGAGTCTCCGGATCGACATATCTGGTGCCGGCTACAGCTCTTGACATAACCATAGACCGAACAGCCTTGACCGTCTCCTTATACGAATTCTTAATCAGTTTGGTCTTGTCAACGCCATTTACAGAGATGCCTTTAAACGTAAAGGTCATAGGGCAGGGATAGCCAAACTGCTGATACGTGTCATTGTCAACATCGAAGACAATGATAGAAGAGAGCATGCTCATAGAGCTTTCAATTTCTTCACCCTCAATAAATAGCTTGCCTATGAATTTTATCTGATTGCTACTCTTCTCATACTTCAGTCTGAAGTGCTGAGCAAGCAATTCCAGAGTTTCTTCGTCCACATCGACCTCTACGTCTGGGCCCGCATCCGCAGTAGCTGTCTTAAAGACATACTGACCGTTCTTCTTCTCATACGTCACCTGCGCGTCTAAGGAGAAATTTTCCCCTTCCACATTGCCGGTCATACTCATGTCAATGGTTACTTCGGCACCATCCTTGATAGCTTCGGCAAGGGCCGACGACTCTACGGGATTGTCTGAGAGACCAAGGATGTCATCACAGCTTGTCAACGCGGGAGCGGTAAGCACAAGCACCCCTCCTAACATAATACTGAATAGATTTCTTTTCATTGTTGTTTTTTTGATTTATTTATAATGGTTGAATTTGTGACGCAAAGTTAATAATTATATATAATACAAGGTGTAATATCAGGCACTTAGGTGTACAATCTTTAGCAATTCCGGTGTACAATATATCTGATTCAAGGCATCAGAGGCTCTTCCATCTGGGTTTTAGGCCAGTTTACGAGGAAGAGTTTTTCCGTGGCTCGGGTGAAGGCCGTATAGAGCCAGTGGATATAGTCAGGGGTCAGCATATCGTCGGTCATATAACCCTGGTCGATATACACATGTGCCCACTGGCCACCCTGCGCCTTGTGGCAGGTGACGGCATAGGCGTATTTGATCTGAAGGGCATTGTAATAACGGTCGCCCTTCAGTTTCTTAATGCGCTCGGCCTTAAGGGAAACGTCGGCATAGTCTTCCATCACGGCATTATACAGCTGTTCCTGCTGGTCACGGGTCAAGGCCGGCGCCTCTGTAGTCAACGAGTCCATGATGGCGGTGGCCGTGAGTTCGTAGTCGTCATAGTCGGGAAACTGCATGGTGACCTCGGCAAAACGGAAGCCATAGAGCTCATGCACATTCCTCACCCGCTGTACCACAACCAGGTCGCCATTGGCAACGAAAGGAATCTCCTTGGACCCTTCTGTCCAGAAATAGTTGTTCTTCACAATCATGAGCTGGTCGCCCCGACAGAGTTCGTCTTCACGATCGAGCACAGTATTACGGATGCCCTGGTTATAGATGTTAGCCCGTTTATTGCTCCGTGTGATGACGATAGTATCGTCGAGCCCTACACGACTATAGCTGCTGGCCAGCTGTTCTATCAGTTCGTCGCCTGGCACAACCTGGATATCGGCAAAACCCTTGAAGCGTATCCTCGGCAACCGGGTCATCTCGTCGTATGTCACCATCTGACGTATCATCGTGGCATTGGAGAGTATGCCCGAGTCCTCACTCTGGCGCAACACCTGATTGAGGTCGCACTCATACACCTTCATGCCATAAGCACGCAGCATACCCGCCATCAAGGCCGGACTCTCCTCCTCGCCCACAGGGGGCAGCTGTGCCTTGTCGCCTATGAGCAGCATACGGCAGTTCTGATGATTATACACAAACCGCATCAGGTCGTCGAGCAGACAGCCGCTGCCGAAGGCCGACTCGCCCAAGCCAAGGTTAGAAATCATCGAAGCCTCATCTATTATAAATAAGGTGTCGCGGTTCAGGTTGTCGTTGAGATTGAAAGCCGAGAGGTCGCCCGCCGACTTCTGCCGATAGATACGTCGATGGATAGTATAGGCCGCAGAACCTGCATTCAGGGAGAATACCTTGGCGGCACGCCCCGTAGGTGCCAGCAGGATAAGCTTCTGCTTCAGACTCTTCATGGCCCTGACCATGGCACCAGCCAGCGTGGTCTTACCCGTTCCGGCAGAGCCACGCAGAATCATGACCACATGCTCGTCGCGATCAGTCATGAACTGGGTAAACACGCCGACAGCCTCAGCTTGTTCTGCCGTAGGCGCGAATCCGAACGTCTGCAGGATGCGGTATTTCAGCTCGTCTTGAATCATAACGGGCACAAAGATAAAAAAAATCTGCGAGAATCTGTGATATCTGTGTCTTTTTTCGTATCTTTGCAACCGATTATGCAATTGAACAATAAACTGACGAATATCATCCTCGCCATAGTCGCCATAGCACTGCTGGTGCTTTGCGTGGCCAGCGTAATTAATGCAAAATAATGGAGAACAGGAAGATGACCATACGCCTGGGAAAGAGTTCACTTTCCTTTACGATGCACGACGCTGCCAACACGGAGCGTCCCATCATCTTCGAGCCCTACATCGTGAGGGGCGGCATCTCTATGACGGCCAACCTGAGAGAGGCCTTCAAGAGCGTTGAACTGCTGACGCCCGATATCCGCCGTTGCCAATTGCTGGTCGACACCCCATCGATACTGGTGCCTATCGAGCAGTTTGAGGAAGAGGATATGGAAACCATCCTCAACCACGCCCTGCCAATGAAGTCGGCTAAACGCATCGTGCACTACAATGTGCTGCCCAATCTGAAGACGGTATGCCTGTTCGGAATCGTCAAGGAGGTACAGGGGGCCATCGACGACCGCTTCGACGACGTTCAGTTTATCCATGCTATGGTGCCTGTATGGAACCATCTGCATCAGCGCAGCTTTACAGGTCACCGCAATAAGCTCTATGCTTATTTCCACAACAAGCATCTCGATGTATTCAGTTTCCAGCAGAACCGCTTCAAGTTCTGCAACACCTTTGAGGCCTCGCATGCTCACGATGCACTCTACTTCCTGCTCTACGTTTGGAAACAGCTTCACCTGGAAGCAGAACACGACGAGCTGCACATCGTAGGCAACATTCCCGAACAGGACTGGTTGGTTCCTGAGCTGAAACGCTATCTGCAGAAGGCATACGTCATCAATCCCTCTGCCGACTTCCAGCAGGCACCTGCCACCAAGATTGCCGGCATACCCTATGACCTCATGACATTACTTACTAAAGGACGATGAGAATAATCACTGGCATATACAAGGGACGGCATTTCGACATTCCCCGTTCGTTTAAGGCAAGGCCCACTACCGACTTTGCCAAGGAGAACATCTTCAATGTCCTGACTGCCTACATGGACTTTGAGGATGCCACGGCTCTCGACCTCTTCTCTGGTACCGGCAGCATATCGCTCGAACTAGTGTCGCGTGGCTGTAGTCATGTATTCAGTGTAGAGATGGATCGCGATCACCACCGTTTCATACAGGAATGTCTGAAGAAGCTCAACACCCAGGTATGCGTGCCCATCCGCGGCGACGTGTTCCGCTTCATTAAGTCGTGCAAGCATCAGTTCGACTTTATCTTTGCCGACCCTCCCTATGCGCTCAAAGAGCTTGGCACCATTCCCTCACTTATCTTCGAGAAGGGACTGCTGAAGCCCGATGGGGTCTTTGTGTTTGAGCACGGCAAGGACTACGACTTCTCAAACGATCCCCATTTCGTAGAGCATCGCAGCTATGGCAGCGTGAACTTCTCGATTTTCAGAGCAACGGGGAAAGCATCCTTGTAAGGCTCTCCCAAAGACGAGCGAGGAACTTCGCGTTCATTCGTTCAGGTATATCCGACAAAAGTCTGGCATGTGTCATATCCTGAAGGAAGACATCCTTCAGGCGCAAAGCAACTTGCTCGTCGAAGAAAAAGATGTTAGCCTCGAAGTTGTTCTCAAAGCTACGGAAATCAAGATTGGTAGAGCCACAGGTGGAAATAGCATCGTCGCATACCATCAGCTTTGAATGAAGAAAACCGCCTTCATAGAGACTCACCTGTACACCGGCCTCCATGGCTTCACGCAGATACGACCTGCTGGCCCACTCCACAAAACGGGCATCGCTGTGCAAGGGACAGAGCACCCTGACATCAACACCGGCCAAGGCCACTGTTTTCAAAGCGAAAAGCACAGAGTCGTTGGGAAGGAAATATGGTGTCTCGATATACAGATAGCGACGGGCTCCCAGAATGATTCGCACAAAGCCCTGCATAATCTCAGGATAGGGCGTTACCGGCCCACTGGTTACCACTTGAGCAATCACGTCGTTGGCAATATCGGCTACAATGGGGGGATAATATTTCCTATCAGACAACAAAGAGCGGTCAACGAAATACCAGTCGACCAAGAAAGCGCGCTGGAGTCCATAGACACCGCCACCCGTCACCCTCAACATGGTATCACGCCATGACTCGCTGCAATAGCGCATAGCGATGTTCATGCCGCCAATATAGCCTATTTGTCCGTCGATGACAATGATCTTACGGTGGTTGCGATAGTTCACCTTACTCGTAAACTGCGGGAAGTGTACCGGCATGAACGGCACTGCCTCGATACCTTCCTCACGCATACGTTCAAAGAAGCGGTGCCTCACCTTCCAGCATCCCACATCATCGTATATCAGTCTTACCTCGACACCCTCACGCGCCTTGTCTATCAGGGCATCGCTGAAGAGTCTGCCAAGCGCATCGTCGGCAATGATATACATACCGATATGTATATGGCTCTTGGCCTTCCGTATGTCAGCCAGCAGGGCGGTAAAGAACTGATAGCCATTGGTGCAGATATCCACCTCATTATCTTTAAAAGGCAATGCCAGGCTCTGGTTCACGAAAAGATCGATCAGTGGCTTGTGCTTATCGGGTAGCTTAAGATCCTGCTGCTCAGCGAACTCCAGCATGGAGCGTTTGGTCAGCAGGTTCATGCTGCGCTCACTCACATAACGTTCCTTGCGGGTGTTGATGCCAAAGAAGAGGTAGAACACAATACCCACCACAGGTACGAACCATATCACCAGTGCCCAAGCCATCGTCTTCGCAGGTTGACGATTGTCGAGTATCACATGGATAATCGCCACAATCACGATTATCTGGTAGACACTGAATAATATGAGTTTCCAACTTATCATACTATACTACTATGTCATTGCCAAGTTGTTTAGCCAAAGCGTCACGCAACTGCTGAGTCTCTTTGTAGTCGGCCAACAAGGCCTTTACTTTCTCCATATCAGAGCCCACCGTATTCAGCTGGGCCTGAATGTCCTTCAACCGTTTCTCCACGATGTCGAGTCGCAAGTCAAGCACCAGATGGAGCACATGTTGCAGTAAGGCTCCATCGCGGTCTTTCAACTGGAAGCTCTTACCCAACTGATGACGGTCGATGCCAAGTTCTACAGCCAGCTGACTGATTTGGACGTCAGGGTGCTGCATAAAATAGGTCTCTGCCTTAAAGCCTTCCTCGCCACTATGTTCTACGGCCTCTTGCAGTATCTGGTTATATCGGTCGTCGTGGAAGGAGAGCCCGTCGGATCCGAGGTCGAAAGCCACATATTGAGCCACCGTCAAATCGGTTTTTCCTCCGTCTTCGGTCTCAATATCCTTATATATTACCTTTTCGCCATCCCGGATGATGCACTGCACCAACAGACGCTCCACCTCGTGGGTCTGTTCATCGATGGTGTGCAGACCGATAAATGTCGGGGAGGCATTCTCTGAGCTCTGACGTTCTGCGTCACGCTCAGCCTGTTTCTCTTTCTCCTCATGACTCTTGCGAATCATATCGTTCATCGCATTTACGAGGGTCTGTTCTTTCAGTTGCAGTCGCTGAGAGAGGATACGTACATATTCGTCACGTAACATCTTATCAGGAATCACCGAGATACTCTTCAAGATGCCGCTGATGGCCTCAGAGCGTTTCACAGGATCAGTGATGCCTTCAACCGTAACCTTAGCCTTAAAGGTGATGAAGTCTGTCTGGTTCTGCTCAATATATTCCTTAAACTCCTGGACAGAGTGCTTACGGCTGAATGAGTCGGGATCGTCTCCGTCAGGCAATAAAAGCACTTTGATGTTCATACCCTCCTCCAACAGCATATCGGTACCGCGCATGGCAGCATGGATACCGGCCTCATCACCATCATATAATAAGGTAATGTTCTGCGTGAACCGCCTTAGCAGTTTAATCTGGTGGATAGAGAGTGCCGTACCCGAGTTAGCCACCACATTCTCCAGTCCGCACTGGTGCATGGCTATCACGTCGGTATAACCCTCTACCATAAACACACAATCTTCCTTGGCGATAGCCTTCTTGGCCTGATAGAGTCCGTAGAGTTCACGTTCCTTATGATAGATTTCCGAGTCGGGCGAGTTCACATACTTCTGTTGTACGCCCTTAGTACGCGAGTCAAGCAGTCGGCCTCCAAAGGCCACTACTTTTCCACTCACATTCAGCCAAGGAAAGATCACACGCCCTGCATATCGGTCATGAATGCCTTTCTCACCATCAATACACAGACCTGTCTTTAAAAGGAACTCTACCTGATATCCTGCCTTCTGAGCAGCAAGGGCGAGGGCATCGCGCTTTTGAAGGGCATAACCTAGTTCGAACTTCTCGATGATATCATCACGGATGCCTCGACTACGAAAGTATTGCTTTCCTATCGCAATGCCGTCAGGGTCGTTCTTCAGCATATCCTGAAAATACTTCTGTGCCCACTCGTTGACAATAAACATCGATTCACGGTCACTCTGCTCCCGTTTTTCTTCGTCAGTCAGTTCTTTCTCCTGTATCTCGATATTGTATTTCTTTGCCAACCAGCGCAGGGCCTCCGGATAAGTAATCTGCTCATGCTTCATGAGGAAGTTGATAGCTGTTCCTCCTTCTCCACAGGCAAAGCACTTGCATATCTGCTTCGATGGCGACACCATGAACGAAGGGGTGGTATCGTCGTGGAAGGGGCACAGGCCCTTATAGTTCACACCAGCCTTTCGCAGGGTCACGAACTCTCCCACCACGTCGACTATGTTCGTGGCGTCCATGATTTTATCTATCGTCGCTCTATCTATCATAACGCCGACAAAGGTACGAATAAGCGAGGAGAAATCCAAATTTTATTTGGGTTTTCTCGAGCGAAAGTACCTTCGGGCAATGCTCAAAGTTACGAATAATTTTGTAATTTGCAAAATTCTTATTAACTTTGCAGCGCAAACACTTAAAAATATTTTCGACGATGAGAAGACTACTACTGCTTATAGCACTCTCAATTTATTATGTCCTGCAAACCAATGCACAACGTTTCGACGATCTGCCCACGCCCGGAGGTGAAGAAAAGGTGATAGACAACACGCCCGACTCCATCGCCAAGGCTTTGATGAATCCCCCCGCCCCCTGTTCCACCCGTCAGGGATCGAACCCTGTACTATTCCTGATAGGTAACAGTACCATGCGCAACGGCACCTTGGGCAATGGGAGCAATGGCCAGTGGGGCTGGGGGTACTATGCCAGTGACTTCTTCGACGGCCGTAAGATTTCCGTTGAGAATCAGGCTCTGGGTGGTATGTCTACCCGCAATTTCTATACCGACCTGTGGCCAGCCGTTCGCCAAGCCCTGAAACCTGGAGATTGGGTTATCGTATCCATAGGTCATAACGACCATGCTGACTTCTTCGATGCGAAGCGTGCCCGTGGTGTCATCGACGGTGTGGCCGAAGACACCATGATAGTAGGTTTCAACATCCGCAAGCAAATCCCCGACACCGTCTACAGCTATGGGCACTACCTGCGCTGCTATATCCGTGAGGTCCGTGAGGCAGGAGCCAACCCCATCCTCATGTCGCTCACCCCACGTGATGCTCGCGACGATAAAGGACTAATCATCCGCAAACCACAAACCCAGTGGGCGGCCTACGTTGCTGCTACTGAGGGGGTGCCTTTCGTCGACCTGAATGAGATTTCGGGTGCAAAACTCGACAGCTATAGTCTCTGGAAACAGAAATACCACTTCTACGGCGACAAGATTCACACCTCTGCCTTCGGAGCCCGCCTTAACGCCCGCTCTGCCGCTGAGGGAATCTACTATTCAAACAATCCCCAACTCAAGCCCTTGCAACAGATGATGGTAGGCGTAGCACTACCTATGGCAAACGTAAAGCGTCAGAAGGGCAAACCCGTGGTGTTTATCTGTGGCGACTCCACCGTGAAGAACATCGACAAGTCCGACCATTCCGGCATGTGGGGCTGGGGGACACTGGCCAACACCGTGTTCGACACCCTCAAAATCACCGTCACCAATCAGGCCATTGCCGGGCGCAGCACACGTAAATACCTGAACGAAGGCCGTTGGGAACGAATCTATAACAGTCTTCAGCCTGGCGATTTCGTGCTGCTACAATTTGGTCACAACGACATTGGCGACTTAACCAGTAAAAAGGCACGCGCCGTCATTGCCAGCGCCCAAGACACCTGTCATGTCTATCAGATTGAGGATGAAGGGCGCTATGAGCTCATCTACTCCTTCGGCTGGTATCTGAAGAAATTCATCGACGATGTTCGCGAGAAGGGAGCCACCCCCATCCTACTCTCTCTCACACCACGCAACGAATGGCCTGGTGGCAAGATTGAGCGCCGCGATGACAGCTATGGCCGTTGGTATCGCGAGGTCATCCGTCAGACTGGCGTAGAATTTATCGACGTTCATAACATATCTGCCGATTTCTTGGATAAGAAATATGCCGGACGCGATTCTGAGAAGTGTAAGCAGAAGGCCGCCGTTTATTTCAACCACGACCACACACACACTTCCTACAAGGGAGCCCAAATGAATGCCCGTAGCCTAGCCAAGGGTCTGAAACAGAACCACTCATCACTCGCCTCCTATCTCAAGAGATAGCAAATCAGCCCAGACGTTGATTTTCTTAGATTTATTTTGGTTATTTAAAAATAAAGTTGTACATTTGCGGCCAAATAGCTATAAACCAAAATATATTAGAGAGAGATTGAAATGATGAAGAAACTGATTGTTTTCAGTATGGTAGCCGTGGCTACCATCGTCATGTCTGCTTGTGGTAACAAGCAGGGAACTAACGATTATGTTTACGCTTCGAGTACAGACACGACTGCTTTTGACAAACATTCGCAGGAGTATATCTCACAGCGTATTGACACAATCTACAGTTACAAGAACGACAGCCTATGCTGTTCACTGAGTTTCCTGAAACTCGACAGCGAAGCGCAGGAACTGAGCGAAAAGGACGGTACCATCTATCGCGACTTCGATCACTGGGTAATGGGGCAAGACATTGACCCCGAGTGGCGATATGAGTTAGATCAGGTGAACAGTATCAGCGACTCTGCCGCTACCGTAACGCTGACCATTCATAACTATGCCGACCAGAAGGTGATTCTCGACTTGGTATTTGAACGCGACGATTGGTATGTTGACAATTTCCACTCGTTCTATGAGGGATCAGACTACGACGAGGATGGCAACACTATTCCCGATACTGATGGTATCAAAGAACTTGACGAACGTGCAGAAATACTGAAGTATATCGACAAGCAACAATGATAGTAAAGATTCCAGCCAATTGGCTGGAATCTTTACTTATGGTTTCATAAATACGAAATAAACGGCAGCTATCAGGCAAAGGGCAGCTGCGGCATGATTCCAGTGTAACTGTTCCTTCTGAAAGATAAAGTTGGCTATAACTGCAAAGACCACCAAAGAGATGCATTCCTGAATCACCTTGAGTTGAACAAGGTTGAAAGGTCCGCCATTGTCAACAAAGCCAAGACGATTGGCAGGAACCTGACAGCAATATTCGAAGAATGCTATCATCCATGAGAAGGCAATCACCAAGTAGAGGGGCCAGTTGGTAGAGATACCCGACTGCTGAAGGCGCAAGTGCCCATACCAAGCAAAGGTCATAAACACATTGCTCATAATGAGCAACAGAATCGTATAAATACCATTTGTCATAACAATCTATTTTTAAAAACCGGCTCCAAAGGTACGAATAAGTGAGAGAAATACCAAATGGAAATCAGATATTATTGCACAAATCGGCTCTTTTGTGCACATTTCAATTGTTTTTGTGCATTTTATTTGGCTATATCCTCAAAAAGAACTACCTTTGCGCTCGATTAAAAAAAGGACATCAATATTTACACATTATTAATATTATATGGCTTTAAAGATTGTTGTGCTGGCCAAGCAAGTGCCAGACACCCGAAACGTGGGTAAGGACGCAATGACCGCCGAAGGTACCGTAAACCGTGCAGCCCTTCCCGCCATCTTCAATCCAGAAGATTTGAATGCCCTGGAGCAGGCCCTTCGCCTGAAGGAGCAGAACCCAGGCTCAACAGTAGGAATCCTCACGATGGGTCCCCCACGTGCAGGTGAGATGATCCGTCAG
>JAEEGI010025412.1_pt1 | contig 11481 bp, 18 predicted proteins | sample 8958751 | NCBI WGS metagenome assembly JAEEGI01 (sample SAMN16246545, study PRJNA631951) | gut metagenome | biome: gut microbiome; feature: rumen; material: KS-attached | host: Bos | place: Iran: Karaj | collected 2018-10 | reverse complement strand
TTTGTACAATCTTGTGATGCTGTCAAGGTTGAAGCCGTCGATACCGATGAAGAGGTATGATGCGGGAGAAAAAACATTGTAGATGGTAACGATGTCTTTTCCGTATTTTGAAGTGATGTTCTTAACGTGAGCCACCTGATCGTCAATCCACTTAAGGGTTTCGGGCTTGCCTGCCTTAATCCTCTTTAAGTCTGCTGCGCTCTCTACGGGTTCCTCGGGAAAACCGGGGTAGTTAAAGAAGCCGTCGCTCATGATTTTTACGTAGTCGGGGTCCCAGTTCTCTATGAATTTAACGTGACCCTTGTAGTTAATCTTTATGATCTCGTCGCTCTGGGGTGCGGATTCGTCCTTGGCAAAGTGGAACCAGAAGCCTACAGGAACGCGCTCGGTTTTTTCGTTGTTGAATGCTTTTAAAACAAGTTCTCTCTTGGATGACATATTTTTTCTCCTTTCAATCTCAAATATCTTTAAATTGTGTAATTGAAATCAGGTAAGATGCGCATTAAGAATTCTCTTGTACGCTCTTCTTTGGGCTTTGAGAATATCTCCTTGGGAGAACCCTCCTCCACCACTACGCCGCCGTCCATGAATACTACTTTTGTGGCAACGTCCTGAGCAAATTTCATTTCGTGTGTTACGACTATCATGGTGATGCCTTCTTTGGCAAGCTCACGCATGATTTTTAAAACCTCTCCCACAAGCTCCGGGTCGAGAGCCGATGTGGGTTCATCAAAAAGAATAATGTCCGGGTTCACTGCGACTGCTCTTGCAATTCCCACTCTTTGCTGCTGTCCGCCGGAGAGCTGTACGGGGTAGGAATCGTATTTGTCGGAAAGACCTACCTTGTCGAGAGCTTTCTTGGCGATTTCAATGGCTTTCGCCTTGGGAACCTTTCTGGCAACCGTCAGGCCTTCGGTAACGTTCTGAAGGGCTGTTTTGTTGGCAAAGAGGTTATAATTCTGGAACACGAAAGCGGCTTTCTTTCTGATTTTTTCTATGGTCTTGGCCGATGCATGATTAAGATCGGTTTTGATATCGTCAAACTCTATCTCACCGCCGTCTGCCTTCTCAAGAAAGTCGATGCAGCGAAGAAATGTTGTTTTGCCTGAGCCTGAGGGGCCAAGGATTACCACAACGTCGCCCTTTTCAACCTCAAGGTCCACTTTTTTAAGTACCTGATTGTCTTTAAATGCTTTGCTGACATTTTTAACTTTTAACATCTTAAAATTCCTCCGCTATACTGCCAGTCTTTTTTTGTAAGTCGAAAGCTGATGCTCAATCAGTGCAAACAGCAGCTGTACCACGGTACAAACAATAATGTATATAAGTGCTATCATGAGGTAGGCTTCAATGTAGTAGTAGCCGTAAGCCGCCTTCATCTTGGAAATAGCCGTAATCTCCTGTACCGCCATGAGAAAGGCCAATGAAGTGTTCTTTATTAGTCCGATAACCGTGTTGCAAAGGTTAGGTAACGCAGCTACCAGAGCCTGAGGGATAATGATTCTTGCGTATGCCTGTCGTTTGGATAATCCCACAGTCATGGCTGCTTCCATCTGTCCGTGTCCCACAGTGCCGAGTGCCGACCGAAAGAGTTCCGTAAGCACCGCTATATTGTTAAGGGAAAATACAATGATTGCATAAACAATCTTGTTCATCTTAAAGATGTTATAGGAAAGTCCTAACACATCTTTAATCAGGTAATTGAGTGTGGAAGGTAACAAGCTGTAGATAAAAAGAATCTGAAGCACTATCGGGGTTCCTCGTATGAACGAAACGTAGCCGGTAACGATTTTGCTTGAGACCTTTTTGTTTTCAAGCTTGGACAGTGCCATTGAAAATGCTATGGGAACGGAAACCAGCAATGTAAGTATCGTAATCAGGAATGTCTTCGGTATGCCCCCAAGAGATGCAACGAAGGTTTCCCTCATAAAGTCTGTATTAAGTTTCATGGGTTCTTCCTTTCTTTATGCAACGGATGTGGCGTACTTTCTTCCTTTTGAAAGGCTCTTTTCGAGTCTTCCGAAGATAAATTCGATGATAACCGTAAGTGTCCAGTAAATGATGGCCATTGCAAGGTAAATCTCAAGTGAATATGAGCCCTGATTTTTACCAAGTAACAGGTTGCCTTCTCCCATGACATCGATAAGACCGATTGAATATGCCAAAGCACCTTCTTTCATAAGGTTTACAAGCATGTTGGAGAAGTTGGGCAGTGCATGTACCGCCGCCTGAGGAAGTACTATTCTGTAAAAGGCCTGGAATTCCGAAAGGCCGCTGCACACAGCAGCCTCTCTTTGTCCCGGGTCCACCGCAAGGTAGGCTGCCCTGAACACCTCACCGAGGTTTGAAGCAAAGAGTATCGAGAAAGCTGCAATAACGAACACTCCTTTGCTGAAGTGGTTAACGTCGATGCCGAACTGAAGAAGCAAAAACGGAATACCGTAATATACTATGAACAGCATGACGATTGATGGGATACATCTTGTGAGGTATATGTATATCTCCGCCAGAGCTCTCGGGATGATTCTTATTTTAATCTTGGCTTTAGCAAGAAGGACACCTATAAAACCTCCGAATATTACCGTTCCGAGCATCATTAAAAGAGTGATTCCTATGTAAGGAACGATCTTTAATAAGGCCGTTATGATATATCCCGGATGAAATGGATGCATAGTTTTTTCACTCCTTTAATTCTGTGATTAACAGTAACAAACTGTTTAATCAGAACTCGTAGCCGATTTCGTATCCTTCGGGAATAAGATCGAAAACGCTGTATCCGAAATACTTATCCTGAAGTGCGTCCAATGTGCCGTTCTCAAGAAGTTTCTCCCAGGCTTCGTCATATGCCTTTACAAGATCCTCTTCTCCGAGAGTAAACAAAGGATATGTAGGAATGCCTTCGTAAGGAACATAGGTGAGCTTGTCTGCGTACTTATGATATTCACCGTCTTCTGCTTCAACTGTGGTTTCAAAAGAAGTCTTGATTACAAATGCTGCGTCGTATCTTCCTTCCAGTACCCACTGATACTGCTCTGCAACGGAGAAGTTGTCGGAAGGCTCTAAGATAATCTGATGGTCGGGGTTATTCTTGTTGTAGTTCTCGATAATGGTGTACTGTGCGTTCTGAGGTGCAAGGGGTACGAGTAAACCTGAGAAATCTGCAAATGACTGCATATCTTTAATCCGGTCTGCGTTCTCGGTACGGAAAGCTATACCTGTTACAGATGCTCCGATGTAGTGCTCGGGGAAAAGGTATTTGGAAGAACGTTCTTCAGTCCACCATGCGCCCTTAACACCGATCCGGTACTTACCGGTCTGAACACCGATTAAAAGGTCGCTGTCATCGCCTGTTGCTTCAAATACAAATTCATACTGGGGAAGGAGTTCATCAATAGCTTTAAGTACTGCCACCTCAAATCCATCGCTGCCGCCGTCCTCTGTGCGCAAATCGTAAGGCCAGTAAGCTGCGGAGTGTGATACTACGATTTTTCTTACGCCGTCTGCGCTTGTCTGTGCAGATGCTTCTGTTGATTTTTCGGTTGATGCAGCACTGTCGGAAGTCTTCTTTTCCGCAGATGCTTCAGAGCATCCTGTCAATACTAAGCTCGCAAGAACCGATGCTGCCAATAACTTTTTAGCAAATGATTTTTTCATAATTTTTATCCTTTCTTACCTGTTTTCTTAATTGTTTTTCTTAAAAATGAGCAAAAAAATAGTCTGCGCTCTCGCAGACACCTTCAAAAATAAATATGTTTATTAATCCTTCTGTGGGATTACAAGGTAACTGTGTTGAGACGTACATCTCCTTCTTTATGCGATTGCTTTATACAACAAGTCATACCACAACACATTCGTCCCATAGTGTTAATCTTAATCTGCTTCATTATAGTGCTCCTTTCGTCTAAACTGTCCGGGTGTTCTCACCTGTTGGAGTCATAATACTATCTCTGCGGGCGTTTGTAAATTTCGCAAAATTAATCCTCGGTGATAAGCGGGAGTTATCACCGAGCCTATTGAGTAGCCGTTTAGCTCCGCTTCCACCCCGAACACATCAGATCTGAAGGTATCTTCCATATGTGAGACCATCTTTTTGCAATCCTCATATGTTATTCTGTAAACAGGGCTGTTTCCATCAGGTTTGATCACTGCCCCGTTTTATCAAAAAAAGCCGTTACAGTTCAATCCATTGAGCTGTAACGGTCATTCTTTATTTTACAACAACGTAACACTCTACGTTGTTATCACTTGCCAAAACATCTATAAGCCTACACGCCGGTCCTGTCGGAATCAACCGGGACGTTTCATTCCGGCTCTCAATAATGACACCCTAACCCCGTCCCCAAAGGCTCAACAATAACAAGGCCGCCTAACCTTCTGACGCCATTGCCAGAGGGAATCGGGTCACATTTTTAGGCATGTTCTGTCTTGCATTCCATATGGTCAGCTTCTGTTGCATGTTCATCCAGCTTTCTACGGATGTTCCCGTAGCCTCACTGATCCTGATTGCCATTTCCGGACTCAGAGAAGCCTTTTCATTTACAAATTCGGAAAGCGCTTTTCTGCTGACTCCAAGCATCTGTGCCGCATCAGTTACAGTCAGTCCCAAGGGTTTCATTACATCTTCAAGGAAAACACTTCCCGGATGTGTCGGTTTTCTTGTCATATGATCATCCTCCCTTCTCAATGGTAATCCTTATAATCAACAAGATAAGCATCATTATCAACAAAGAAAAATGTTACACGCCAGTTCCCATTAACTGTTACCGACCAGCATTCCTGCTTATCTCCTTTCAGCTCATGCAGTCTGTACCCGGGTAGATCCATATCCCTCGGAGATGTACTTGCGTCAAGTCGGTCAAGTATTCTTGCCAATTTAGATGCATGATCGGATTGTATTTCCTTTTTAGATTCGGTCTCAAAGAAGTCTTTAAGCCCTTTATGTGCGAATGATCTTATAATGCAACAATTGTAACCTGTAACGTGTCAGGTGTCAATCCCCTTTTTCTTTTATCTATTTTCATCGCTTCCATGCAGTTACATCATGCTTAATCAGGGCAACAAAAGAGTCAATGCACTTTTAGGGGCGACTTTCAATAAGGCCGCTGCACTTCTCGTAAACTATGTTTAAGTTTGATTTGCACTTTTGTATCTATATATCCTTACAGAATTCTGTAATTTCCTGTTCTCTAAATTTCACATCCGTTTTGTATTCAATAGACGTTAGTCCAAGATGGCCCACATTTTCTATCTCAAGATGGCCATAAAAATGTTCTATACTGCCTATTATTCTCTCACATTCCGGCATGTTCGGACCGGTTCTCAAAGCAATGGCATATCCTTTCTTTCCGGGTTTAATTGATGCATGTGGCTCATGTGTATTGCACCATGGAGTACATCTGTCAATAAAAGCCTTAAATTGTCCGGGGATATCAGCCCAGTAGGAAGGAGAAACAGATACAATTATATCCGCCTCGTCGAATTCTCTCATTATACTCTCAATGACCGCAGCATCACGCATAACACACTTCGCAGTATTATGGCATGAACGGCAGCCTCTGCAGAATGCATAGGAATAATCATCTATACATATACATCTAACACTATACTTCGCTGACAGCTGTCCGGAGACCTGTTTTACGATTTCAGCTGTTGCTCCTGTACGAACAGGACTGCAATTCATGATAAGTGCCCTCATTTTCTATTCCTCCATCGAACATTATGCTGAAAGTTATTTCTTTTTCGGAGTCGGTAGTTCTTCATACATAGCCTCTACCAGTTCCCTTAAGAACTCTTTATTCTCCACATCATCCACCAGGATCATTTCCTTCGCACCATCATATGGCAATTCCAGATCTGCTTCCGGCATCATGGCTTTAGCCGTTTTCGTAGGTTTGACAAGGAAACGGTCATCATAAATGCCGCCGAAGACCTTCCCGCGATAATATAGAACATACTCTCCCATCATTGCCCGATGCGATATTTCATCCAGCTCCGAAAGTTGCTCTAATATGAAATCCAAATAATCCTTGCTCGATGCCATAGTCACATCCCCCTTGTCACATTATGCTGAAAAATAGAACTCTATCACCGATTATACCTGTTTCCATTCAGGATGTGAACTTCTTTTTGGCTCTGTCTCGATTTAATTTAATTGTCTCACAAGGCGTGTGGTATTTTTTCCGTGCGCCACTCTCTTTCCGTTGAAGATTTTTGTTAATCGTTCAAATATATTTTCTTTGTTTTCAAGATTCTATTGTTTTTCTTTCCGATAGGTGATATAGTCATATACACAAACAAACACAAACAACATCCTCCCCGGATGAGAAAAGAGGAAGCATATGAATTCTATAGGTCCCATCATTGCGAAATACAGAAAAAGCCTGCATCTGACGCAGCCTGAGCTCTCCAAACTGCTGCTTAAGGAAGGCATAGAAGTTACGGACAAGGCTCTGTCCAGCTGGGAAAGCGGGCGCACGGAACCGGGCGTGAATCAGCTCTTCACATTGTGCAAGGTGCTCGGCATAAAGGATATATATGAAGATGTATTCGGAACCAACCCCTACAATCCCGTGAGCCGCCTAAACGAGCTCGGGAAAGACAGGGCATATGAATACATAGATATGCTCGCCTCGAACGAAAAGTTTGCAAAGCAAGCAGCTGCTACAGGATCCCGCAAAACGATAAAACTCTACACTCTCGGTGTTTCCGCCGGTACAGGAAACTTCCTGGATGATGACGACTTTGAAGAGATGGAAACGGATGAGTTCATCCCCGCAGGCGCCGACTTTGCGGTGCACATCACCGGAGACAGCATGATGCCCATGTTCAGGGACAGGCAGATCATCTTTGTCCACAGCCAGAACACGCTGGAAGACGGCGAGATCGGCATATTCTCCCTGAACGGAAACGCTTATTGCAAAAAGCTTATGAGAAACAAAAAAGGAACCGCGCTGATATCCCTCAATAAGAAATACCGGCCGATCCCTGTGACCGAGAACAGCACCTGCGCAATTCTCGGAAAAGTACTTGTGTAGGTTTTGATCTAAATTTACAGAAAGGAGCTTCCCGTGGTCGATTCATATCTTTGGCTCAATACACCCATACAGATGATCTCCTGCACGGACACCGACGGGAAGATCACTCCTCTCCGCTTCCGTTTCCGTGACCGCGACGAATCCATCATCACTGTGACCATCGACCGAATCATTTCCACCGATCAAGACAACAACAAGATCGGCCCCACCTTCGAATGCGCCGCCACCGTCTGGGGCGCAGAGAAAAGGTTCAATCTCCACTACAGCCTGTATTCAGGGAAGTGGGTGATGAAGAGGATTGGGATATAAAACACATTATAGTAACGATTTCACATGGCACTCCCTGCAATGCTTATTCAGGTTATAATAATACGTTCCCAAATAGAAGCGTTTGTACTGTCGCATTTCGGGGTTATCAAGCGGTAAATCATCAACTAAGACAACCTCGCATCCTGCAACACTTTGGAATAATGCTTCCCATTCGTTTTCTTTATTCATTCGTAACAACCTATCAAAAGAAACAATACGACAGTCCGAAAGATCCTTTTGGAAGTCTGTTACACAATTCATTTGTATATCAGGATAATCCTGTTCATCAACCGGCATATCTTTAAACAGAAAATCCTGAAAAAAGACCTTCTTCTCCATCAGAAATAGCACCCGACACAGGTTTTATATTCAATTGCCTTTTCAATCAAGCCGCGGAATTCAGTTGCCAGTTTAATGAATTCCTCATTATCGCAATTGTTGATCATCCTGTTCGTGATTTCTAAAGCCTTAGGAAGATTCTCCCCATCAATCCACTCTTCTTCATACATGTTGATTAAAAGATGACATTCATCATCTATAAAATTGAAAAGATAATCTTCCATAAGCAGATATGTGTCTTCATGGAATTTCATATAGAAGAAATCATCTCTCACATCACCCTTGTCTTCATCCCAAAAATCATAACCAGCCATATCATTTAACGCATTATCATTCTTAGGAACCAATACACAATACCATTTATTCAAGTCTAGATACTTTACATAACGCGTTCCATCAACAATTCGTTCAGTTTTTCCTTGAAAGAAGTCCATATTACACCGTTCCTTTCTTAAAGGTCATTCTAAAATGTGTTAATCGAAAGAATTCAGCCCTTCGTACCAATCCTTGGAACATTCCTGGAATGCTCGGGTCTTTCAAGTCAAGCGTAAGATATCTTGAGATTGTACCATCTGGCCGTGTTTCTCCAACCCGAAAATACTTTCCGCCTACAGCAGCCGCATATCACCGCTCCTGTGTCAATTCGTTTTTCCTCTAAATCTTTAGTATGATATCACTTTTAGAGGAATATTGCATAGCATCTTAACTTCCGGTGATTTTACGACTTAAGCATAGAATCCCTGATTGGAACCAGTTCTTGTGCATTGGTCTGATCAGGGATTCTTTTCACCAAAAGAGAAATTCATTCAGGTCTTCAAGTGTCGCTTTCAATTCCGGATTTTTCTCCTGGGCTATGTAACGCTCCAATTGGATTCCTTCCCAGTCTTCCGGTTCGCATTCCATCGTATATGACAATTCAACCAGATTCCATAAGAATGCGCTTTTTTCTTTCGCATCAAAAATAACACATGCTGTCGGGCTCACCCCAGTTATCATTTATTTTCTGCTCCGTTTTACCCATTAACAGCTTTTCAGCCTCCTCATCGGTCAGGGATGATATCTGTTTTATTGAGGGAAAGGCAGATGAACGCCTTGATCTCCCGTTCCAGAAGCCGGAATACATTTGCCACCAGATAACCGTCGGCAATAGCATGATTCAGGCGAACAGTTACCGGCATGACAAGTCTGTCGTTTTCTTCTCTGTACTTTCCCCAATTGATAATGGGTGCAAAGAACAAATGTCCGTCCGGCAGCTCTATATTAAGCGAGTCATATGAAAGCCATGATATGAAAGAAGCGTCGAACCAGTTGGGATGGTTTGCCATATCCAAACCATATTCCCGGGTTTTCTTGGCCTCTTCGACATCATGCAGTGCGGCCTTATAAAACTTTTCATAATCCTCATAATACTCTGTATATACGGGAGTGCAGGTTTCCGTGTCCTCATGAAAAACATACTGCGTAGGATTGATCACATCATAGCATATCAGTTCATCCGTCTGCCAAAGATATCCCATCCTGTAGTCTTCCCGTGAATTCAACACCTTCGAAAGGATATAAAGGAAGTTTAAGTAAAACTTTGTCCCCGTTCTCTTTGAATATGCCACAAGATCCGTGACATCTACTCTTGCAGTCATGGATACAGAGCATTTACAATCCTCCGAGAAATGACGGAATACGCCTTTCCTGTAATATTTCTCCTTGTCAATTATCTTGTAGTTCATTTTGTATTTCCTCAAACATTGGATATCTTCTTCAGATAAAAATACTTGCTAAGCTTCGGATCCTTATCCTCGCGGACAAATTCCAATTCATATCCAACCGGTCGCATAATCCGAAAACTCCGCGTTAATAAACTTGCCTATTCTTTCATCTTCGGTCACTCTTTTGATTTCCATGGTACTCATTCCTCATATACGTAAATATCACCATAGTTTGTCCGTATCATTTCCAAGACCATGTAATCCGGGCTCATATCCTCGCGCACTCATACACATGAAGCGGATGCCGAAGCAATTTCATTATCCTCAGCTCGTCCCTTGCATCCGTCAGTGCATTGTGCATTTCCTCGTACTCTTTCCCGTCCGTCAGATATCTCGTCACATCTCCCACCCGGAAGCCTTTTCTCAGCCTTCCCGTGCGGCAGAATTCCATGGACGCGGGGATCTTGGGATTGTACTGCCTGTATGCCGCAAGCTTCATTATGTCGTACCAGGCATATCCGCCCAGCTCCGGAAGATGGCGTTTGTCAAAAGCAGCATTATACGCAAAGACCTTCGTGACCTGCTTTTCCCGAAAGGTCTTCCTCACGGCTTCGATCACATCTTCCCGTGAACAATATGCAGGCGTCACCCCCGGCTGAATGAGTTCAAAGGAATACATCCCGCCACGCTTATAAACCGGATCGACTATATAGTAATCGCCGCAGACTTCCTCGAATCCGTCTTCATCGGCGATCACAAAACCCAGGGACATGACTTCATCCGACCAGGTTGTTTCAGTATCAATAACAGCAAAATGGGACATGGGGAGGGGCTCCTATTCGTAATAAGTTTCTTCTCGCAGAATATGTTTGAGCCTTTCATATCCTGATCTTTACCGCTTCTTGTAATTCTTCACTGAAGCAGTCAAGCTCATCAAGAGTAATAGCATCTTCCCTTACCAGATATATCAGGTTATAGAGCATTTCCGACCTGCTCATTTCAGCCTGCACACCGACCTTGTGCTCATCTTGTTTAATAAGCTTATTGATCTTCCAAAACCTGTCCGAAGCAAGCTGATCGCTTTCAAGGATCTTAACATATTCCTTGCAGAGCCGTTCCATATATCTTTCCTGCCACTCGGGCATCATCTTTCTAAAAGTTTTCCAATCTTTTTCAGTAGGCATAGAGTTTCTCCTTTATTGATTTTTTAATCTTCATCGGCGATCACAAAACTCAGGGACATGACTTCATCCGACCAGGTCGTTTCAGTATCAAGAACAGCAAAATGGGACATAGGGGAGGGACTCCTAACAAGTAATCATATTTTGTTCCAACTAAAATTTCAGTTTTTCTATGAATGAAAAAAATACCAACCCTTTTCCTATTTAATGCATCCTCTTAAAGTAATTGATCAAAATATCTTTGATATAATTATACCTACGAGCATAAGTATTTTCTACCCTTATAAGCTGTAAATTATGCTCTGCACAGATCCTGTTTTTCTGCGCATCTCGCCTACTTACAACCTCATTTTCCACATGTTCTTTTCCATCAAGTTCAATCGCCAGCACAGGCACTTCTCCCGATGTCTCTTTTTCATATATAACAAAATCAAATCTTCCGGTATAGAAAAGTGCATCATATGTGTTGTTATTTTGAAAAACCTGCGCAATCGGAACTTCTTTATGAATAGTGTATTTTGTCTGTGTCAACCAAATGTTCTCAAGCGCATGATTAAGTGTTTCTAAAAAAGCATTTTCTGTTTCAGTACTGTACGGCTTTACGCCAAGCGCTCTTGACTGCGTTTCTTTAGATGAAACTACTGTTTTTCCTTCACTTCGAACATAATTGACAAGTTCATACATGTCATCATCATCACCATTTGCTGTGTGTAAACGTTCAATATTTCTAAGATCCCCAAGGATGATCAATTTCTCTTTCGGACGGGAAGTTGCAACATTTATCAGCTCATGATTCGACTTGAGCCAGTTATAAGTTCCTTCACGGGTATCATTTCCCAGTGCCGTTGAAAATAGAATAATATCTTTTTCATCTCCTTGGAAAGAATGAACCGTTCCACACGAAACATTTGTTAA
>JAEEGI010025408.1_pt1 | contig 11483 bp, 6 predicted proteins | sample 8958751 | NCBI WGS metagenome assembly JAEEGI01 (sample SAMN16246545, study PRJNA631951) | gut metagenome | biome: gut microbiome; feature: rumen; material: KS-attached | host: Bos | place: Iran: Karaj | collected 2018-10 | reverse complement strand
TTAGTTTCAAATTCTAGTCTATTAATATTATTTTCTATATCACTAATAAATTCCTCTATATCACTTTCATATGATGAATCAGCATTTATTAATTCTAGATAAGAATTAAGATCTTCTTTTAGTCTATTAATACTATCTATTTGAGTTTCTATATCACTTATTTCTTTAGAAATAGATGATGCTTTAATAGTATCATTCCAAAAGTCTGGACTATTACTTTCTTTTTTTAATTCATTTAATCTTAGATTTTTATTATCTAAGTCAAAGTAACCTCCATATTATGTCTATTTTAGTAAGTAAACTGTTTATCTTATCTTTCATACCATATTCACCTATTATTCATTATACCATGAAGCAATAAAAAAGAAAATGATTATATAATCATTTTCTTATTAAATGACATACTACACCATCCTTAAATATTGGTAATAATTCTCCTTGAATTAATGGTTTAGCATATTCAATATATTCATTTTTAAGTTGTTTATTTTCTGAATCTATCCATTCTGTTGGAACTTTCTTTTCTACATTAGCTATATCATGTATGTCATATATACCATAATTATTATCTCTAAGGATAGTAATCATCATACCGGTTTTACCTTCATCTGCGGACTTAACAGCTAATTTACCTACTTCAATAGCTTCATTAATATCAGTTAGTGATGCTAAATGAGCTGCAGCTCTTTGTAATGTAGAAAACTCTATTGCTCTTGTTTTTAAACCAAATTCACTGTGGATAATATCTGCTAATGTTTTAGCACATCCAGATAACTGTTTATGACCAAATGCATCAACAGGAGCATTTTCAGCACCTATTTCACAAACAAATTTACCATCAGCAGTAGTAATACCTTCTGAAACAGCTATAACTACTGATGATTTAGTATCTGCTAAATGTTTAACTCTAGCTTTAAATTCATCTATATCAAATGTTTCTTCTGGTAAATAAATAGCATCTGCTCCGCAGCAATCATCACCTTTAGCAAGTGCTGCTCCAGCAGTTAACCATCCAGCATGTCTACCCATAATTTCTACTATACATACAGTTGGTTTTTCTACTCCGAATGATTCATTATCTCTAATAATTTCCTTTAAAGAAGTAGCTATATATTTAACAGCACTACCATATCCTGGGCAATGATCTGTTATTGGTAAATCATTATCTATTGTCTTTGGAATACCGATAAATCTTTGAGATTTATTATTATTTTTAGCATAATCAGATAACATTTTAATAGTATCCATAGAATCATTTCCACCAATATAAAAGAAATATTCTATTTCTAGTTCATCTAATTTATTAAATATCTTTTCATAAACTTCTCTATCCTTTTCAAATGGTGGAAGTTTATATCTACAAGATCCTAAATATGCAGATGGAGTTCTCTTTAATAATTCTACTTTTTCTTCATCTAATACATTTTTTAGATCTATATATTCTCCTTTTAAGAAGCCTTCTATACCATGTACCATACCATAAATATGTGTACTACCTAGTTCTTTAGCAGCTTCATAAACTCCTACTACAGATGAGTTAATAACTGCTGTTGGTCCTCCTGATTGTCCTACAATTATATTTTTCATAATATTACCTCCATGTAATATTATACAACAAAAAAATAGTCATAAGACTATTTTTTTAATTTAACTTTTGGAGGTTCTTTAAACTCAAATTCCTTATCGAATTCCCCTCTTGATACTCTATCAATTATTTCTAATCTTTCTCTATATATATCTTTTATTTTTCTACCTTGGAATACTTGTAAATTTGATACGGCTATACGAGAATTATCAATTAATTCAGGTAATCCTTTATATGTAACACCTTTTCTGTAAGAATCAGCAACTTCTTGAACTTTATGCCAACTGAATAGTGTATTTTTATCAGGTGGTAATTGAAATTTAAATACTCTACATAATAATTCTAATGAATCATTTAGTTTAAATCCATGCATAAAGTATAAATAGTCTATAATATCATGACATTTTTTTTGGTTTATATTCTGACTCTCTAATAAATATCCATTACTTAATTCTTTAACTACAATACTTTCTTTTTTCTTTCCTTCTTCATCATTATCAAAATCAAAATAGAATATAGAATCATCATCTTCATCTATTGCTCTATCACAAGAATCTACCATTGCTAAAGGAAGTAATAAAGAGTGTGCTTTTATATATTCTCTATTCTGCTTAGAAAATTTACTAGCAGCACCATTTTTTACTAGATATAAAACTAAAGCATTTATACTATTATATAATTCCTTAACTTTTGGATCATTTAATCCTATTTTTTTAAGTTCAGCTAAACATTTACATAAAGACTTATAATCTGTATAGCCTAAACCTTCATCATAGCCTTTAACAAGTTTTCCATCATATCTTCTTTTAATGTCTGTAATTGAATCCATAATAATCCCCCTTAAAAATTGCATATATTATATATTATAAATTAAAAAAAGGCAAATATTTTTGCCTTATTGTAATGCTTCCATTAAAGTATTAACATTATCTCTCATAATATCTAAATAAGTTTTTCCGTTATTAAAATCTTCTTCTGATATATTATGAGCAGAATTAAATTCTAATACTATAGCTCCTGTTTCATTAGAAATTGTATTAGCTATCTTTTTATTAGAAAATTCTATAGTTAATATAACAGGGATATTATCTTCTTTTACTTTATTTATTAAGAAAGAAATAGTTTTAGAACTAGCTTCTGTTTCAGATGAACATCCAGGAAATGCAGCATAATATTTTAAATTATATTCGTCTACAAAATATCTAAATGGAAATCTATCTGCAAATATTAATTCTTTTCTAGATGAGTTATCCACAATATTTCTTATTTCTCTATCTATTAATTCTAATTCAGAAATATATTTAGTAGAATTATCTTCATACAAATGAGTATTATTTTCATCTAATTTTATTATTTCATCTTTTAAAGAATTAATTATTTTAATAGCATTCCTAGGACTAGTCCATACATGCTCATCATATTCCTTTTCTTCTTCCTCTTCCTCTTCTTCTTGCATACCTTCGACAGTTTCTTCTTCTACTACATCAATTAGGTCCATTAATTTAATTACTTTTACTTTTTTAGTATCAATACTATCTAATAAATCATTTATCCATTCATCAGATTCTCCACCAACATAAATAAATATATCTGATTTAGATATTTTAATTATATCTTTTGGTGTAGGTTCATAGTTATGCATCTCTGTACCAGGTTTTAAAAGCATTTCTACGGACGTATTTGGTACATCCTTAGTAATTGCCCTAGCAAAGTCATAACTAGGAAAATTAGATGTTAAAATAGTTAATTTTCCATCATCTTTGTATGTCTTACAACCAGTTAAAGTAATTAATATTAATAAACTAATTATTATTGTTAATATCTTTTTCATAATTCCTCCAAATTGAAAATCATTTTCAATTTATATTATACACTTATAAAATAATAATGCAAGAAAAAAAGACTAATAATTAGTCTTTTTTAATTATAATCAATCATTGCATCTCTAAATTGTTCTATTAAAACTTTTTCAGAAGCAATTTGTTCAGTAGTTAATCCATACATATACCAGTTATAAATTTTTTCATTAGTATCATATGTTTTATACATAGATGTAAATCTTGGATTAATACTTGAACTAGATAAATTATCATGGAATCTAGTTCTATTTAACATTCCATAAAAATATGATAATTCATAGTCTTCTAATCTTTCTTCTTCAGATACACCAAGAAGACCTTCTAAGAAATATGCTAATGTACCTGTTCTATCAGAACCAATTGTACAGTGGAAATATATATTATCTCCATTAACAACTGAAGTCATAACATATTTTAAAGTATCTCTTAATGATGAATAATTAGCAGAATTACTAGGGTATATTAAATAATTAGTCATGATAATATCTTGACCACTAGGTAAAGTACCACAGTTACCATCACATTTATCATGTTTTGGTAATCTAACAGGATTATTACCTTCAGTTTGAATTCTTAAATCTACTTCTCTAGTAATCCCTAATTTAGTTAAACTATCAACATCAGTTTGCCCTTTAGATAATTGAGCTCCTCTATATAGTTTTCCATATTTTAATGTACCAGTTTTAGTAGCATTATCTCTAGTAAAGCTAACTGACATACCACCTAGATCACGAACATTTCTAGCAGAACTATAAATTGTTCTTCTTACAGCAGTTGGAGCAACATATCCATAAATATTACTATCAGATGTTGATTCCCAAAGATATGTTTTACCAGGAATCATATTATAAATAATACCATTATCAGATGTTGTATATGTTACTAAAGTTTTTTCTTGAGTTGATGTATTGTATTCATATACATTAATATTTTCTGATAAACCTGTATCATATCCATTAGGTAATTCACAGCGGTTACCAGCTGATGGATTATCACATTTATTATTATTAGGATCAGTACTACAATATGAACAGTTATATGCATCAAAATTAGCTCTCATACTAGCCTCAAATTGTGAAGAATCAAGTACTTCAGTATAACCACTAACATCTGCCTTTGTACCTGTAACTGTATATTGAGTTTTCCATGAATTTATATTGTTGAAGTAATCCATCATTACATCATTAGTCATATTAAATGATACTGGTGTATCAGATGGAGTGTAACTCCATACTGCATGATATGTTTCATCTTGAATAGGTACTCTTGTAGATAATACTTCTTGATCATTATCATCAAACCATCCATCAAATGTATAAATACCTTTAGTAGGTTCTGGTAAAGTACCAACTTGAGAACCTATATTAATAAGAACATAATCATTTGCTCCTGGAGGTAAGTTACCACCATCAGTATTTAATGTAATTCTAATTTTACCAGCAGGCATTTGATAATATAAAGTTTTATAATCACCATCTGTTTCATTAACTTTAGTAGCACCTGTTTCGAAATTAGAAATATAAGCTTCGTTATCTATAGCAGCATTTTTACCCATAATAATACCATCATATATTTCAAATGTAGCATTATTATCAGATTTTAATCCATATTGGTTACCCCTTATTACTGGAGTAGTTTTATCATATGTTCCATCTTCAGTTCCAATGATAACAGTACCATCAGAGTTAGCAACAGCATATGAATATTGACTATTATGATCATTTACTATTGTTCCACCAGTTATATAGATAGTTCCACCACCAAGGCATTGAAGAGTAGCTCTACTAGGATTTGAATTACCTGAATTACCATCAGCTCTTGATTCTAAGTAAGCTGTACCACCAATATGAACAATACCACCATTTACATAAATAGCTTGTTTACGAGTACTTGCTGTTCTTGTATTAATGATGTTACCACTATTAATAGTTAATTCTCCAGTAGAATTATTATCTTTTACAACGTCAATAACACCTTTATCAGCACCAGTAGTCATTGTTCCTGGTCCAACTATTTCAACCTTAGAATAAATTTGAAGTGCACGTCCAGAACTTGTTATAGTTTTATTATTTAAATCTATTGTTAAATCTTTTCTAACATCTATACTAGCACCTAAAGTGAAGTCTTTTAGAATTTTAATAGTATCATTATTTGATGCAGCGGTAATAGCACTAGATAAATTAGTATAATAATTACCAATACCTACCTCTGCTACTGCATCACTAGGTATCCATTTAGCTATTACAGTAATATCTGTTTTAACAACAGTATCATTAGTTACTTCATGAGTAAATGTGTTATCAGTGAACCATCCACCAAATACATAATCCGTTTTAGTAGTATTAGGAATATTACCAACACTACCAATAGTAGCATTTCTTGGTATAACCATATCTGTTACTTGGACACCACCATCTTCATCAAAGGATACTGTACAAGTAACAGCTTCTTCTTGAACTATAACAGTTACTACCTTAGTAGTACCAGATAATGAACCAGTAATTACTATAGATGTTGTACCTACAGTATTAGCAGTTATATTACCATTTTCAGCTACTGATGCAATACTTGAATCATTAGATGCATATGTTCTTGGCTCTACCTCGCTTTCATCATAGAAAGTAATAGTATCAGTATCATTTATTGATAAGTCAAATTCATCATATTCAAGTGTAGAAGCATCAATGTTTTTCTTATATCCTGCATAATATGTTTCATAACCAGTAGGTATATGGTTTTCATCTATTTGAGTACTTAGGCCTTCCTCGCTATACCAACCATTAAATGTATATCCTGTATATGTTGGAGCAGGAACACTTCCTAAAGAAGAACCTTTTTTAACAGATACATATTTAGTATCAACAGTTCCATTAACCGGATTAAATTCAACTATATATGAGTCATCAATTAATATTGTAGGAACTTCAATAACAGGTCTAACAGAGTTATTACTTGTATTCATTTCACTATCTTTTAATTTGTGAACATATCTATCGTTTTTATGAATTCTACCTCTAGTAGTTACTCCATCTTGTTCCCATTCATTTATCCAGTATGTAGATCTTAAACTACTACCATTATACGAAGTATTCTCAAATAAGAATTTATAATTATCTAGAGAACCAGAAGCCTCTAATTCAGTTTCTGTTAATCCAGTAAATCCTTTTATTTCAGACATCTCAATAATTCTAGCAGCTTTTTCACCAAATGTTACAGGTAAATTAGTCCATTCAGTAGCATTTGGAATATGTTCATCTTTAGCATCATATTTATAGTTTTGAGTACTTCCAAATTGTCTAACATTATTAACAGTTTCATAGTTATTGTATGCTATTAAAACAGCATTATCATTATTTGTATATAAGTAATAGAATCTTACATTATATCCACTACCATCAACATCACAGTCAAATGCATCACCAGTAGCAAATGTATCAGATTTATTAATGTTACCATATGTAAATTCTTGACCATTAGTCATTCCAGCTGCTCTACAACCTTGATTAGTAGTAGTACTATTACATGTATCACTATGTAGAGTAGTTGCTTTCTTACAAATAATTGAACTCCATTTAGCAATTAATTCAGTATCACTAGAAACGGTATATGAATCACTAACTGGATTTGTATCAGTTAAATCTTCATACCATCCAAGGAATACTTTAGTAGTATCGACATTTGTAGGAGTAGGAAGTGAAGTAGATTCTCCTCTTCTTACGCTAATATCAGTAACTGCATTACCACCATTTTCATCAAATGATAATGTTACCATATCATCTATCCATTGTGCATAGAAAGTAATTGATCCAGAAGTAACTAAGTTTAGAACTTCTGCACTATTAGAATATGATGTTCCAAGTCCATCTGGATCAGTATTCCATCCGTTAAAGATATAACCTGCTCTTTCATAAGCATTAGTAGTTAAATTATCTTGAACATCATAAGTTAATTCTTGATCTGCCATTGTACCAGTAACACCAGTACCATTCTTTTCAAATATTACATCATATTTATTAGCAGTAAAGTTTGCTACATATTCTCTATCACCAGTTGCTCCAGAAGAAATAGTTACTGAAGTATTTTCATCTCCAGTTAAATCTGTTCCAGACCAACCTTTAAATGTGTATCCTTCTTTTGTAGGATTAATTAATACTATTACACCAGTTTCAACATTATAAGTTGTTGGATTAGTTCCAGTAATAGAACCACCATTTAATGTATAATCTATATCATAATCAACTAAACTAAAGTTAGCAGTATATGTCTTATTACCAGTTGTTCCTTTATTAATAGTTACATCTCCTGGAGTAGAACCATTAGAACCAGTCCATCCATCAAATGTATAACCATCTCTTGAAGGAGTTCCTAAAGTAAATGTATTAGTTTCATAAGTATAATCTTCTGGTAAACTAAATGAACTTACTTCTGCAGGAGTTAAATTAGTATAACTAATTGTATATGTATCTAACGAATAATTAGCAGTATAACTTCTATTACCAGTAGATCTAGCAGGAATAGTAACTGTAGTAGTTAAACCTGATAAATCAGTTCCTGTCCAACCAGTAAATGTATATCCTTCTTTTGTAGGATTATGTAATGTTATTTCTCCAGATTTAATAGTATAACTATCTGGATTTGCTTCAGATACAGTTCCACCATCTAAATCATATGTGATTGTATATGTATCAGGATCTACATGAGCAAAGTTTGCAGTAAAATCTCTTGGCCCTGTACTTCCTTGTGGAATAGATACATTAGTAGATGTACTATCACCATAAGTCCATCCAGTAAATCTTTCATATACATCTCCATCAGAGTCAACTCTATCTAATGGATTAGCAATTGTAACATTTTGTTCAATTGTATAATGATCAGGATTTCCTAAAGTTTGTTCTTCAACTTCAGTTAATCCATGATAATGTATTTCATAATTAATAACAGTAAAATTTGCAGTATAACTTCTAGCACCAATCTTACCACTAAACGATACATTCTTAGTTGGTTCAGTTAAATCAGTACCTGTCCATCCAACAAAGTTATAACCTTCTTTAGTTGCATCGTTTAATGTTACTGTATCTTCGATAGTATATTTAACTGGGTTAGAAGCAGTTCCATCATTTAAAGTATAAGTAATATCATATTCTATTGCTTCATATACAGTAGATATTTTTAAATCACTTGTTATTGGAGTAGATATATCAAATGGATTACCATTTTCATCTTGCCATCCAACAAAGTTATAACCAGGTATAGCAGGTACATCTGGTACAGCAACTAATTCGTTATATGGTACAGTTTTAGTTTCTTCTACACCATCAACTACTAATGTTACAACTTGTTTATCATATAAACCATAATTAGATACTAAGTCTATATCATATTCATATGATGCAGCTTTAATAATAAATGGTGTTAATAATAAACCAATTATTGCTATTACTTTAGCAGTCTTTTCTTTTTTATTAATAATTAAACTAGTAATTAATCCAAGTAATGAGAATACTAATAATAAAATACTAATTAATAATCTATCACCAGTTTTTGGATTAATATTAATAGATGAAGATTCATCTTGACCGTTATAAGTTAAATCAAATAAGAATTTAACACTAAATGATTGATCTCTTTTAGTTAAATCAGTTACTTCGTTTATATAAGTAGCTTTTACTTTAAATTCTAAAGTACCATTACCACTTATAGTTTCATTCTCATGTTTATCATATTCATATTCAACATATGAATTACTATTATTATCAGTAATTGTATTAATTATTACATCATCACTTTTATTATTTTGGATAGTTATTTTATAAATAACATAATCTCCAATATTATGAAAAGTAAAACTATTTTCTATCTCATCACTACTAACATCAGTAATATTACCTGTTACAGATGAAGATTTACTATCAATAGTTACATTATTAATTTTTAATATATCAGTAGCCGCACTAGCACCAATAACTAAAAATAAAGAAACTATTGTTGTCATAGCAAAAATATATGATAAAAACTTTTTAGAAATAATGCTTTTTTTGTTCATATAGGCTACCCTTTCTATTATTTAACTATACATATTAATTATATCACTTTTTGTATTCTTGAACAAGAATTATTACATATAAAAAAGTCATTTAAAAATGACTTTTTTAAAATGTTTTATTATATAATCCCATAAATAAATTATCTAATTCTTCCCTCACATTAGAATAATTCTTAGGCCATCTCATATAACCACTAGCACTTATATCTGTTTTATCTACAAAATGAACACTTAGTGAAAATGAATCACCATCTAATACATATTTATCACTTTCACGGAAACCATCCCAACTACCAACATTATATTTTGATAGTATATTCTCAATCTTCTTAACAAATTCTTCATCAACATTTATTTCTCTTGCTTCATTTTCTGGTATTCCATCAGGTTTAATACTAGCTATATATTTTCCATCTTTATAATCTAAATCATACATAGTATATGCATATGCTGAATATCCATTAGAATATGAAAAATGTATACTTTTAATTTCCGATATTTTTACTTTTTTAGGTCCAAATATAATACATAGGACTACTATTGAAATAAGTAATACTACTCCTATTACAATTAATAAAATAATTTTATTCTTCATATATACTCCTTAAAATTCTATAACCTTAGGTGGTTCAGTAAAAGAATAAATAGTAGCTATACCTTTTTCAAAATATAATACTTCTGTATTATCATCATTTTCATTATACATACTTCTAAGACTAGGATTTTGATCTAACATATATTTTTTAGCTTCTACTCTATCATCTCTAATAAGATTACCAGATATTCTTATCCATTTACCATCTTTAAAAGCACATATTTCAACATTAGGATTGGCTTCTATTTGTTTAGAAACATTTTTACTTTTTCCCGTTTGAATATATAATTTTCCTTCAAATATTTCTGCTGTACCAAAAGGCCTAACTCTTGGTTTATTACCTTCTTCAGTAGCTATAAAATAATATCCACATTCTTTTAAAAAACTTAATATTTCCTCCATAATACTCCTATTTTAAATCAATATATTTAGTCATCCAAGTTTTAAAATCAGATTCATTATTAATAACAGTAAAATCAGGATTTAAACTTGCAATAACTTTACCCTCTTTAAATATAATAATAGTTCCTACATTTATTGTTTCCCTATCTAAACCTGCTTTTTCTAAAACATCACCATTATCTATATATAAATCATCTTTTATATCAATATATGAGTAATTATTGCTCTTTAATATTTCAGGAGTTCTTTCATATATATTGTATGGTCTATCTCCACAAGTAGATCTATTATAAATAATAATAAATGATTTTTTTGAATCAACTAATTTTTTAATAATAGCAGCTTCTTTTTCTAATGCAGGGTTTAATTCTTCTAATCTTTTATTTTTTAATCTTACATATTCTGGATCATTATAATCATAAATTAATGTACCATCCTCTCCATAGAATAAATTATTATATTTTTCTTCTATTTCATGAACTCCGGCAGCATCAAATTCTTTGCTCTCAGCTGATATATCATCTGCATTTATTTTGTTTTCAACTCTCTTAGTAACAGTTATAATACTAGATGCAGTATAACCTCCATCTTTAGTTGTTACAGTAATAGTAGCAGTTCCAGCTTTAATACCTTTAATAATACCAGTATCAGAAACAGTAACTACTTTATTATCAGAACTTGACCAAGTAACTTCTTTATTAGATGCTAAATTAGGATAAACATAAGCATACATATTATATGTTAATTGTTCTTCTAATTCAAAATTTTCTGGACTAATTGTAACACTAGTAACTCTAACACCAGCATCTTTATATGCAGCACTCTTAGTTAATTCATTAAAATTAATTTCTATATATGGAGCACTATCAAAATCATATGAACCATTGTCTCTTGTTAAATCTACATTATTTTCACCTTTATAATACCAATATCCACCAATATTATATAGTTTATCAGGATTCCATCCCATAGCAATTAAGAAATTCTTCATCATCGCAG
>JAEEGI010025405.1_pt1 | contig 11483 bp, 4 predicted proteins | sample 8958751 | NCBI WGS metagenome assembly JAEEGI01 (sample SAMN16246545, study PRJNA631951) | gut metagenome | biome: gut microbiome; feature: rumen; material: KS-attached | host: Bos | place: Iran: Karaj | collected 2018-10 | reverse complement strand
TAACCGATTAGGCTTAAACGCAGGCGAGACATTCGTGATTAAGAACGGCTTCGGCCAGGAGCAGGCTTACCAGCTATCGTACGATGGCAAGCTGCTGATGTATGTGTCGGTTCAGCCCCACAGCAAAGCTGTATTCACCATCGAGAAAGGACAGCCAGCTGCGATGAAATCGTATGTTTATGGAAGATTGTTCCCCGAACGTGCCGACGATATGACCTGGGAGAACGATCTGGGCATCTATCGCATGTACGGTCCAGCCCTGCAGCGTAGCGGTGAGAAATCGTTCGGTACCGACGTATGGACCAAAAGTACCCAGGAACTGGTTTTAGAGAAACGTTATAAGATGCACCTGTGGGGTGTGGGACAACGCGACTCGCTGAAAAGAGCTGGCAAGTCCAAGGAGGCCAACGAGATATACCTGGCCACATCGTTCCACCACGACCATGGCGAGGGAATGGATGTTTACTCTGTTGGTCCGAGTTTAGGTTGCGGCGCACCTGCACTGATGAAGAATGGCGAACTGGTTTATCCTTATTGCTTTAAGGACTACAAGATATTGGACAACGGTCCGCTGCGTTTCACCGTAGAGCTGACCTACCATCCCAATAACGATGGCGCAACAGAGCACCGACTGGTGAGTCTGGATCGCGGTTCACATTACAACAAGATAACCGTATGGTACGACGCTATGAAACAGAAAACCGCCTGGGCTACAGGTGTGGTGCTGAATGGCGAGGGTGAGTTAGCGCTTGGCAAAGACTATGTGCTGTATGCCGACCCCACCGATAACCCAAAAGTAAACCAGTCGCAGATTTACGTGGGTACCTTGTTCCCTAACGGTGTGGATGAAACCACCCGACTTAACGGCAACAAGAACCACGCCTTGGGCATTGTGCGCCATTATAATGGCAAGCCCTATACCTATTATTTCGGCTCAGCCTGGAGCAGCAACGACGTGAAGACGATGGCCGAGTGGCAGCTTTTGGCCGACAACTATCTGAACAATATCAAGAATCCACTAATAACAGACATCAAATGAAACGAACAACAACCTTGTTGGTATTAGCCCTGATGCTAGTAATACCAACGCAAGCCAAAAAGACAAAAACGCCAGAACAAACCGACCGTCAGTACTGGTGCTCGTTAGCCTACAAGATGGCCCAGCCCGTATTGGAGAATATGGCCAAGGGCGAGCTGCAGAAGAACATGAAGACAGAGTTCTCGCCCTCGTTTGATAACCGCGACCGCTCGGTGGTATATATGGAAACCTTCGGACGCCTGATGGCTGGTGTAGCCCCTTGGCTTGCACTACCCGACGACAATACCGCTGAGAGCCAGCAGCGCCACCAACTGCGCGAGTGGGCATTAGCCTCGTATAAGAACGCTGTTGATCCTGCTTCGCCCGACTATCTGTGCTGGGGTAAGTCCGGACAGAACCTGGTAGATGCCGCTTATATCGCCGAATCGTTCCTGCGCGCCTGGGACACCCTGTGGCAGCCACTCGACGAAGTAACCAAGCAGCGTTACATCAAGGAGTTTCAGGCCTTAAGAAAGATCGACCCTCCCTACACCAACTGGTTCCTGTTCTCATCAACCATCGAGAGTTTGCTGGCTAAGGCTGGTGCTCAGTACGATGAGTTCCGCGTAAACACCACCTGCCGTAAGGTTGAAGAGTGGTACGTAGGCGATGGCTGGTATGCCGATGGCCCCGTGTTTGCTTTCGACTACTACAGCAGCTATGTGTTCCATGCGATGTATCTGGAGACTCTGCAGGCTATGGTAGATGCTAAGGCCAACACCCGTTTAGACTATCAGAAGTACTACGATCGCGCCCTGAAGCGTGCACAGAAGTACGCTATCATCCTGGAGCGATTCATATCGCCAGAGGGTACTTTCCCCGTAATTGGCCGCTCTATCCCCTATCGTACAGCCGCTATGCAGACGTTGGCTTTGATAGCCTGGTATCAGAAGCTGCCTAAGGAACTGAGCAACGGACAGGTTCGCGCTGCCCTTACCAAGGTGCATCACCGTATGTTCGACTATCAGCAGAATTTTAACGATGCCGGTTATCTTACTATCGGTTTCTGCGGTTCACAGCCTGAGGTTGCCGACTGGTACACCAACAACGGTTCGCTTTATCTCACCAGCTTGAGCTTGATGCCACTTGGTTTGCCAGCCGATCATCCTTTCTGGACCGATGCTGCTGAGCCTTGGACACAGGTAAAAGCCTGGAACGGACAGAAGTTCCCTAAGGATCACCGCTGGGGTGATGATATCCGCACGCACGATAAGTGGTAATAATTCCCACACGCGGGAATAAAAAATGATACACGGGCCGTCCAGATTTGGGCGGCCCGTGCTAATAGAGAAAAACGGTTATCTAACTAATTAATTTCTGTATGCAGGATTCTGATATGCCTTCTTCTCCTCATCAGTCATCTCCATACCATCGAGCTGTCCCTGTGGGATAGGACGGATGTAGTAACCAGCAGGAATGTCACGCTTTACAGTCTGCAGATCCTTGTCGGTAGGATTAGAACCAGCGATACGGTAGGTACCTGCACGCTCGGCCCACTTCTGAGTACGAACGAGGTCGAACCAACGATAGCCCTCACCCCAGAACTCACGGCTACGCTCGTCGAGGATAAAGTCGATGGTGATAGTAGCAGGTGTAGCAGCTACCATTTCAGCGCTCTTATCAACAGATACGGCAACATTGTCGTTCTGACTGAAAGTCTGCTTACCGGCACGGGCACGGAGCACGTTAACCAGTGTCTTAGCCTCGGTCTGCTTGCCGAGCTTCACAGCAGCCTCGGCACCGATGAGGTAGAGCTCAGAGAACTTGGCAACGTTCCAAGGACGTGGGCTACCACCGTTAACCTTTGAACCCAGACCACCATCGTTGTCGGTACGATAGATACCAATCTTCCAGTTGATGGGGTACTTTTTGCGGCTGATGTGGTTAACAGCTACAACGAAATCGGCACGACCAGGCATCTCACCAAATCCGAGCTTGCCATCAGCACCAGTGTAGTTAATCTTGCTGTCCTCGCTCTCAGGAACCCAGCTGAAGTAAACCTCATTTGGATATACCTTCTCGCCATTAGCACCGATTACGTAAGGCTCAGTGTTACCACTCTTCTGCCAGTTGGTGTGATAGCGCAGGGTGAAGGTTGCATCGTAACGTGAGTCGATAGCCTTAACAGCATCTTCCCAAACACCACCTTCCATGAAGTTGTCAGCAATAGGAGCCATACGAGTCCAAGGACGACCGAGGGCCTGAACAGCCTCACGCTGGATTGGGTTGATAGTGTTACCAGAAGCGGCCTTGGCAATCATCTCAGTGTAGTTCCAGGTCTCCATCCAGTAAGCGAAGTTCTCAGGAGAACCACCGTTACCCCAACCGTAACCAGCACCACCGTTACCATACTTCTCGTCCTCATCGTGATCAGCGTAGAGCATGATCTCAGAGTTACGGTCGTTGGTAGCCACGTTTACATCATAGAATGTAGGCTGCAGAGCGTATGGGCCAGGATTGTTGATGGCAGCCATAGCGGTATCGTAAGCCTTCTGGAAGTAGCTGTTAGCCTGACTGGCATCACGGCTGCACTCTGGGAAGGTAGGAATGTTGTTAGGATTCTCCAACCACCAACCATAGGTGAGGTAAGCCTTAGAGAGATACAGGCGAGCCAGATTCTTGGTTGCTGTACCAGTGAGACGTGGGTTATCGGGCAGATCGTTAACAGCCTTCTCGAGGTCAGCGAAGATAGCAGCATAAACCTCAGGAACGGTGTTACGTACAGAGGTGCGGATGGTAGAAGTATTGAACTTCAGTTCGCCAGCACCCAGATCGAGGGGCACACCACCGTAGGTCTGAACCAGGATGAAGTAGTCGAATGCACGGAAGAAATACGCCTCGGCGAGCAGCGCTGGGTCGATACCAGCAGTAGCGCCGTTCTCGATAATACCGCTGGCAGTATTAATATTGGCAAACAATGTGCCCCATGCGCCACCAGCAACAGTACCAGAAGGTGTAACAGAACCAACACCAGAGAGGTCGGCATCCTTGAAGTTACCATCGGCACTCTGTGCGTAGGTATATTCGTCGGTACCAGTCTCGAGGGTGTTCAGATAGTAACCGTTGCCATAGAAATAGCGCAGGTGAGCGTAGAGCGATGTCAGACCGCCCTCAATACCCGCCTTCGTATTGAAGAAGGTTGGGTCGAACTGGCTACGGGGCTGCTCATCGAGCACGTTATTGCAGGATGTCATGGTTGTAGAAAGACCACAGCATACGAGACCCGCAGCAAGAATATATTTGATACTTTTAGTTTTCATAACTCTTAATTCTTTAATGATTCATTAGAATGTTACGTTAAGACCGAAGATGAAGTTGCGGGTAGCAGGTGTGTTATAACCTACGATAGGCATTCTGTGACTACCGAAAGAGTAACCTACAGCCGTATTCTCGTTTGACCAAGAGTTGGTCTCTGGATCAAGTCCGCTCTCGTTGTTGTATGGTGAGAAGAGAACGAATGGGTTCTGAACAGTAGCGTAAACACGCAGACGGCTGATACCAAGATCCTTAACAGCCTGCAGTTTGTCGAAGTTGTAACCCAGAGTGATAGTGCGGAACTTCAGGTAACCAGCATTGAAGTAACCCAGTGTTGAACCGTACTTGGGGTTATCACTACTCATGATACCACCTGGTTTTGGATACTTAGCACCAGTGTTGTTCTCAGTCCAGTAGTCAACGTCGAGGTTGTTACGACGACCGCTCAGCATGTTGAGGTAACCGTTAGAAGAGTGGATGGCAGAAATCAGCTTACCACCAATCTGGAACGAACCGATAACGGTCAGGTCGAAGTTCTTGTAAGCAACAGTAGTATTGAAACCACCAACGAGATCGGGCTCCATGCTCATGATCTGACGGTCGTCAGGACCAATCTGGCGACTTGGTGTAACACCATCTTCCTTAAAGTCACCCTTAGAGGCATCGCCACGATACTTCACCTTAATCATACCTACGTTACCACCAGGCTCAAGAATATCCAGATATGGATCGTCCTTCTGCCACAGACCTACATATTCATAGTCGTAGATAACATCGATAGGATGTCCAACGAACCAGAGGTTACCCTCGTCACGACCATCAGGATCATTTGTAGCCAGCTTGGTCAGCTTGTTACGGTTCTGGTAGAAGTTGATACCAGCCTCCCAGTTCCAACCATTCTTGTTGTCGATGATGATACCGTTCAGAGAGAACTCCCAACCCTTATTCTCGGTGTTACCGATGTTACCAGTATAGCTGCTTACACCTGATGTATCAGGCAGCTTAACGTTCAGCAGGATATCGTTGGTTTTCTGAGTATAGTACTCGAACGATCCAGACAGACGACCATTGAAGAATGAGAAGTCGAGACCGAAGTTCCAAGTCTTAGAGTACTCCCATCCCAGCTCTGGGTTAGGCAGAGAGTTTACATAGTAACCTGACTTATAAGTAGAACCGAAGTTGTAGTTACGTGTAGCCAGTCCACCAAGAGTAGAGTAAGGATTAATACTCTGGTTAGAAGTCTCACCATAACCTACGCGAAGCTTCAGGTTGTCGATCCACTTGAGGTTCTCCATGAAGTTTTCACGAGCGATGTTCCAACCGGCACTTACTGCAGGATATGTGTGCCACTGATGACCCTTAGCCAGACGTGAAGAAGCATCTGAACGGAGGGCGGCTGAAATCATATACTTATTATCATAAGAATACATCACACGTCCCATCCAAGAAACGAGACCGCTCTGCCAGTAGTTGTAACCAGTGAGGTTAGCCTGACCAAGAGCCTTGTCGAGTGCATAGTACTGGAAGTAGTCGGCAGGAATCTCCTGAGCCGAAGCACCAGTCTGCTCGTAAGTAGTCTGCTCGGCAGAGTACATAGCAACAACGTTCAGGTTGTGCTTCTCGGCGAATGTGCGGTCGTAGGTCAGCAGGTTCTCAACAGCCCAGTTACGTGTCTGGTTCTCGTAGATAGAACCGCTGTTAACAGCATTGGCATCCTTGTTGTTGATACCAGTACCAGTGAAGCTACCGCTCTTAGAGCTGCGGAAGTTCAGACCTACGTTAATACGATAGGTAAGACCCTCGATCCAAGGGCACTTCAACTCAGCGAACAGCGTGTTGTAAGTACCGATACCCTTGTTCTCGCTCATCCAAACATCCTTGTCGCGCTTTACAGTTTCCTTGGTTACAACAATCTGATCATCTGCAGGCAGAGCGTTGTAGCGCTTCAGGTTACCATCAGCGTCGTATGGGCTTGACAGAGGAGATGAACCCAGTACAGCGTACATATTGTTCACACCCTGAGTTTTGCGATAGCTGTTGTTGGTGCTCAAACCAAAGCGGAAGTACTTACCAATCTTCTGGTCGAAGTTACCACGAACAGAGATACGGTCGTAACCCTCGGTAGGAACAACCGACTCGTCCTTATAGTAACCAGCACCGAAGCTGAAGCTACCACCATTGGTACCACCAGAAACACTCAGGTCGTGGTTGTGGCTGATACCAGTCTGATAGTACAGATCCTGCCAGTCGGTGTTAGTGCTTTCGCTCTCGTCGAGTGAGTTCTGGTAGATACCAGCATACTGACGCATCTTAGAGAACGTAGGTCCGTCCATCATAGGATACTTGTGGAATACTTTCTTGAAGCTTACATATCCATTATATGTAACCTTAGCAGGTGCTCCCTGTGTACCCTTAACGGTTGTGATGATGATAACACCGTTAGCACCACGCGAACCGTAGATAGCGGTAGCAGAAGCATCCTTCAGGATATCCATCGACTTAATATCGGTTGGGTTGATATCCGACAGCTGACCCATGAATGGAATACCATCGAGCACAATCAGAGGGTCGTTACTTGCAGTCAGAGAGCGCTGACCACGAATACGAATCTGCATCTCAGCACCTGGCTTAGAAGATGTCTGTGTCATCAAAACACCAGCTACACGACCCTGCAGAGCCTGAGCGGCGTTAGTAGCTGCAACCTGGTTAAGTTTCTCACCACCAATGTTTGCAACAGAACCGGTAACGGCCTCACGACGCTGGGTACCGTAACCGATAACAACAACCTCGTTTACAACGTGGCCGTCTTCTTTAAGGTTGATTTTCAGGTTATCGCCGGCCTTAACCTCCTGCGATACGTAGCCTACATATGATACAACAATTGTTGCACCTGGCTTTACATTAAGAGTGAAGAAGCCGTTGAAATCGGTAACGGTACCATTATTAGTACCCTTCTCCATGACCGTGGCACCAATCAGCGGACCCTGTGAGTCGGCCACATAACCGGTTGCCTGCTTCGTTTGCTGTACGGAAGCTACTGCTGCGGTAGCTGCCGAAGCCTGCTGTGCAGGTACCATGCCCAAAAAGCATAAACCTGCGACCAAGGCTGTTTTCTTTGCTTTGAAACTCATACGTTTGGTTTGTTAGTTAATAATTAATTGAATAATTGATTAAAAAAAATCTGCCGCAAAGGTAGGCAGATTCTTTTTTAGAGGCTTTAACGTATGTTGCGTTTCGTTTCACTTTTGTCTCAACCGGGATTTTTTAGCCCTTTTTGCTCGATATATTCGGTTGGAGACACTCCAAATTGCTTGCGGAACACCGTCGAAAAGTGTGCTAAGTTACTAAATCCAACTGAATATGCAACCTGTGTAACATTGATTTTTTGCTCCTCGAGCAGACGTACGGCTTGCTCCAAACGAATGTTTCTGATAAACTCGCTGACGGGGATGCCGGTGAGTTCCTTCATTTTTCGATGCAACTGGGCGCGACTGATACCAACACCCTTGGCCAGCATCTCAACACTAAAGTCGTTATCGTCCAAATGTTCGTTCACTTCTTTCAGCACACGTTCCATCAGCAGCTCGTCGTTACCCTTAATAGGTTTCTCCTCAATCTTATCCTTGGGCTGTTGCAAACCCGAGTATTTACCCTTCAGTCGCAGGTTGGTGCTAATCAGGTTGTTGATCACCATGTGCAACTCGTCCATATCAAATGGTTTGGCCAGGAAGGCGTCGGCACCTTTCTCCAAGCCCTCCAGACGGTTGGCCACAGCAGCCTTCGAGGTAAGCATCACTACTGGGATATGATTCAGGTTCATATTGGTCTTAATCATTCGCAGCAGCGTAAAGCCGTCCATCTCGGGCATCATCACATCGCTCACCACCAGGTCGAACTGCTTCTCGGATTCAGAAAGCAGCAGGCGCAGGGCCTCACGACCGCTGGTTACGGGGGTGATATGATAGTAGCAGCCCAGCTCCTGAGCGATATAGCGACCTATCTCCTCATCGTCGTCAACAATCAGTACCTGATAGCTATACTGCGAGCGCTGGCGTGTTGTCTTCTCTTTCTCCTCAACCTTCAGCAGCTCTTCTTCCTTCAGATGTTCGCAGCCCAAAGGCAGATGCACGGTGAACACACTACCCTGCTCATCGTCGCGATTGGCCGCATCGATGGTACCGTGATGCATCTCAACCACCATCTTACACAGGTTCAGACCGATACCTGTACCCTCGATATGCATGCTGCGCGAGCTGGCACCCTGATAGAAACGGTCGAAGAGCTTGCGTGGGTCGCCCTTGATGCCCATACCATTATCAACCACCTGCAGGATAGCTGTCTGCGTATCGGTATCCTGGGATACACACACCTCAATCTCACCACCATCGTAGGTGTACTTGAAGGCGTTCGAGAGCAGATTGTCGACCACCTTATCGATGGCCTTGCGATCGAACCACACACTGAGTTTATCGAGCGTAGGCGCATAGCGGAAGTTGATATGACGCTCGTTGGCAGTATATTCGTACGACTTGAGCAGGTTGCCCACATATTGTACCATATCGGTTTCCTGGCATTGCAGCTTCATCTGCTGGCGGTCCATCTTACGGATATCAAGTATCTGGTTCACCAGATTCTGCACGCGCTGGGCGTTATGCTCGATGGTCTTCAGCTCGTTGGTTACCTCTGGGTCGAAGTCGCGCTTCAGCAATTTGTGCAGCGGACTCATGATGAGCGTCAGTGGCGAGCGGATATCGTGGGTGGCGTTGATGAGGAACTTCATCTTATCCTCGTCCAACTCCTGGCGACGACGACGAACATAGCTCCAAACCAAGGTGCCAAGTGTCAGCAGTCCTATACATATATATATAATGTACGCCCACGAGGATCTGTACCAAGGTGCATGCACAATAATGTGGTAGATCTCGGTATCAGAATAAATACCGTTGTCGTAGGCTCTCACCTCGAGGATATACGAACCGGGCTGCAGGTGGGTAAACGATACCACGTTGCGACCTACTTCGGTTTGTCCCCACTCGCGGTTGCCGTTCAATCGGTACTCGTAAATCACGTTCTCGGCATTGGCAAAGTTGAGCGACGAGAACTCCAACGCAAAGGTGTTATCGATGAAATCGAGCTCGATGCGCTTAGTGCTGGGACGTGCCACACCGCCTACATAGACACCTGTAAGCAGCACTTTGCCTATCTCTGAATTCTTAATCTGCAGGTCGGTAGGGTTAAACGAGGTGATACCATCGCTAAAGCCGAACCAGATGCGACCATCGTTGGTGCGCATAGCTGTGCCGCTGACATACTCGCGACTGGCCAGACCATTGCCGTAAAGATAGCTCACAAACTGCTGGTCGGCATGTTTGTACTGCCAAAGACCCATAGTAGTACTAATCCACAAGTCGCCAGCCTGATCCTGAATGATACCGTTCACCACCTTGTTGCTCAGCACTTCGGCATCGGGGAACGGTTTGGCTTTTTTCTCCTTTTCATCGTAATAATACAAACCGGAATAGGTGCCGAACAGTATCTTGTGGTCGTGGGTTTCGCATACCGCCTCGATGGTGCTATAGTCGAGCAGCACCTCCCAGCCGTTAGAACGGAAACTGTCTTCGCTCGGGTCGTAGCAGTTGATACCCGAAGCCGAACAAATCCAGAGTTTGCCCCGACTATCTACCAACATGGTTCTGATCCAGTCGTTATGCAGGCGGCCTTTGGGACCGTCGCCATCGTACATGCTGAAATGGCGCAATTCATCGGTATTAGTATCGTACGAGAAGAAGCCCGCCGAATAAACCGAGAAGAAGAGTTTGCCCTTTCCATCGTCGGTAATCGAGTTAACAAAGCCGCTCTTGAACGATGTCTTGAGCTGATACTGCCCGGTAAGAGGGTTGTAGGCATAGAGTCCCACGTTGGTACCAAGCCAATAACGGCCCAATCCATCGCGATATATCACATACGTACCATCGGGCGAAGCAGGATGAGCCACCAAACGGCCCGTGGCATCGAACCCGAAGATACCGTTATTCTGTACAGCACACCAGGTCATACCGTTGTCGCCAGCGCAGATAGAGCTGAGCGAACCGCCTGTACTCAGGTGCTGATCGATGAACTTCCACGAACGGAAAGGCGACTGGTGCTGGGGAATGAGCAGCAGACCGCGACTCTGACAACCAATCCACAGGTTCTCCTGATTATCCTCGAACAGCGACCAGATAGTAGCTGTGTTCAAATCCAACGAGGCATTCTGGAACTCATAGCGGCGCATACGTCGCTCGCCACGAGGCACCCACCACAGACCATCGCCCATGGTGCCGATATACAGGTTGCCTGCCTTGTCGCACTTGGCGGTACGCAGCAGCAAGTCCTTACCACGCATTTCGCCTGGGTCGATATAGTCGGATGTCAGCTGTCCGTCGCGATAGTAAAGCAGTCCGTGATTGCACACTATCAGCACGCCGCCCTCGTAACCTACAAAACCGGTTACCATACCGTAAGGCGACAGCAGCTCCTCGATCTTACCTTTGGGCGAACGGCGGATGATGGAATTACCATGACCCGATTTCCAGAAATAGCCCTTTTGATCGATAAAAATGTAACTGAAATAGTTGTTATCGACCTTTGAATAACCTTCCAACTTCTGCGACGAATTATCGCGGGTATCAACTCTAAAGAGTCCGTAACCGGCTGTACCAATCAGCAGGTGGTTGGCATCTTCCTGAATGATGGCATTGATACGAGGTATGCTGGTGGCACCTTTCATCTCAACCGAGATAAACTGGTTGGTGGCAGGATCAAAACGGTCGAGGCCCAACTGGGTACCCACCCAAAGGGTGCCGTTCACATCCTCGAAGAGACGCGATATCACATTACTGCTTAAGGTGTTAGGGTTACCTTTCTCGTGCAGATAGTTGGTAAAACGGTAACCATCGTATTTGTTCAAACCATACTCGGTACCAATCCAGATGTAGCCGTCCTTATCCTGGCATATCTGGGTTATCTGGTTACTCGACAGTTTCTCTGACGTGTAGAAGTGCGATTGACCAGAACTTAGTAGTGTAAATGTTGATAGTAATGTAAGTAGTAGATAACGGAACATTGTTTTTAAATTGAGGTTTACAAGTTATAAATAGAAGATGCTTTC
>JAEEGI010025403.1_pt1 | contig 11484 bp, 6 predicted proteins | sample 8958751 | NCBI WGS metagenome assembly JAEEGI01 (sample SAMN16246545, study PRJNA631951) | gut metagenome | biome: gut microbiome; feature: rumen; material: KS-attached | host: Bos | place: Iran: Karaj | collected 2018-10 | reverse complement strand
GGGGGAACTTTAAAAGCGGATAGTCCTGCCGTCAAGTGGAATCGATAAAGCCGTTCAGTTTACTGATACGGCTTTTTTTACAAAAGCCGCCCTCAGCGAATCACACACACTTACAAACTCATCCGCATTGCCCTATCCGCGCTAAATCTAGTATACTTTTTTTTATGGATTCATTAAATAATAAAGCAAATGTAAAAGCGCAATACGCGACATCGGCAAACTTGAACCAACGCATTTCATTTCACGAAAAATATTCCACAAACAAAACAGGCTTTGCGAACTGGATTTTCTCAAATTACAAGATACCAGCTAGCGCGAAAGTACTGGAACTCGGTTGCGGCACCGGCAACATGTGGCAAAACCGCGCGGAGATTATCGCGAAATGCTCCGAGCTTGTGCTTTCTGATTTTTCTGACGGAATGATAAAGACAGCACAGGAAAACCTAAAGCAGTTTCCCGACATCTCTTACAAAGTAATCGATATTCAGGATATTCCGTTTGAAGATAAGCATTTTGACGTTGTTATCGCAAATATGATGCTTTATCACGTTCCGGATCTGCAGCAGGCTTTAAGCGAAGTCAGGAGAGTGCTTAAATCCAACGGCACTTTTTATGCGGCGACTTACGGCGAACACGTCATTATAGAGTTTTTGAGCAAAAGTCTGCACGCTTACGGCGTTACGGACAAGGTGAACAAACACTTTACGCTTCAAAACGGGCCGGATATTTTGAGAAAACATTTTGCAAACGTGAAGTTGCTCAATTACAAGGACTCGCTTGAGGTCACAAACCTCGATGATTTGGTTGAGTATGTTTATTCGCTTACTTCGATGACGGAGCTTTCTCAATATCCAAAAGATGAGATAAAATCCACTTTGAGCAAACTTCAGGAAAACGGCGTTTTAAAAATTCCAAAAGAATACGGAATGTTCATGTGCAGTTGAAAACTGGCACAATTTGGAGGAAAAAATGAACGCAGCAGTTATTATAATCGATTTGCAGGAATACTTTTATAAACTAGACACTCCAAAATTCGACAATAAAATCAATCCAAATATCCGGGAATTGCTGCAATTTGCAAGAAATGCCAAAATTAAGATAATTCATGTAATTACGATTTATAAAAACGACAAATCGAATTGGCCCGAATCGTATAAATCAAGAGATAAAATGTGGTGCATGGAAAACACCGATGATGCCAAAATAATTCAAAGTGCCCTTCCGGAAAAAGACGAAACTGTAATAATCAAGAAAAGGTTTTCTGCATTTTATGATACAGAATTGGATGAAATCTTACGTCAAAACGGAATAGATACATTATTTATTGCGGGCTATTCTGGTGATGTTTGCGTAAGAATGACAACGATGGATGCTTTTAACCGTGGATATAATTTATTTTGGGTTTCAGACTGTATAGAATCTTTATTTGAAGATTATAAAAAATCAGAAGAATACATTCAAAACTTAACAAAATTAAAAGTTGTGAGAATAGATGAAATGAAAAAGATTTTAAAAGAATGCTAACAAACTAGTATAACTTGGAGGAAGAAATGAACAAGAATTTAAAGAAACTCGTTGTATTGCTTGCCATCATTTTTTGTGTTGTTAATGGAATTTTTGCTGATGACTGGGAAGCAACTATTTATGACAACGAAAGACTGGAAAAAGCGAATGATACTGTTAAAAGCTTTATCGAAAAAAATGGCACGTACCTTTCCGGGACAGATGATTTTTCCTTGTATTTTATAAGAAACGTCAATATTTATTCTGATTCGATTGATGATAAAGGCAGTGATAATGTCGTAATTTCAATCGTATACAAAGATCAGGCATATTATCATGAATTTTCGGTCTACGGAAATTATGAAAGTGGTAAAATAGATTATTCTGTTATAAGCGCAAACCCACCAATCATATATCTAAATTATGTCAGATATAGCGACCTTAATACAGTTATAATATCCTTTGACGGTTCTGATTTCGTCATGAACACAATTGATTGTCGTTATGTCCATTATGATATGGATGAACCTAGTGAATAAGGAACAGCATATTTCAGTTCATGCCGGTAGTGCTTCTCTTGCTCCATTTCGCAACCCTCCTAACCAAGTAGTTGTATTTTTCAGCTGATAGTCACATATTAGAAGCGCAACCTTAAATGAATCTTTAAGAAATTTTTTTGCAAAATTTTTGTTGTTTGAGGAAAAATGATTATTTGAGGGATATAAAATGGCCGTTACCGCTTAGGCTTCCACCTAAGCGGTAACGTATATACTAATCCGCGTTACGGACTACTCGGAAGCCTCTGTTGTTTGCCGTTTTTGTGGGTGTGTTTCCGTCACGGTACGTAACTGTCGCACATGTTTCAGCATCACTCCAGCTTCCGCCACGCCTTGATCTGTACGAGCCCGACGAAACGCCGCGCGGATCTGTCTGGCTTGAGCTGCTGTAGTTTCCGTACCAATCCCAAACCCACTCGCTTACGTTACCGCTCAGGTCGTAAATGCCAAGCTCGTTCGCTGTCTTTGTCTTAACGTCGTGCGTACCGCTTCCGGCATTGTTCTTGCTCCAAGAAACGCTTGTAGCCGTGTTGCTTCCACTGTACGTATAACCTTTGCTTTTGTTTCCGCCCCGCGCGGCGTACTCCCACTCAGCTTCTGTAGGCAGACGATAGCCGTTCGCGCTCCAGTTACAGATATATGAGCCTCCGCTCTTTGTGTAACACGGTGTAAGCCCTTCTTTTCTACTCAAAGCGTTGCAGTATTCTATCGCGTCGAACCACGAAACTTGCTCAACCGGCTTGTTGTTTCCGCTGAATGCGCTCGGGTTAGTACCCATAACAGCTTTGTATTCAGCTTGCGTAACCTCGTGATCACACATATAAAAGCTTGTTAAAGTTACGCTGTGAACTGGTTTTTCATCGTTTGCCCCAGACGTACTTCCCATTTTGAACAAGCCTCCCTTAACAAGCACAAAATCGGGTTTGGCGGACATGGACGAAACAGACTGTGTTGGTTTTGCAACAGTTTTTATGCAGCTGTCAAAAGCCCGCATTCCGTATACAGGAACATAAGAACCCATACTTCTACTAGAAAGTACAGGTGTCTCAAAAGGATGATACCCAATTACCTGTGGAAAACCACTATCTCCTATCGATGATGAAGTCCAGCATGAGTTTATCCTGCTATAACCAGCAGCAGTCCGTGCAGCATTTATTGTAAGGATATTTTTATGCATCATCCAAATTTCTGCGGCACTTCCAATATACCAGCCTTCTCCCATATTAAGAACAAAATCCCAAGCCGGATAAATAAATTCAGCATTCTCCGCTCCGCTAGGATCAACCTTGCATATATCTTCCCAGTTATCACTTCCATCCAGATCACCGGTGAAGTATGAAATATCGCCCCAATGGTCTGCGTTACTGCCATTAGGATAACAGAAAGAAACATAAGGAGAACCATAAGTCTCTTCAGTGCTACTGGATAAAGAAACGAAATTATTCCATGATGCGCCGTCTATGCTTCTTCCTCGCGGATTGTAATATATGCAATTGTCTTTACTTGCGAGCGAAATTCCATAAATCTTACCGATCTCACCTATTGAACCGTCACCAACAAAAGCCGCTACTGCAACAGCTGTTTCTTTTTGCTTTTGTGTAAGCGTAAGTCCTGCTGTATAAGCAATCGCACTGCCGTCGATGAAAATGATGTCGCCAACAGCATCTGGTTTCGCTTTTGTTCCTATAAGCGAACCATTCCCACTGGACGGCTTTAAAAGCGAATTCGCAGGATTTTTTTTCTGAACTACAGGCTCTGACCACTGAACCGGTGTTTTAGTAGCAGTACTAAGCGGACGAATTACTATGACGCCATGACCGTCGTAGCTGTTTGTCTTTGATTCGTATTCTATACTACCCCAAGCACCATTAAGAGAGTACGTTCCGCCATCACTGAACGCTACTTGCGAAGATGATCGGTAAAGTGCTCCACTTATGTTCATTGCACCTTCTATAAGGGCTATGCTCTCGTTTATAAGACGCTTGTTTCTGTAAACATACGAAAGTTCTGCGATTGTCGGTAAATACCAGCCACTTGAGTAAGTTCCGCTTATACCAACTGTTTTACCGTAAGAAGAAGCATACTCGAATGCAGGGTATGTACCTGTCTTATTCTCGTCGGTGACGGCGGCGCAAAGCTTGCTCCAGTTATCGCTTCCATCAACATCGCTGCCCTGATGGAAATCTGCTATGTCAGCAGCATCCGGTCCTGTATGAGACGGATAGCTTTGCAGCTCTTTTATAAGCGAAACACCCTGAGCTCCGCTAGAAGCCCACTGAACAACTCCGCGTTTTTGCTGCAATCCGATTATGTAAGCATCTTCTTTTGTTCCAGTACGTGAGCCGTAGTTGCCGGAATTCGGGAAGGAATTGTCCTTGAAGAATGCAATAACGCCAACTGCCGGATTCCGTGAGTTAGCCCTGTACTGCGCCGCCGAAACAACGCTGCCATCCTGAAGAACTATATCCCCTATTTTGTACGGATGCCTGCTGTCGGTTGTGAGCCCACTATTGTCAGAAACGACCGATTTCGGCTTAACTCCATCAAAAGCTCCTACTTTTATAAAGCTCTCCTGTAAAACTGGGTTCTTCCATCCTTCAGAAACATTTTCCACACTGATTATTTCTACATTATCTTTTGTGCCTAAATAGAAATAGAAAGATGCATTCCCGACAGTCATATACATTGCAGTTTTTAATGATTTGTCTTTATCCTTAAAGGACGCGACGATACCAACTGCCGGATTATTCGGATCGTATTCATATTCTTGCATATGTACATAAGAACCGTCAGCAAGAACTATATCACCGACATAGCAGCGATCAGGTCTGTACTCTGCCGGAGAAAGACAATAATCTTCCTCATTAACTTTTGAAGCTTTGTGGAAAACAACAACGCTGTCTACAGACTGACCGTCATAACCGCCTAAACGTATATCATCGTTGTCAATGCACAGATATGGACCATATATCGTAAGAACACGGTTCGCAATAGCGGCTCTGTTCTCTTTACCATTCTCCCCAATCGTAGATCCGGTAACAGCCCTAAACTTTGCCTTGAAGTTATCTGAGCTGATGTCCGCAAGCCAGCTTTCTGCATACGCCGGGATAAACCATCCGCTTGAATATTTACCCACAAGCTTTGGTGTGGCAATAAGTGCAATGGACTTTTGATCTGCACCGGAAATATACCAGTTTTTGAAAGAATTTCCAGAACCATACATATCTGCGTATATAAATATAGGTATTCCTGTTTTTATAACTCCGTTGCTGTCCTTTACGCCTGTCGCCCAAGGAATTGATTTTTGTATCGAAGCCCAGTTCTTAACACCATCCGTCATCATACCTACGAAAGGATACATATCATCATGACCAATTCCGGTCTGAAGCAAAGTATCGTAATCAATAGGAACAACAGCTGTACGGGAACCTCCGGAGCTTATTGGTTTAATCAGCTGCTCCCCTTCGTCCGTATATGCTGTCCTTATATTTGATTTTGCATTTATACCAATAACGTACAAATATCCTTTTTCACCTATATATCCGTCTCCAATGTATACACCGCAAGCTATAACAGCTTTTTTCTGCTCGCTTGTAAGGATAAGTCCGTCTCTTAAAGCAGTTGCGCTACCGTCGCTAAAAACTATATCGCCAACGGCATTAGGTTCTTTTTTTTCTCCGTATGTTCCGACCGCAAGACCATTCACAGGAAAACCGCTATACTCATCTTTTGAGTTGTCATAATTACGGATAAAGCGTACTGAAGCAGGTGTTACTAAACCTGGGTAATCGACGGCTATTTCATTGTAGTTTCTGGCGGCAAACGGTGAACCGGCACCCGGTGATGACACTGCAATTCCCCATCGTGATTGCATAGAATAGCCTGTTCCAAAAGAAGAATTAGAACCGCTTATCTTAGACAGTGAATCGTTTATTTTATCAATGTTCCGTCCGACATAATCGTATTCGGCATAAGATGGTATGTACCAGCCTGTTCTGAAAGTTCCTTTTATATTGTTCGTGACACCGTAATTTTCTGCCGCTTCGAACGCCGGATACGTTATGTTACCGAACGGCTGGAACTCTGGCCTGTTTTTTGCAGCCTCAATAGCCGCTTTTATGATACTGTAATTGTCAGAGCCATCAGTGTCTGAATTTGGGGTATATGTACCTTTTTTCCCATCATAATCCCAGCTTATTTCCGTAATATTAAGCTCTGCAATTCTGTCCTGGCCGTAATAAACAAAATCGTCCGTTTTTTCCGGGACAATAAGGGCTTTTGTATCTTTTTGCAAGCCAAATATCACAGCATCCTCTATGCTGCCATATTGTGTTCCATTATCCTCGGAATTCGGGAAATTCATGTCGCGGAAGAACGCCACGACCCCTATTGCCGGATTCCTTGTATCCGCATAATACGAACCGGGGCTTACGGCAGTTCCGTCCTGCAGTATTATGTCGCCTACGTTACATTTGGTGCCGGAATACGTCTTTTTTGAAAGGAGAGGCTTAACGGGCGGAGCAAAGCGTGAAAGGGTGATAGATTTGTCAATCTTCTTATACAGTCTTGAAAGGTTTACAGAAGATTCGTCAAAGTTTGTATTTCCTGCAGAATATCCATTTTTTCCCGCTTGATATTCCCAATACTGAAAGCAGTGATTGTAGCAGGCTTTTATAAGCTCACGCCCGTTTTCCCACTCGGAGAACGTTACGTACACTTTGTTCCAGTTGAGAGTATACTTGCCCATCTTCGTTATAGATGTGTCAGCGACTGCTGTACTGTCATAAAAAATCTTATAGTCTGAGGGCTGAACCCAGACTACGGAAGGATTCATGTTATAACCACTTATATCTGATGGGCGGTCTTTTAATCTGTTAAGGTCGATTGTGGAATTAATTTTGGAAAAAAGAGAAACAAGATCCTCGTTCGAAACAGAAAAATCTGGCGTATACGTGTTCCATACCTGATGCTGTGTGTCATATTGTGCAACCCAAGTGACACCGCTGAATCCAGAAACAGTACCATCTGCCCTGACGGTAAAACCATCTGCATCTTCCGTAAAATTAACAGTATATTCATCTTGCCAATAACATGTATATTTTCCGATTTTCGTCAAAGTGCGCCATTTGCCGACCATTTTTGCATTGTCGTCAAACGGGAGTGTTTGCGGTTCATAGTAGGCATAATCGTACCTACCATTGCTTGTCCACGTCGCACTGCCAAGCTCAAAGTCTATATTAATAAAACGGGCATTTTTAGAAGGTTTCGTGCGGTTATAGTCTATGCGCGGATCATATTTTGCGTATAGTTTTGACGGATCCACGACAGAATTATCGAAGCTTTCACCGTTAATGGCAGGACGTCCATCATACCCGGCGCGATAATACCAATACTGTTTGGAATAATTGTAACAGGCAAAAATCTCTTGTTTGCTGTTAATAGTTTTACAGAAATAAGCATAGTAATCTTGAAAATGATATTGGTATACGAAAACATCATACCCGCCAATCTTGTCTGCTGCAGGGTTGAAACCCGGAAAATCCGAGTCTATAACCATATACACGAACGTATTATTTTTACTCTGGGCCAAGACAGGAAAGAGTGTTACCACAGTAAAGAAAAGCAAGCACGTTAGTTTCAAAACGAGATGCGCGATATTTTTATTCGTGCGGTGGTAGCGTTGATTTTCATATACACTCTCAATATTTCTATGCAGTAATTTCATATTCATCTCCTTTGTTTCAGTATATCATGCACAGTAAAAACTTGGCAAATTTTAGCCAAGCAAATTCGTGCCATCGACTTTTTTGCACTTTTTTTCGGCACGGCTCAAATATCCCCTTTTCGCGCATCGTTTTTCGGTTTATGCTTAAAATCGGAGTTTTGATTTGAGACAAATTGATTCGCTAAAAAACCGGATTCTTCTCTGCTTCATGCTTTTTTTCCTTGTGATGCTCATAATGCTCGCGTATTACTACTTCAACTTACGCAAAGTCGCAGAAGAACAGGCCGACACGTATTTCAACCAGCTCGCGTACGGAATGGAGCAGCAGGTCAGCGGCAAACTTGGCGAAATAGACCGTGTCGCAAAATCTTGCGGATATTACAGCATCGTTCAAAAATCACTTTTCTCTCAGTTCCCGAACGAAAAGGCAAAAAGCATAAACTCCGCGAAAGAAATCGTTTTCACATATAAAGATTCGTACAAATACATAAAAGACATTTTTTTCTATATCAATTTTCATTCACGATTTTACACAAACACAACTTACTTGCGCTCATTTTTGCAGAACTTGGAACAATGCGGCTTGGAAGAAGATATAACGCTTGATCATTCTATAATCTCCGGGCTTGACGAAAGCGCGAACAGCCCTTCCCTATTTTTTTATCACGTTCCGATAAGCAACATCCTGAACGAAGGAACGGCGATTACTCCGCGCAACGACGCAATCTGCTCCATTTTGTGCGACATGAACCAGTTCATCACAGTACCCGAGGAATTCAGCGGAGACAACACATATTACGCAATCATTTACGATGGCGATATTGTAAGCAGTAACACACAGCTCAACGCAGAAATTGCCACCCTGATACAAGGCGCTGTTTCCAGCAGGAAAAACACAAAACCGCCAAAGTTCGTACAAATAAACGATACAAAGTGCTACTACTATCATTCTGATATGGGAAACACCCGCGAATTCGTCTGCATCGCTCCGGCAGAGGCAACGACCGAAACATATATTCCGGCACGAAGAGGGCTTTACCTAATAGCATTAATCGGCTTTGCGCTCACGCTCTCACTTCTTTTCTTCTTTATGCAAAGGCTTTCGTTAGCGATAAACTCATTCGTTTCCACGCTGAATAAAATGCGCACAAGCTCCGACAAAATCCGCTTGAAAGAGCCGCATGCAAAAGAAATGAAGTTCCTTGCACAGCAGATAAACGGAATGCTTGACCGCATCGACAACTCCGCGCAACAGGAACAAAAGACGCGTGAGCAGCTGTATCAGCTTAAAATTGCCCAGCAGGAGTCTGAGATGATAGCGTACAGAAGCCAGATAAATCCGCACTTTTTGTTCAATACGATGGAATGCATCCGCAGTATGGCGCAATATTACAACGCCGAACCGATAGAAGAGATTGTCTCCGCAATGGCAAGCCTTTTGCGCTATTCGCTTTACGCAAAGCAGAACGTCCCCCTTAATGAAGAAATTCAAAACGTAACTCATTATCTTACAATACTTTCTATTCGCTTCCCTGACAAATATGTTTTTACTCCGGATATTTCGGAAGAAGCCGGATTACGCGAAATTCCTCCGATGATTTTGCAGCCAATCGTTGAAAACAGCATAAAACACGGATTTGACGGCTTTATCCCAACTGATGGATGCAAAATCGCGATAAAAGCCGCCGTTGTTGATTATGTGCTGGAGATTTCCGTCCGCGACAACGGTAAAGGCATAGGAAAAGAAGAGCTTGCAAAAATCGCAGAGGATTTTTCCGTGTTCAAAGAAGAAGAAAAGCGTGACAGCATCGGGCTTCATAACATTTACAGGCGGCTTAAGCTGACGAACGACAAAAACGAAATGACGATAGAAACCGAAGAAAACTCTTTCACAGAGATTAAAATAAGCATAGTTTCTGATGCGGACGGGAATTGATAGCGTTTGGCGGCGCGTCGGCTTTTGTGGCGGCTACGGTAACTTTGCGCTAGCGGAAACAGCTCGGCGAGCAGTCAAAGTGCTTTTTAAAGACACGCCCAAAGTAGCCGATGTCGTCATAGCCAACTTCTGCCGCAATTTCGCCGATTGGCTTGTCGGTGTCTTTCAAAAGCCGCTTTGCATAATGCATACGAATATCCTGCTGAAAGCCCAGGACCGTATTTTCCGCGTGTTTTTTGAAAAGCTCGTAAACGTATGGCTCTGAAACGTTAAAAGCGTCCGCAAGCTGACTTATGGAAAGCTTTTCTTTATAATGCGTCGCGATATACTTCTGCATACAAGAAACCATTCCGTTAGAACTGAAAACGAAGCCGCCATAATATGAAAAACACGCCTCTTCTATCATTTTGGGAACTGTGTCTGCGTCAAAAAAATCATGACAACAGCTCATGCCTACATCTGCTGCTGCGCTTGAATCTGTGAAAAGCGACGCATTCGGCTGCTCGCCGGAACAAAGATACGCATACGGAAAGCCGCCAACAGAAACCTGACGTTTCACAAAATCATTCTGAACCTCGTGTTTTGATACGATAAGGAAACAGCTTTTTGAAACTGAAATTTCGCGGAGCATTTTTAGAACCCCAGCGTCTGTAAGGCTTTCTGGCGCGGAAAGGTCAACAAATGAAAAGTCGTCCTGCTGCTTTTTCCGCGTTTCTATTTCAGCGAACGCACGCCGCGCAACATCGGCAACAACATCACGTTCAAGAGGCTTCAATAAATAATCAAAAACGCCTTTTTTTATGGAGTGCTTTGCAACTTCAAAGTCTTTATACGCGCTTACAATGACAACGAGCGGAAAAAGCCTGTTACTGGCGGCTGAAGTGCTGTTTATGAGCTCCAAGCCGCTTTTTTGCGACATTCTGATGTCCGTGAAAACTATTTCCGGGTTATGTTTTTCAATAGCGGCAAGGGCTTCATCTACGCCTGTACATGTAGCGCAGATTGTAAAGCCGAATTTCTCCCACGGAATAATGCCCGAAAGCCCGCGGATTGCCCATATCTCATCGTCAACTATAATCGCCTTGTACATAAAAGAGATTATAGCACGGTTTTCCATGCGCGAAATGGGAAAGTTTTCTGATTTTATTTACGCTTTGTTCAGATGAACAGCAAAGCCGCCAATATTCATCGTTGTATAGACAAAAGACATAGGGGATTTTCCAGCTTCGCCGGTGTATTTCGCCGTTGACATATCTGGTTGTACGCCATAGCGGGCAAGATACGCAAGTGCGCGCTCAATGTTCCATGTCTTAATTGCGATATGGCCGTGAACGCCTTTTCCGTTGCCTTTCATCACTTCAAAACTTGTGGAGTCAACGGCTGAGTTGCAGAACCAAGATGCGTTGCCCTCTTTGCCGACAAGCCCGAAAATCTCGAAAAGCTTGGCGATTCCGGCGGCGTCTTTTTCGTCCGCGCCATTAACGCCAATGTGTCCGAGCGTAAAGCCGTGCATCAAAGAAACAGCCTCGCGGCTCAGTTTTGTTACAAGTTCGTTGTCGTCCTTTACCATCCAGCTACCGCCGATAGCAAGGATGTTCTTGCATTTGAAATAATCGCCCATGTTCTTGGCGTTAATGCCGCCTGTCGCCATAAAGCGGACGTTAGAGAAAGGCCCTGCGAACGCGTTGAGCATTGCGACGCCGCCTGCAGCTTCTGCCGGGAAAAACTTAAGCACGTTAAGTCCCTTGCAAAGAGCCTGCTCT
>JAEEGI010025396.1_pt1 | contig 11486 bp, 9 predicted proteins | sample 8958751 | NCBI WGS metagenome assembly JAEEGI01 (sample SAMN16246545, study PRJNA631951) | gut metagenome | biome: gut microbiome; feature: rumen; material: KS-attached | host: Bos | place: Iran: Karaj | collected 2018-10 | reverse complement strand
CTCATCGTATTTGTGTGACATGGTGACGATCGTAGGCAGCTTTGAGTTGTATCGGCTGTTGATCATCTGATAGAGTGCTTCGGTCTCCCAAGGTGAAGGAGATGTCAGACTGAAATCATCCAGCACCAGAAGAGGAGCACGCTTGATCTGATCGAGTATCCTGACATAGTTCTCCTCGCTGCTTGAGGAGAATGTGGCCTTGAGCCTGTTCAGGAGTTCCGGTACCACGATGAAAGTGGCAGGCTGTTTATGATCGTAGCGGTAATTGACGATGGATGCCGCCAGATGGGTCTTGCCGCATCCTGTGACGCCCTGGAATACCAACCAGCCGTCGGGTTCCTGTGCAAAGCCGAGTGCGACCTCATAGGCGCGCTGGAGGTTGTCTTGAACGTCCTTTTCCAGATTGGCCGGTCTCTGATCGAAGTTATCGAAGGTCATGGTCTTCTGTAGAGCCAGGTCATCGGGCCATTCATAGACTTCATTGCTGTTCTCGGCATCCAGTTCCACGATGTGACAGAATGCTGTATCTGAAAGTCTCCTCTGCCAGCGTTCATCGAGATATCTGGGATGGATATCCGAGGCAAGGACCGTGGGCAGTTCATTGTTGATCCTGTAGGTCAGGATCTGATCGAGTTTTTCTTTTGCCCAGGCCGTAGTGGACTGCAGTCCGTAGTCATCGATGATGAGCAGCGGGATCTCTTCGATCTCGGAGAAGAAGTCCTCATGGTCAGAGTCATTATCGTTGCTGAGGTTAGGTCTCAGCTGATCGATGAGATCGGATGCCGTGTAATAGACGGTCATGACGTCGTTTCTGAGAGCGAGGTTGCCGATGGCGGCAGAAAGCCGGGTCTTGCCCGAACCGGGACCGCCGCATATGTACAGCCAGCCGGAGGGATTCTCGGCAAACTGTTTACAGGCGTTGAAAGCCTTCTTGTAGATCTCCTGTGTGGAAGCCTTAGTCGATGTGCCTTCGGGACGCAGGGATTCGAAAGTGCAGTTGGCAAGGTTTCCCATGCGGGCATATTCGATGATATGTTCATGACGTCGGATCTTATTGCGTTCGATGGTGCAGGTGCAGGGGACGGCAGAAGTATAGTCGGGCTTTCCGTATTCGTTTACAGGATATACGAAACCGGCTCCGTTGCATTTGGGGCAGCGGGGTTCGCTAGCTGTTGATGATGCTTCCGTATGAACTGTCGAGGAATCGTTCCGGATCTGTTTCAGAATATTTTTTATCTCTTCCATCTTGTTTGCCCTCTGCCTGCCATTTTTTCAGGATGGCTTTGACGTATGACCACTTTCTAATGTTTCTTTCGACTGCGATCTTGATCGCTTCGATGATCCAGCTGTCCGGACATCCTTCCCGTGCGATCTGCAGTTCTTCTATTATCATCGGTGTCAGCTGTCCGATATTGTCTTCGTAGGCTGACAGCACCATATCTTCAGTGACTGTTCCGTCATCTTCGGATAGATCGTCTTCCGTGATGACTGTTTCGTAACTGTTCTTGGCCTGTTCGAGACAGTTCCTTCCGAACTTGTCGTTGACGAAGTACAGTTTTGTCGCCTGTTCGCTTTCGCGGACACACAGGCTGATCATTATCTTGTTCTTAACGGCAGAATCGAGGATCTTTTGCGTTTCTGCCAGTCTTTCTTCTGTTGCTATCTCTCTTGCGGTGCAGTATTTCAGCTGTCCCTTTTTCTGGTAATAGGAGTTGAATGCCAGAAGGAGCGTCTTCATTTCATCGAGGGAGTCCATCTTAGAGAGCATCGATGTGATGAAGGGTCTGGGGATGGGGGAGAGCTCGATCTGTTCGGGAAAGCCGTCGGTCATCCTCATGGCATGCCGAATCCTTCGACTGCCAGATTGCCGAACTTGGTGAATTCCGGTTTGAAGTGTACTTTTACTTTACCGGTGGCACCGTTTCTGTTCTTTGCAATGATTATCTCAGCCATCTCACGAGGCCATTCCTCGCCGGGATGGACACGGTCCCAGTCTTCCTGTGATCTGAAGTATGCGGCTTCTCGGTGAACGAAGAGCACCACATCGGCGTCTTGTTCGATACTGCCGGATTCTCGGAGGTCGGAGAGCTGAGGGATTCTGCCTCCGCTATCCTTACCGCGCTGCTCTACGTTTCGGCTCAGCTGGGAAAGAGCGATTATGGGTACGTCCAGTTCCCTTGCCATCGCTTTAAGTGCTCGTGTGAAGTTACCGATCTCGAGCACTCGGTTCTCGGTCTTACCGTCGCTGTTGAGGAGCTGCAGGTAGTCCAGGACTACGAGGTCGAGTTTATGATCGGCGTGAAGTCTGCGCAGTTTGGAGCGCATCTCGCTGATCCTGAGTGTTGCAGAATCATCGATATAGATCTGGGCCTCGCCGAGGATGCCCATGGCATTCATTCTGCGGGTGGCTTCATCATCGGTAAAGTTGAGTGTGATGAATTTGTTGTTATTGATCTCAGCTTCGCTTGAGATGAGACGGTTGACCAGTGACTGACCGGACATTTCAAGGCTGAAGATAGCGACAGTCGCATTGCTCTCGATAGCAGCATTGCGGGCGATGTTCAAAGCCAGACTGGTCTTACCCATACTGGTACGGCCTGCCAGGATCACGAGGTCCGCTCTGTTGAAACCGCCGATGATGAAATCATCCAGACCGTTGAGACCTGACGGGATACGCTCCAGTTCAGTGTCTACGTTCTCTCTGGCCAGTTCTTCTTCGGTCAGTTCCTTGATGATACGGCTTACCGGTTTGAAGTCTGAGGCGCCGCGGTCCTGACGGATCTTGTAGATGACGTCTTCGGCGCGGCTGATGGCGTTGGAAGTATCGGGGTCGTTATCGTAACCGATCTCGCTGATCTGCTGAGCTGCTTCGATGAGCTGTCGGCTGATGGAGTTCCTGAATACATCGCGCGCATAATCTTCGGCATTGAACGAAGACGGTACTGATGCCAGTATCTGGTTGAGGTAAGCGTTGCCGCCGGCCTTATCCAATACTCCTTCGCGCGCAAGTTCATCAGCGACAGTAGTGATATCGATGGATTCGTTGCGGTCATCAAGCGTCAGACAGGCAGAATAGATCAGCCTGTCACGTTCCGACAGGAAATCTTCCGGTCGGAGCATGCTTGAGATACGGCCGAGGATAGAACCGTTGAGGAGCAGAGAACCATTGACGGCTTGTTCAGCTTCCAGACTGTGAGGAGGTAATCGGTTCGTATCCACCGTCTAGTCTGCTCCTCCAACGACTTTAACCTTAGCTTTGGCGGTCACGTTCTTGTGGAGTTTGATGGTTGCTTCGTAATCGCCGAGTTCCTTGATAGTTTCGACCTCGACCTTGCGCTTGTCGATCTCATAATCGACCATGGCCGAGAGTTCTTTGGCTACGTTGGCTGAAGTGATGGCACCGTAAAGCTTATTGCCGGATCCGACCTTGCCTTTGACGACGACGGTCAGGTCTTTGATCTTTTCGGCCAGTTCCTTCATCTTGGCTTCGAGTTCGGCTTCAGCTTTCTGCTGGGCACGGACCTGAGCTTCATAATGCTTCTGTACGTTCTCGGTTGCGGCAACAGCCATCTGTTTAGGGATAAGGAAGTTGCGGGCATAACCGTCAGAGACTTCCTTGATCTCGCCGGCTTTTGCTACATTTACTACATCTTTAAGAAAGAGAACTTTCATTATTTTTCCTCCAAGCAATGTTTTATTTTACCAAAAAATGAGACCATTTCATGGCTGATTTTCAAATAAAAAAAATAATCAGGTACGGATTTTTTTGTTAAATCCGTTAAGTAAAGTTACCGTTCTAGGAAAGGTAGTTCTTTACTGCGATAGCACTGGTCGCGCCGTCGCCTGCGGCCGAGATGACCTGCCTGATCGAGCCGTATCGGATATCTCTGGCAGCGAAGAGTCCCGGAACTGACGTTGCCATATTGGTATCTGTCCTGATGGTCCCGTCTTCCTCGAGGGGAATGAGGTCCTTCAGGAAATCAGTATTGGGACTGATGCCGACGGCTACGAATACCGCATCGACAGTGAGCTCTTTTTTGCTTCCGTCTGATGCATTTTCAAGTATCAGTCTTTCCACCTGATCCTTGCCTTCGATGCTGACAGCTTTGTAGGGAGTGACCTTTTCGATCTTCTCATTGGCGGCGACTCTTTCCGTGACGATGGACGTGGCGCGGAACTCGTTCCTGCGGTGGATGAGATAGACCTTGGATGCAAATTTCGTCAGATGGTCTGCTTCAGCCAATGCAGTATTGCCTCCGCCGATGACGGCTACGCTGCAGTCTCTGAAGAAAGGCCCGTCGCAGGTGGCGCAGTAGGAGACGCCTTTGCCGGCCAGTTCTTTCTCGCCGGGGATGCCCAGCTTTACTTTGTTGGAACCGGCAGCCACGATGACGGCTCGGCTCTTACAGTTTCCTGCAGTAGATGAGATCTAGAAGATGTCTCCGTCTTTTTTGATGGACGTGACGGCAGGGATCTCTTCTTTCAGTCCGAACTTCTTGGCATGTTCCAGAAGTGTTGCTGAAAGTTCATAACCGTTGATCCCGTTGGGGAACCCGGGGTAGTTCTCGATCAGTGTTGCTTCGTTTACCATACCGCCCATGAGCATTGGTTCGAAAAGGAGAGTGCTCATGTTGTCGCGGCAGCAATAGAGTGCGGCGGTGAGTCCCGCAGGTCCTCCGCCGACAATCACGACGTCATATACCTTATCTTCCATATCAGTAACCTTTTTACCTTAATCTCTATCTGTTATTATAGCTTTTTTCAGTCGTCAGTCATTAAAAGAGTGTATGATTATAGAGTAGGTGACCACTATGACTGACGAACAGATCAAAGCAATCGAAGACAAATGTAAGATCAAGTCAAAAGAACAATTCGTCGAGGAGTGCCGTAAGGCAGGGTTCCCCGATGACTGGTATACCTTTACATGTGACAGGAGCGTACCCGTTTCGATCGAAGGCGACAGCGTCTATTACGGCAAGATCGGTATCACGAGCTGTGCCGTCATCATGTGTATCTGGGATGTTGCTTTTGAACAACTTTTGAAGTACAAGAAAGAATACGACTGGGAGCAGACCGGTGTGCTTTACAGGATCGACCGCATAGAGTGGGAGGGCGCAGCCAGGATATCCCGTGGTACAGGCAATCTTTATCCTTACGTTACGATATGGGATGTGAGTTTTACGGATCATCCCGATCCCAAGATGCTGGAGGACGGTTGGATCTTCGACAATTATGATCATTACATGGGCTACTGCAATTATCACAAGGTCATCAATGTGCGCTCGATAAAGGGTGAGATCGTCTTCAGATTCACGAAACGTACTGAAGACAGGGATCGCAAAGAATTTGGTTTTACGGATGATTATTTGACTGGTTCTTATCATTATCTGATCCCCGATGACCTCAAGGATGAAGTTGCCCGTTCCATCTACCGCGGAGATCTCTCCGATCAGCTCAAAGAAGAGTTGCGAAAGCGTTTCGAACCGACCCTCATCGAGGATGAATTCAAGGCTCTTGTAAGACTGCGCGACGAACATAAAAAAGCTCTGTTCGGTGCGATAGATAAGAAACTCACGGTGGATGAGCAGAAGAAGGCTTTTGCTGATGCTGGAAATGCTGTCGAGGACAGAAATCCTGCCGGTGATAATTATCATTGGAGCAGGAGCTATCTGGTTACTCATAAGAATTTTGATCTGGCCTACGAGAAAGCGGGGATAAGATAATATGTCAGAACTATCTTTCAAATTCGGCACTCCGGAGCCGGTCGCATTCAAGGAATTCTGCAGTGACACTGAATTCCAGGCAAGGTTATTCGGTACAGCCCTAGTCACGTATTATGATTCATTGGTTTATGGTAATGATGACTCTGCACGTACCAAGATCCAGAAGAAGATATATGAATTGATTCCTGAGTGTCTCGCACGATGGCCTGCGGGAAAACTCATAATGGGTCCGAACAATAAAGTAATTCTAAGCGGACTTCTTGAAGATGCATTGTCTGAAGCAGGAGTGACCGCTGATGTCGCTGTCATGAACATCGACCTTGTTGCTGGGCAGAAGGATATCTATCAGGAGCAGTGCGGAGAAACCCTGCAGGAGATCATTTGCCCTCAGGCCAAGACTGATGGTCTGACAGATAAGCCCCACGGACCTCTCATCCGTTTCAGTTATGACCGGACTTCTCACGGTATGATGGCAGGCTCCAGTTCATCTTCCGGGGAAGTGCTTTCCTGGAATAGCGACGGTTCCATCGAATTGGTCAGCAGTTCCAGCTTTTCAGGTAATTATTCAAGGACTGAATACAAGGTCATTCCTGAAGCAGCACAGAAAGTACGTGATTATGTGACTGAAATGCATCTCGCGGCTCTTGCTGAAAAAGACATTCCGACGCCCATGATGTATGACTGTTTCACGAGTTCTTCCATCTGTATGACTTTTGATGACAGTTCTGTCGGCGGTCTTTCCCACAATATGATCTGTCTCCAATGCGGACCTGCGGGAATGACCTTTGCGGGGATCGAAAAACAGGTCTCCGACCTTCTTAAGGAATGCGTAACGACCGGTGAGAAAATCTCAAACGAAAACAGACAGACTGGCCCGATGTTCGGCGGTTTCATGAGTATGGATCCCGTACCTGAACAGTCGTCTGTTTACTGGAAATGTCCGCATTGCGGCTATGACAAGAATACCGGCAGATTCTGCTGCGAATGCGGCAGTCCGAAAGGATGATCATGGCAGAGTTATTAGTTGAAGTGACCCGCGGTCCCGTCGTCGAATCCCGTCACTATGGTGATGTGGCAGTCTGTAACGGCAGCGGAGACCTCATCGCATATGCAGGCGACGTCAGTTTCGTTACCTATTTCCGTTCGGCCTGCAAACCGATCCAGGCGCTCAACCGTTTCATTTCAGGCGCATCCCAGAAGTGGTCTTTCACCGATAAGGAGTACTCCATCATGTGTGCTTCTCACTACGGGGAGCCCATGCATCAGGAAGTGATACTTGGGATGCTTCGAAAGATCGGATGCACTCTCGATGATCTCAAGTGCGGTTCTCCTTATTCCATCCGTCCCGCTTATTATGAAGAACAGCTCCGCAAGAATGTAGAGCTGAGACCTTATAATTCCGACTGCTCAGGAAAACACTGCGGATTTCTGGCTGACTGTATCGCCAAAGGTTATCCCATCAAAAACTATAATTCCCCTGAGCATCCTCTGCAGAAGGACATACTGCATATCCTTTCCGAGGTCTCCGGCGTGCCGGTCTCTGATATCGTCATCGGCACCGACGGATGCGGAGTGCCGGTCCACGGCATGTCGGTCCGGAACATGGCAAAGACATATGCCAGGTTCTCGACTCCCGTTTATCTTCCGGAGAAATACAGGGAAGGAGCAGTGATCCTGGCTGAAGCCATGAACAATGAACCGGATATGCTGGCCGGACCCGGCGGTTTCTGCACAGAATTCCTGCGGGCAACAAAAGGACGGTTCGTGGGGAAACTGGGTGCCGAAGCTGTATACTGCATAGGCGTCAGGAACATGGATATGGGAATCGCGGTCAAGATCGAAGACGGCAATAATGCAAGAGCACTTTATCCCGTCGTCATGAGCGTTTTGGATCAGCTTAAGCTTCTTTCTGAAGAAGAGAGTGCCAAACTCAGTCAGTTTGCTCATGCTGATGTCTTCAACCATAACAAGATAAAGGTAGGAGAAGTCAGACCTGCCTTCAAACTTCATTTCGTTTAGGAACAGTCAGGGAGTCATTATGGTCATAAATGTATATGAACAGTATTTTAAGGCTGAAGCTGATTTTTCCGGAGTGAAACGCAACGGAGCTCTCGTCATGCTGATCAGCGACTCGGAAGCCGGTCACATCACATACAAAGCAGCCGTCACGTTCTTCCCGCACAGAGATGCTGAAGACTATGCCGTATCCTATGATGCTTACTTTGAGATTGAGATCTTCAGCGGCAAAGGACGCAGGTCTAGGAAGAAGGAAGCGGCATACCTCGAAAAGCTTCATGACACTATCGATGCACTTGCCAATGAACATAAGGCAAAAGTGCTCTGGGATGAACCATTAAGGGAAGCCCGCAGAGGCTAAAGATCATTATAGAAAAGATTATTAATTAGGGTACAATATCCCTATGTCCAGTAAACATATCATCATCCGCGGAGCACGCGAACACAACTTAAAGAACGTCGACGTAGATATCGAACGCGATAAGCTCGTCGTCATCACCGGTGTATCCGGTTCAGGTAAGTCCTCATTGGCTTTCGATACGATTTACGCTGAAGGTCAGCGACGCTATATGGAATCTCTTTCCGCCTATGCCAGGCAGTTCCTGGGACGCATGGAAAAACCGGATGTCGATATGATCGACGGTCTGAGTCCTGCTATCTCCATCGACCAAAAGGGTTCCGTCAAGAATCCGCGTTCCACTGTCGGCACTATCACAGAGATATATGATTACTTACGAGTATTGTTTGCCCGCACCGGTCATCCTCATTGTCCTAACTGCGGACGCGAGATCGCGGCACAGACTCCTCAGCAGATCGTGGATGCCGTCATGCGTATCCCCGAGAACACCAAAGTCATGATCATGTCTCCCATCGTCAAAGACAGAAAAGGCGAACATCGCGAGATCTTTGCAGGACTTCGAAAGAACGGTTATGCCCGAGTCCGTGTGGACGGCAAGATCATCTCATTGGACGAGGAGATCGAACTCGACAAACAGAAGAAACACCGGATCGATGTGGTCATCGACCGACTTATCATAACTAAAGATGAAGATATCTCCCGTGTCGCGAATTCCGTTGAGACCGCATTGAAGTTGTCAGACGGCATCGTTCTGGTCAGTGAGATCGACGGCGAAGAACATCTTTACTCGGATAAGTTCGCCTGTGTCGAATGCGGCATCAGTGTAGGGGAGATCGAGCCGCGTTCTTTCAGTTTCAACAGTCCCCACGGGGCCTGTCCTGCCTGTACCGGACTGGGTTTCAGGATGGATTTTGATGTTGATCTCATCATCCCGGATAAGTCACTTTCCATTTCCGAGGGGGCTATCTATCCGTACCACGGTCAGAACATGGCCATGGCTCAGATCTATGAACTGGCTGACCTCTACGGTGAGAGTGTGGATAAGCCATTCAGCAAGCTCTCGAAAGAGTTCCTGCAGGTACTTCTTTACGGCGAGAATCCTAATCACGGTTATTACCGCAACAAGTTCGGCAGACTGAGGATGCGCGGTTATGGTTTCGAAGGTGTCATCCCCAGACTCGACCGTCTTTATAAAGACACGGAGTCTCAGCTCGTCCGCGAGCAGATCGAAGCGTTTCAGGTCGCCAATATCTGTCCCGAATGCAATGGCAAGAGGCTCCGACCGGAGATCCTCAAGGTCACGATCGGAGACAAGAACATCATCGATGTCAGCAATCTTTCCGTTACGGACTTCAGAAAATGGGTCGATATGCTGAAGAGCGAGCACTCGGTCTATACCGAGACTGAGAAGATGATCGCTCATGACGTACTTAAAGAGATCACTGCCAGACTCAAGTTCCTTGAGGATGTCGGTCTTGAATATCTCACTATGCACCGTTCCAGTGCTACGCTTTCCGGTGGTGAAGCCCAGCGTATCCGACTGGCTACTCAGATAGGGTCGGGACTGGTTGGTGTATTGTATATCTGCGATGAACCGACCATCGGTCTCCATCCTTCCGATGATTACAGGCTTATCGGCACGCTTCACAGATTGCGTGATCTCGGCAACAGTGTCATCGTCGTCGAACATGACGAAGCTATCATGCGGGCTGCCGACTGCATCATCGATATGGGACCTCGCGCCGGCATCTACGGCGGTGAAGTCGTTGCTGTCGGTACAGTCGATGAGATCATGAAGAATGAAAAGTCCCTAACGGGTGCTTATCTTTCGGGACGCAAGCAGATCCCTGTTCCCAAGAAGCGACGCAAGGGCAACGGTCACTCAATTGTGATCAAAGGTGCACGTCAGAACAATCTCAAGAACATCGACGTCAAGATCGACCTCGGAAAGATGGTCTGTGTCACCGGTGTATCCGGTTCCGGCAAATCGTCTTTGATCAATGAGATCCTTCAGAAGGCGCTTTCCAAATACTTCTACCGCTCCAAAGAACGTCCCGGCGACCATGATTCCATCGAAGGTCTCGAGAACCTCGATAAAGTCATCAACATCGATCAGTCACCTATCGGCAGGACACCCAGATCCAATCCTGCTACCTATACCGGTATGTTCACTCCGATAAGAGAATTGTTTGCCAGTATGCCCGAAGCCAAAGCACGCGGATATACGGCCGGCAGATTCTCTTTCAATGTTAAAGGCGGACGCTGTGAAGCCTGTCATGGCGACGGTTACAACCAGATCGAGATGCAGTTCCTGGCTGATGTGACGGTCCCCTGTGAAGTCTGTCACGGCAAACGATATGACCGAGAGGTCCTTGAAGTGATGTTCAAGGGCAAGAATATCGCTGATGTACTGGATATGTCGGTGGATGAAGCTATGTCATTATTTGAGAATCAGCCGAGGATCTATTCCAAGCTCAAGACTCTTTCAGACGTAGGTCTCGGTTATATAAAATTAGGCCAGCCTGCCACCACTATGTCCGGCGGTGAAGCCCAGCGAGTGAAACTTTCCACTGAGCTTTCCAAGCGTGCTACCGGCAAGACGATCTACATCCTGGATGAACCTACCACCGGTCTTTCCTTTGCTGATGTCGATGCGCTCCTCGTCGTCCTGCAGAGACTGGTGGATGCCGGCAACAGTATCGTACTCATCGAGCACAATCTCGATATCATCAAGTCTTCCGACTGGATCATCGATCTCGGTCCCAAAGCCGGAGACAAGGGCGGTAGGATCGTAGCTGAGGGCACTCCTGAACAGATCGCCAAGAATCCCAAGTCCGTGACGGGTAAGTTCCTGAAGCCTGTACTGGGGATAAAAGATTAGTTTTCTTCGCCTGATGCGATGTGAGATACGCCGCCGTCTTTCGTGACGACGATCTTGTTGGGGAAAGCATCCTTCAATGCTTCGATATGAGTGATCACCATGATCAGTCTGAAATCATCTTTGATCGAATTGATGGCATAGATGACCTTGTCGATGCCGTTTTCATCCTGTGTGCCGAAACCTTCATCGATGATGAGGGTCTGCATGGGAGCGCCGATTCGGTTGGTCATGAGGCGTGACATGGCGATACGGAGGGCCGAGTCGATCCTGAACCTCTCGCCGCCGCTGTAGGAAGCGTAGTCGCGGTCCATGCCGTTCTGATAGATCTTGATGTTCAATGCTTCGGCAACAGAACCGTCTTTGTTTTCTTTCTGGGCAGAGACTTCCAATGTCATTAATCCGTCGGTCATCTTTCCCAGGAGCTTATTTGCCTCATTGTTGAGGTCGGGCAGGGCGGCTTCGATCATAAGTGCGCGGATGCCCTTGGCGCCGAACACTGTGACGAGGT
>JAEEGI010025392.1_pt1 | contig 11487 bp, 9 predicted proteins | sample 8958751 | NCBI WGS metagenome assembly JAEEGI01 (sample SAMN16246545, study PRJNA631951) | gut metagenome | biome: gut microbiome; feature: rumen; material: KS-attached | host: Bos | place: Iran: Karaj | collected 2018-10 | reverse complement strand
CGAACGAGCAGTCGCCGTCCTTGTACTTGATCCGCCAGTCGGACATCGTTGTCTTGGAATCGATGCTCAGCAGGGCGGAGGACTTGCTGGCGTCGACCGCCAGGTACTTTCCGGCCTTCGTCTTGAAGGCGTAGACGCCGTCCTTCGTGCCGGCTTCGACCGTCAGGACTTCCACGTCGTCCGAGGGGTTGACGATGGTCTCCACGCCCTCGCCGGCCTTTGCGCCGGAATGGCTCTTGGTGACCGGGACGCCCAGGCGGAAGTCGGAGCCCTGCGTAGCGCTCAGGCCGTAGGACAGGTCGTCCGCCGCCGTGGCCATCACGAACTGGGCGCCTTCCGTGACGAAACGCGCCTCGGAGATGCGGCCGTAAACCTTCTCGCCTCCCGGAGGCGTCGGCGGCGTGGCGCTGGCCATGTCGACCGTGAAGGTCGCGATCTTGCCCATGAGGAGAGTCTTGCCTTCGGGGAAGGTGATTTCACGCACGAGGGCTCCTCCGGTCCCGCTGATCTTGACGCTCATCTTGGTCCCGCCGACGATCGCGGGGAAGAGGCCGAACCAGACGTCCGTGGCATTGTCCACGAAGGATGTCACCGTCTTGGAAGGGTCTCCCGTATCGAAATTGAGGGTGCGGGTCTTGAAATCGTAGCTGACCTGGCCTGCGACAGGGACCTCGAAGTCCAGCTGGACATACTTGATCTCGCCCAGGTCCGAACCGACGTTGATCAGGCTCAGCTTGATATAGGCAGAGAGGTGGCCCGGCGACAGGACGATCCGGTCGGGGAGGGTTTCCAGCCTGTCGGTCCGGGCCTGCAGGATCTGCGCGGCCGGATCCACCGACGTCGCCGTCGGATACTGCTCCGTGGGAATCGTCAGTGTGCCCGCCGTCCCGCTTCCCGGGCTCGTCAGGGCCGACGCCGGACTCATCATCCAGAAATAATATTCGGACGCTTCCTCGAGGGCGAACGAAGCCTGCAGCTTGGCCGTGCGGCCTTCCTGCTGCGGTTCAACCTCGATCGTCTGCAGGAGCGAAAGGTCGTTCGGGAAGAGAGCGACTTCGTCGCCGGCCATCCAGCGGACCGGATAGGTGTCTCCGTCCGGCTCCGTGAAGGCCGTACGGGTCGCCACTTCTTCCGTCGTGAACTCCACCGTCTTGATCAGGCGGTTGGTTTCGACCGTCTCCACCGGAGCGGTCTGGCAGGCCGTCATCGCGGCCGCTGCCGCCACGAGGGCGGCCAGGGTCTTGAACGGATTTCTCATGGCTGCGATGATTAGAAGGTTCCCCAGTTCTCGCCCGTGCCGGGCTGGATCTCTCCGGCCCCCAGGCTCGTCTGACAGAATGCGCCATCCGCCGAGATCGGCAGCGGCTGCACCTCCGGCGCCTCGTATGGGGCGCGGAGAAGGTTGAAATCATTTTTCATATGACAGGAATGATTAGGTATATCCATAGGGCTAGCATAAAAGGGAGGAGACCCAATTCTCGTCGATGACGGCCAGGCCCGCGGCGCGCTCTGCCACGCGCGGGTTGCGGGCGATGATGCCCCGGCAGTCCTCGTAGACGTTGAATCCGACGCCCAGCAACTCCATCTGCCCGGCGGCCGGATAGGTGAAGACCAGTTCGTTGTCCGCGCCGTCCAGGCGCAGGAACTTCAGGTCCATGGGCTTGCCCGCCTCCTGCTTCGTGACGTACTTGCACAGTTCGATCGCCCGGTCGTCCAAGCCGGCGTCGAAGATCTTGACCTTCTCGATGAGGTCGCCCGCCCGCGAGACCAGGCGCGCCGTGTAGCCACCCGTATCCGCCATGGCCAGGGGTTTGTCCGAAAGCATGATCAGCACCCCTTCGTCGGGGTCCAGGTACACCAGCGGGCCGCCTACCAGGTGGCGCCGGCCGCAGCGCGGGCACTCCTGGAGGAAGATGTCCCCGCCCAGGACGGAGGCTTTGAGTTCGGGGTTATCCTTGACGTTCACCAGGTCGTAGCGTTGGACGTCGAAGGCCGTCCCGCAGGTGGGACAGCGGAAACTGTGGAGGGAAGTCGCAGCCATACAAAGACAAAGTTAGGAAAATAATGCTATATTTGTTCCCGGTGTGCCCGTGTTTTACGGGCGCCTGTACGTGTAAAACCAAAACTTCTTTGATATGGGACTTACCAAAAAGACCAGCTGGTCCGACCTCTGGAAGAAAGAGGACTGGCTCGCATGTTGGATCGGATTCATCATCATCGCTATCGGATGCGTGGCGGTCCTCACCGGCGCGTTCGACTTTTCCGCGCTTAAATTCAGCACCTGGAGCCTCGGCGAAAAGGCCGCGACCAAGGCCGTGCCCCTCGGGCAGCAGATGGGCTCCTGGGTCTTCTGGCGCAAACTGCTGGTTACCTTCGTGACCCTGTGCGTGCTCTTCTCCCTCGGCGTCAAGTGCCAGGGCGAAAAGGTCAGCAAGTTCATCCCCGCCTTCCTCGTGCTCTTCGTGCTGGCGGTGGTCGTGCGCCTTGTCAGCGCCGAATTCACCCTCAACCGCTACCTCGAATGGGCCTTCTGGGCCTTGATCATCGGCCTGCTGGTGGCCAATACCGTCGGGGTGCCGAAATGGCTCAGGCCGGCGGTGCGCACCGAATTCTACATCAAGACGGGCCTCGTGATCATGGGTTTCTCGGTCCTGTTCTCCAATATCGCGAAATTCGGCCTCTACGGCCTGGGCATCGCGTGGATTGTAACCCCGCTCGTCATCCTCTTCATGTGGTGGCTGGGCACGAAGGTCTTCAAGATCGGCAACAAGCCGCTGGTCATCACCCTGGCGGCCGCGACGAGCGTCTGCGGCACCAGCGCGGCCATCGCGACGGGCGCGGCGTCCGGCGCGAAGAAGGACGACCTGTCGGTCGCCATTTCCATTTCGATCATCTTCACCATCCTGATGATGGTATTTGAGCCGATGATTATCCGCTGGGCGGGCATGAGCCAGCTGATGGGCGGCGCGCTGATCGGCGGTACGGTGGACAGCACCGGCGCCGTCGTGCTGGCGGGCAACGCCCTGGGCGCCGAGGCCGAGCAGGCCGCCGTCCTGGTGAAATCCATCCAGAATATCCTCATCGGCTTCATCGCCTTCTTCGTCGCCCTGTTCTTCGCGACCCGCGTGGACAGGACCGGCACCGGCAAGGTGGGCGCGTCCGAGATCTGGGTGCGCTTCCCGAAGTTCATCATCGGTTTCTTCGTGGCTTCGCTGGTGGCTTCCTTCCTCATCCAGCCGCTCTGCGGTTCGGACCAGGTGGGCGCGATCAACAAGGTCCTCGACCAGTACAAGAACTGGGCGTTCGTCCTGGCTTTCACGTCGATCGGCTTGGACACCAACTTCAAGGACATCGCCTCGCGCATGCAGGGCGGCAAGGTGCTCTGGCTCTACATCATCGGCCAGCTTTTCAACATCGCGCTGACCCTCTTCGCGGTGTGGTTCCTGCTCTCCGGCGTGGTCTTCGACGTGCCGGTGCTCGACCTGTTCAACAAGTAGCGGTGTCTCCGAAAACGCTCAAAAGGATTACCATCATAGCGGCAGGGGCGGTCGTCCTTGCCGCTGTGTTCATCATGATTCGGGGGCTCGGGCTGGCGCCGGAATACGATTTCGGCGCGGGCGCCTACTATTACGCCGACATTCCGGATTTCGAGAAACACGTCGGGGAGGGCGCCTATCAGTCCGGCCTGCCGCTCTGGGCCGCCGTCCTGATTTTCCTGGGCTGGGGCGCGCTGATGTACCTGCTCTGGATCTGGATCGACCGCCGGAAATAACTAGTAGTCAATCGAGAACAGGAAGCCGGCGTAATGGCGCTTGAGCGGGACGCCGGCGGCTTGGATGGTGTCGTAGGAAGGGCCGAAATTGCAGGACCAGTCGACGCCGATGCGCGTGTCGAACGGCACCCACAGCAGGTTGCCAAGCCGCACGCTCAGCGAGGCGCCCGCGCTCATCAGGGACCCGGGGAAGAAGAACGCAGCATCTCCGTGCAAACCCAGCTCGAAGTTTTTCACGTACGCCACCGGACCCAGGCCGGACCAGTCCACCGGCAGGACCGCCATCAGATAATCCGCCGTCCATTTCATTTGGGTCGGGCAATGGTCGGCCAAGTAGCTCCCTAGGGTCGAACCGCAGGCCGCATAGCCGCGCGGATAGGTCGTGACCCGCTGCTCGGCGATGTAAGCCGCCTGCCAGCCCGGTCCGGAAGCGGCCCCGGAGGCCTCCCCCGTCCAGAAACGCTGGACCAGCCCGGTCACTTTCAGTCCGTGTTCCGGGACCAGTCCCGGCAGATAGCCATACAGATATCCGTACACCGCAGGATCATAGATCTGCGTCAGGGCCGGCCGGAATCCCACCCCGGTCTCGGCGCCGATGCCCCAGCGCGGGTAGACCCCGGACGGGGCGGTCGGCAGCATCGCGTAACCCCGTAAGCTCGCGGTCACGTTCTGCAAAAACACCGTCGCACCGCTCTCCTGCCCCGTCAGCGCCAGGCTCCGGTCCCGCTCCGCGAAGGCGCCGAAGCGCCGGGCCGTATGGATGCTGCCGTCGAAGAGACTGTTGCTGATCGAATAGCGGACCTGCGGGACCAGGCCGCGGTTCCATCCGCCGCCGTTGAAGACCAGGGGAAGGTAAACCCGCGCCCCGAAGGAAAGGGCGGGGGCGGCGAGCTTGGCGGCCGTGACCTGCTCGACGGGCTGTGCGTCCGAAGCGGCCCTGGACGGCGTGATATGCGTGAACTGATAGCGCGAAGGCGTACCGTTGCTGAGCCGCAGGGAAGTCTCGATGACGGGATACCACCCCTTGTAATTGAAACGCAGGTCCACCAGGTGGCGCCAGTCCTTGCCGGACGCCGGCGCAGCGGAATAGCCGATGCTGCCGGTCGCGGTGGCCAGGTCATTCTGGAAGAAAGCCGTCGCGCCCAGGGTGGCGGCGCTGTACAGCGTGCTGAAACTCATCGAGGAGACAGCGTCATAATCGACGTACAGCGGCGCCCAGGTATGGAAGCGCAGCAGGTGGGTGGCCTTGCGGTAAGGTTGCGGATCGGAGACGGCCGGCAGGGCGTAAACCAAGGTGTCTGCGGCCTCCAGGGCCCGTTCCTGGGCGGAAAGCTTTTCCGAGACCGGATCCCGCCAGGCAGCCTCCCAGTCGCATTCCAGGGGTGAAAAAGCCGAGACCGGCGCCGTACGGAACGGACGGCCCGCGGCCGAAAGGACCGTGTAGCGGAGCGTGTCACCGGCAGCGTTCCATACGAAATCCTGGCCGCCGTGCTGCAGGGAAGTCTCCTGCCGCAAAGCTCCGGTCGCCGGATCGCAGGAATACAATTCATTGGCCCCGTCCCTGTCGCAGACGAACCAGAGACGGCCTTCCCGGGCGCGCAGTTGCTTGATTTTAACCGCCAGACCGGGCAGCACAGGCCGCCAATCCGCAGATGCTTCATAAATCCCGAAACCCTCGTCGGTTACTGCGCTGACGAAGAGCCGGTCGCCGATCCAGGCGCCCTGGACGGGTTGCAGGCCCGACGGAACGGGAATGGCGGACAGGGTGCCGCCCCGTTCCGTCGGTGTCCGGCCATCCACGAAGACGATCCGGTGGCCGCCCTCCCAGTCGTATGCCATCGCCGCGACGCAAGAACCGTCCCCGAAAGGCACAGGATTGTAAAACCGTCCCTGCCGGGAGGCCGAAACGCCCCGCCCCGCATCCAGCAGAGTCTGGACCTTGCCGGAGGAGAGATCCATCGACCGTACGACCGAGGTCCCCGCCAGTTCCCAGCGGGGATCGCGGCGCTCCTCGCTCCAGTACAGCCGCCCGTCGGCATAGCGCAGGTCGGACGCGCTCGCGGCGAAAGGACGTATGACGTGAACCGTCCCGTCCGGCCCGATCCGGACCAGCCGGGTGGCATGCTCCAGTCCGGTCTGGATGGCGAAGATGTCGTCCCCGACGGCCACGGCGCCCCGGAAAGCCGTATAGCGGCGCGCGGGAGCGGTCAGGGCCGTATCGGAAACGAAACCTCCGCCCGTCTCTGCCCGGAAGGCGTCATTAGCCTCCCAGACCGCCTGGAAGTCCTGCGAGATGGCGCCGAAGGCCTTCTGGACCGTCGGCAGTCCCGTGACTTGCCGTATCGTATGTTGCAGGTTGAGGAAGGGCAGCCGCCGCGCGAACAGGTTGTCCTGGTATTTCTTTAGGAAAAGCGGCTCGTCCCAAGACGTCCGCAGTCCCGCCGCCAGCATATAGCCGGCCCGGTAATGGTCGGGCGTGTAGAGCCGCAGGGACCCGTAGCGCCAGCGGTAAAAGTCCCGCCAGTCCCCTTCATCGAAGGCCGCGCGGACGTATTCCAGGAAATCGGCCGTCCGGGCCCGCCCGAAGCCGGTCAGTCCCGTTTCCGCGACGACCGCGTCCCCTTCGGAATACGCAATCCCGGTAAACGCCGCCCACCAGGCGACGTCAGACAGGTCGCCGACCACCCAGCGCAGTGCCCCGTAAGGCAGCCGGCGGCCGAATTGCAGCTGCGCGGCATGTCGGGGTTCGTGGGTCGTCAGGTTGAGCATCCAGGGCATCGGATCCGGGTCGCCGGGGTCCCCGACGGTATAGAGTTCCATACGCCGCGGCGCCCACATCACCATGCCGTTCCCATAGGAGGTGAAAGAATGCAGAACGACGGGCATGGGCCGCCGGCAGTATTCGGAGGGTGCATAGCCGATCGATCGCCCGACGCGCGGGTATTGCGCTTGCAGGCTCAGGGCATAGGCCCGGGCCAGGGAATCGGCGCCCCGGGGGTAGATCACGCGGTAGTTCTCCGTCCGGACCGACGACCAGCGCACGGCCCCCGGGTCCGTCCCGGCGGAATAGAACTGCGCCCGCGCCGGCAGCGACGCGAGCAAAAAACAGCCCAATACGACCCGTAAGCCCGTTTTCATACCACAAATCTACGCAATAATTGTTATATTTGAGGGATTTTGCGCCTGACACACATAAAATGAGCACAGTCCTTCAGATCCTCACCCTCCTCGGCTGCCTGGGCATGTTCCTTTTCGGCATGTCCCTGATGAGCGGCGGCTTGCAAAAGATGGCCGGCGAGAAGCTGCGGGCCTTCATGGCCACGATGACTTCCAACCGTTTCAAATGCGTGCTGACGGGTATCATCGTCACGGCCCTGGTCCAGTCATCCACCGCCACGACCCTGATGCTCGTGAGTTTCGTCAACGCGGGCCTGCTGGCCCTGGCCAACGCCATCGGCGTCATCATGGGCGCCAACATCGGCACGACGGTCACGGCCTGGATCTTCGCCCTGTCGTTCGGCGGCAGCAGTTTCAGCCTGGGAGCGATCTCGATCCCGCTGATGTTCTTCGCCTTCCTCTGCTTCTCTTCCAAGCAGACGAAATGGAAGAATTTCGGCGAATTCCTGATGGGTTTCGCCCTGCTGTTCCTGGGCCTCTCGACCTTGAAAGAGACCTCGACGGGGATCCTGGCCAGCGACGCGGTCAAGAACTTCCTGCGCCCGCTGACCGGCTTCGGTCCTTACTACGCGGATGCGCCGATGGGCTCCGTGCTGCTGTTCATGGTGATCGGCGCCGCGATGACCCTGATGATGCAGTCCTCTGCCGCGACGATGGCCCTGACCATGGCCCTCGTGGCGCTGGGCGTCATTCCTTTCTATATGGCGGCCGCGATGGTGCTGGGTGAGAACATCGGTACCACGATCACCTCCAACATCGCCGCTTCCGTGGCCAACGTGTCCGCCAAGCGCACGGCACGCGCCCACATGCTGTTCAACGTCTTCGGCGTGGCCTGGGTCACGGCCATCTTCCCCTGGTTCCTGCGCCTGATCGGCCGCATCGTCGCGGCTTTCGGTTTTCCGGACCCGGTCTTGACAGACCTGGACACGGCCGACGGGGCCACCCGGGAGGCGCTGGTCGCGTCTCTGCCCTTCGTCGTGGCGACGATCCACACCTTCTTCAACGTGATCAATACGGCGATCCTGATCTGGTTCATCCCTCAGATCGAGAAGATCGTCAAGCGCCTTGTGCCGAGCCAGGAGGGCGAGAAGGAGAGCTTCCGCCTCAAATACATCGCCGGCGGTCCCCTGGGCACGGCCGAGCTGTCCGTCAACGAGGCGCAGATGGAGATCATCGATTTCGGCCGTATCTGCTGCAAGGGCTATGGGCGCGTCCGCGAGGCGATCAAGGCCCATATGACCGACGCCGAGGACGATGCGATCGCCCAACTGGTCAAGTATGAGCAGATCACGGACAACATCGAATACGAGATCGCAACCTACCTCAACGAGGTGACCAAGGGCGAGATCAGCAACGCCACGGCCGCCAAGATCAAGCGGATGTACAAGATCATCGGCGAGATGGAGAGCCTGGGTGATTCCGGAGAGGCGATCAGCCGCATCCTGAGCCGCGCGCGGCATTACAAGCAGGATTTCGACGAATCGATGCGTTCCAAGATCGACCGGATGATGGATCTGGTCGAGACCGCCTACCAGGCGATGATGGACAACCTCCGGGACTCGCTGAAGGCTCCGCTCACGGATATTTCCAACGCCACGGACGCCGAGGACGCCATCAACGCCTACCGCAACGCCCTGCGCGAAGAGCATATCGCCAATCTCGAGAAAGCGACGTACAACTACTCCGCCGGCGTGTTCTATATGGACATCGTTTCCGAGTTGGAACGGATCGGCGACTTCATCATCAACATTTCCCAGGCTGTGTACAAGGATGGCGACAAGAAGTAAAATCCCCGTGTGGGCCGTTTCGCTGGTGCTGCTGCTGTCCGCCTGTGTGGGCGGCGGGAAGCCGGCGGATCTGCCGACCCGGGCTTTCCCGGAGGTCCGCCTGCCGGCGATGCTGCCGCAGGAGGAGGTCGCAGACTATGTGCTGGACCACTTCTGGGACGCCTTCCTGGACACGACGGGACGCTACCGCTGCGACTCGACCCACGTCGCGGGCGTGGACGAGCGGATGCTGGCAAGAGAGCTGGCCTCCTTCCTCTCCATCCTGGAGAACAGCCCGCAGGAGAAGGCCGGCGTGGTGATGGCGGGCTTCTTTGACCAGCTGGAGCGCTACCAGGCCGCCGACACGGCCTCCAACGCCTTCTCCTGGCTCACGGAGTCCGTGGATTATTACCTGTACGATCCGAATTCCGAGATCCGGAGCGAGGAACTGTATCTGCCCTTCGTCACCCGGCTGGCGGTTTCGCCCCGGACGAAGGAAGACCTGCGCGGACGCTATGCCCACGCGGCCGAAGTTTGCGCCACCAACCGCATCGGCGCGCCGGCGCCCGATTTCCGCTTCATCGACACGCGGGGCCGGGCCCACACGCTCCACGGGGAAAAGGCTCCCCTCACCGTCCTGCTCTTCGTCAATCCGGGCTGCAAGGCCTGCGGGGAAGCCGTCGAAGCCTTCGATTCTCCCCGCATCAAGGAGCTGGCGGCCGCCGGAAAGGTCAGGATCCTCGGCATCTATATCGACGAAGACATAGCCGCCTGGAAGGACCAGGCCGCCCATCTGCCCGCCCACTGGCTGTGCGGATACGATCCCGCCGGCTTGATCCGGTCCGACCGGATCTATTGCGTGCGCGCCATCCCGTCCGTCTACCTGCTGGACGGGGACAAGCGCATCCTGATGAAGGACGCCGTCCCCGGGACGGTGGCCGCTTTTGTTGAAAGCAATGAATAGTAGAACGATATGAAACAATACCTGGACATGCTGCGGACCATCCGCGAACGGGGCGTGATCAAGACCGACCGGACCGGCGTCGGCACCCGGAGCATTTTCGGCTACCAGTGCCGCTACGACCTCAGCGAAGGCTTTCCCCTGCTGACGACCAAGAAGGTCCACCTCAAGTCCATCATCTACGAGCTCCTGTGGTTCATCGCGGGAGACACCAACGTCAAGTTCCTCCAGGACCACGGGGTGTCGATCTGGGACGAGTGGGCCGACGAAAACGGCGACCTCGGACCGGTCTACGGCCATCAGTGGCGCAGTTGGGAGACGACGGACGGCCGCACGGTGGACCAGCTCGCGCAGGTGGTCGACCAGATCAAGCACCATCCCGACTCCCGCCGCATGCTGGTCTGTGCCTGGAACCCCGGCGACGTGGACCGCATGGCCCTGCCGCCCTGCCACTGCCTCTTCCAGTTCTATGTCGCGGAAGGCAAACTCTCCTGCCAGCTCTACCAGCGCAGCGCGGACACCTTCCTCGGCGTGCCTTTCAACATCGCGTCCTACGCCCTCCTGACGATGATGATCGCCCAGGTATGCGGTTTGCAACCCGGCGAATTCATCCATACGACGGGCGACACGCACCTCTACCTCAACCACACCGAGCAGGCGGACCTCCAGCTTTCGCGGGAGCCCCGTTCCCTGCCCAAGATGAAGATCAACCCGGAGGTGAAGGACCTCTTCGCCTTCAAGTACGAGGATTTCGAGCTGGTGGATTACGATCCCTGGCCGGCCATCAAGGCCCCCGTCGCAGTATAAAACAGAAACAGAGAATATGGAAAAGTGTCTCATCGTCGCCATCGCCGACAACAACGGCATCGGAGTCAAGGGCCAGCTCCCCTGGCACATCGCCGAGGACCTCAAGTATTTCAAGAAGGTCACGCACGGTTATCCCGTGATCATGGGCCGGACGACCTATTTCTCCCTGCCTTTCCGGCCGCTGAAGGGCCGGAAGAACATCGTGCTCAACCTGGGCGGCGACCCCATCCCGGAGGTGACCTGCGTCTATTCCTTCGAGGAGGCCTATGCCGCGGCGGAGCCGGCCGAGAAGTGTTTCATCATGGGCGGCGCTTCCGTGTACCGGGCCGCCATCAACGACATGGACACGCTTTACATCACCCACGTCCACACGGTCGTCGAGGATGCGGACGCCTTTTTCCCGGAGATCGATCCGGAGATCTGGTACAAGGCCTCCGTATCGGAGACGGGCCGGGACGAGGAGACGGGCTTCACCTACGAATTCGTGGTCTATAAGAAACGCGTCTGACCCGCGCAAACGAACGAACTTGACAACCTATGAAAGAACGTGAACATTTCGGCAGCCGCCGGGCCGTCATTTACGCCATGGCCGGGTCCGCGATCGGACTGGGCAACATCTGGCGCTTCCCCTACATGGTCGGGGAGCATGGCGGCGCGGTCTTCGTCATTTCCTACATCGTCGCGACCCTGCTGGTCTCGCTGCCGGTCTTCATCGCCGAAGTGACCATCGGCCGCCGCGCCCGGACCGGTTCGTACGCGGCGATGCGCCGGCTGGACCCCGCCCACAGGGGCTGGCGCTGGGCCGGCTTCTTGTCCATCTTCATCCCGATGGTCATCCTGTGCTATTACAGCGTCATCGGCGGCTGGTCCCTGTTCTACCTTTTCAAGGCCTGCGCCTTCGATTTCGTCGGGACGTCCCCGGAAGCGGCCGAGACCCTCTTCGGCGGTTTCATCTCTTCGGTCTGGACGCCCATCGGGATGCACCTGGCCTTCCTGGCGGCCTG
>JAEEGI010025390.1_pt1 | contig 11488 bp, 6 predicted proteins | sample 8958751 | NCBI WGS metagenome assembly JAEEGI01 (sample SAMN16246545, study PRJNA631951) | gut metagenome | biome: gut microbiome; feature: rumen; material: KS-attached | host: Bos | place: Iran: Karaj | collected 2018-10 | reverse complement strand
TATTTAATTTTTTTCTTTTAAAAAATAAAAATTTATTCTAAAATAACTTAATCAATTGTTTTAACATATTTTCAATAGCTTTTATTGTTTGCTTTTTGAATTTTATTTTAATTCCTGAATATATTCAAGAAAATGAATTATTTATAAAAAATCATTTTCAATCCTTATTCAATTATAATAATTAAAAAAAAAAAAATTTGATTATTTTTATGAGTTATGAAAAAATTAAATAATTATTTTTTAGTTTTTGTTAAAAGTTACAAAAAGTTTTTTTATGTTAAAGTTTTCATCCAATTAAATAATGTTTTTAATTTCATCAAAAAAATATTTGTTTAAATATACATTAATCAGAATAAATATGTTAACTTTTCTTTTTATATTATATATATGTTTATTAGTTTTTCATTTAATGTTATCACATGGATATTTTTATAATTTTTCATCATATTTATATACTTAATTTATCTTTCTATTCATATAATATATTTACAAATAATATTTATTTTATATACTTAATTTTCTCTTTTTTCTTTAATCAATAATATATCGTGTTCTTCTTTTTAAGGAATCTATATTTTTGCAATGTTTTTGCAATTCAAAAAGTAATTTAAAATTACTTTCAAGTTGATTAATATAATTAATTTCTTTGATTGTTTCATTATCTTCATGTAGCCATTTATTATCTAAAGCTTCTTTTGGACTATACCTATTTTTAGGATAAACATTTATCATTTTTATACTATAATTTTTCATTTCTTCACTATAAAATTCATCATTCAATTCTTTATTAATTCCTTCATTTATCTTTTTTGAAATTGCTTTTTGAGTAGCTTTCTCATTTGAATCAAATTTAATTAGATTTTGTTTAAACTGTAATTTATATAAAATACAACCAATACTAAAAACATCACTTTTTCCCGCTTCTTCTATATTTATATTTCTTGAATAACATTCGTAAGCAGAATATTCAGTTGTTCCAATATCTACTTTAAAAGTTTTATTTTTATATGGAATTGTTTTACTTTTTGAAAAATCACATAACTTTAATAGGCAATTGTCAGTAACTAAAATATTTCCTGGTTTAATATCGCCATGAATAAATCTCACTGAATTGAAATAAAAATTTGCCTGATTTAATTGAATAATTATAAATTTAATTAATAATTCAGATAATTGATAAATGTATTCAAAGTCATTTTTATTTCTTATTCCAAAAATGTTTTTTTCAATAAAATTTAATAAACATCTTAAATCATATTTTGCATTTTCCATTAATAAAACATAAGCTTTGTTATTTTTATTTAATTGTAATACCGTATAGCCATTTACCAGAACTACATGTTTGTGATGCAAATTTTTTGCTAAATTAAATTCTTTCATTATTTTTTCTTTTTCAGGATTTTTATCACCTTTTGTCTCTTTTTTTGTAATTAATTTCAAAGCAAATTCTATACACAAATTATTTTGAAGTTCTTCTATAGCAAATAATACAGTTCCAAAAGTTCCTGAAGCTATTTTGGAAATAATTTGAAAATTTTTTAATTGTTGAATTTTTTCTTTAATTTTTTGTGATAATTCTTTAAAGGACACGATTGTTTCGTTTATATTTATCACTTTATTATCAGACATACTTTTATTTGTTTAAAGGATAATATCCCTTTGTAATAAAGGGTTTTAGAAAAATTAATAAAATAACAATTTTTTTTCTAACGAATTCTGATAAAATCTCTGAAGATAAGTTTAATTGCAATTATTATAGATAATTTTATTAAAAAAGAAATGGAAAAAGGTATTGCATACTTACAAATAAAACTCTTTCTTTTTGTTTGACAATTTTTTTAATGTTAATGATAATATAATTTAAAACATTGTCATTCTTTATGCTCAAGCTTAAAATTTTTTTTGTAGTTTGTAAAACATCTTTTATTAAACACTTCAAAAAGCATATAACCTTTATTACATAAAATTTTTTGAAAAAAAAAGAAAAAATTTGATTACTTTAAAATAATTATTTTTTTGGGGAATAATTTTTTATTTTTATTATATTTTTAATAGAAGACTTTTAAGTATGTTTATATTTTTATTTTTTTATTGTTTGAATATTTTATAATTCTTCAGAAATAATTATAAAATTTAACTTATTAAAATGGATTGAATCAGAACTTCTAACTCCTAAATTAACTGTTATATTTGAAATTGAAAATCTTCCATTATTATTAATTGGTTTATTTAAATTATATGCACTTTCAAAATATAATTCATTAAAATTTTTTCCATTTGCTTCTTTATTTTTTTTATCATTAGACTTAGACTTTTATTTAGATTTAGAACCTGATCTGGTGTATTTTCTTTCAGAATATTTTGTTTCTAAATTTTTATCACTTGGTTTTTTCTCAAATAATTTTTTTATGGGTAATATTAGGAGAAGATTTTCTGTTACAATGTCTTTTTTGTTTTCTTTTTTTTTTCATGTGATAATTACAATATTTCCATTTTTATATGCTTATGAATTTATTATTATTGTTATAATTTCAACCTATTAAAATGACTAATACTATTATTATTATTATTCAATAAATTAGAATTTATTTTCAAATTATTTTGCTGAATATTTCTACTTTTATTTATATGGTTTTTATTTTTGTAGTATATATTTTGAAGTTCGTCATTTTTTATTAGATTGTAGAATTTCTTAAAGAATTGTTCTATCTTTTTTTTTTTTGTTAGATAAAAAATAGCATTTTCTTTTTGTTTTATGTTTTTCCAGTTTATAATTTTTGGATTTGTGTTTGAAAAAGTATAATTAATTTGATTTTGAGGAGAATTTGAAATTTTATTTTTTATATTTAAATGATTTTTAACATTATTATTAATATATTTTATCACAGGTTCAGATTTTTAGAAAAATAAGGTTTAGGCATATCATAATATTTTTCATCCATGAGTCTATATTTTCTTCTTCTTCTTCAGTTTTTAAACTTTTTTTCTTTTTCTAACTATTATTCAATCAACTGAAACATTATTTGTAATTTTATTATTTAAAAAGATAGAGAATATTTGGATGATATAATGAACTCTGATTTAGATTATTAATTAATGATTATTTTTTGATGGATTTGAACTATAATTGAATATTCTATTATCTATTTAAAGTGAACTTAAACTCTCTGAATTATTATAACCGAATTTTTGGCAAAATTTTTAACTGATTTGATTTTTGTTTTTTGAAAATAACACAAATATAAAAATCTTTATTATTAGAATTATTTTAATTATAATTACTAATATTATTTCCTTGATTATTTCTTTTATATTATTATTATTATTATTTGAAATAAGAGAAAAATTACTTAAAAATATTGATTTATTCGCATTTTATTATCTAAATATTTAATTATTGAATCAGTATTTAAAGCAATTTTTTCTAAAAGATTCTTATATTCCAAAAGTCAATATTCTCTAAATATTATTATATTAAAAATATTTAAAAAATAATATTTAAAATCATATAATTAAATGAAAATAAAAGTTAAAAATATTTAAAAGCATCTTTTATTCTTTTTTTAAAGAAAAAATAAAATAAATATATAAAATATAAAAATAATTAGTTGCATTCAAAAATAACATTAATATCCTGATAATCATGAGCATTTAAATATTTTTTAACAACTCCAAAATCAATTTTAGGTTCAATTTCTCCAGGAATAGAATTATCAAAAAATTTTCCATTTCCTCCACTTTGAAAAGGTAATTCTGGATTAATCCTATTACCTAAAAAGAAAAATATATCATCTTTCTTCATTTTTAATCCTTCAGGTAAATTTCCTTCAATACTTTGAATATTTTTAAAATAAATATTAGGTTTAAAGTGAATTTCATTATCAGTTAAATTTTTAATATATAAATAACTCAAAGCACATTGTTGAAATCTATTTCCTGTAAATAAAGCAATTCTATTTTGAAATCTTGAAGCATATTTTGGAAGAGATTCAATTTTAGGAATCATAATACTTTTCAATAAATTATGATTATCATCATCAGGATCAAGTTGACAAATTTGAAAATCAACATTTGAAGATATTGTTACTGTATATTTTCTAGGAGATACATTAATTGTTTTATAATCTGCATTAAATATACATAAATATTCTCCTTCTTTAACATAAGTTGACATTGTTTCATTATATGCTGAATCAATATATTCTATATTATCTTCATTACATTTTGCTAAAATTAAATTTGTTAAAACATCTTGTTCAGGTTGAATTTTCCTATGAAATCTATAATATTTTTTATAAACAGAAACTGATAAAATTCCACTATCATTGACTTTTATTTTAATTACATTAAACTTATCAGCTTTATCTTTCTCAATTTTAATTCCAGTAGATTTAATAGGTTTCAAAGGGACACAAATAGAAACAATTTGAAAGTATTTACAAAAATTATCAAAATCAATCCAAAAAATTCCATCATTACTTCCTTTAGTATCATATTCAGGAAAAACTTTTTTAGCTTCTGAAGTCCATTTACTACTTCCATCACTCCAATCTCCATTCCATTCTCCTTCCCCGAAAGGATTTCTAATTTTCATTAATTTAACAATATCATTTCCAACTTTTCTTTCAAAAGCAGAAACAAGAGTAAAAGTATGGTTTTCAATTAAACCAACACTGCTTAAATTAGGAGTACCTTCAGTAATAGAACAAGTCATAATGCAATCATATAAATCAGCTCCTTTAATATTATTCCAAAGAGAATTTTTATTTTCTCTATTAACATTAATTGGTATTGTAGTAAAAGGAGTAAAAGCTTCAAAAACTTCTCTAGGATAACCAATAACAATATTAGCATAACCACCATTAACTTTTGCCCATGCTTTTTCTAAGAAAACACCCCATAAACATTTATTAGGAGCATCAGAAAAAATAGGTTTTCCATTATTTTTATTTATTGGAAACATATCATCAACAGGAACAATTTTCCAATCTCCATCAATTTGAATTGCAATTTCAATAGCTTTTCCATTACCAGGTATTTCAACAGTTTTAAATAATTGAAGAATTAAAAATGGAAATTCAGCAAGAGCAGATAAAGTTGCAACAAAATAAGCATCAGCAACTTGTCCAATTTTAATATCATCTAACAATATTTTATCTCCAAAAATTTTTGCATCACCACCCCAAATTTCATAAGCATGTTTCCATATTACATCTTCTTCTGATAATGGTATTGCACTTAATGCTCTATTTCTACGTTCTTCATTTGTGTCTGTATATTCACCTTTATATTTACCAAATACTGTTTCTGCAGTTGGAGGAAAGCGATCATCAGAAAAAGCATATGATGGAGGCTTTTGGTTTTTGTAATATGTTTCTAATGATGTTATTGACTGATTCGGATTTGATGTGTAGTCTTGCTGAGCATTACGAGTAAATCCTACTCCATGAGATAATTTGTGAGAAGTTTTATCTTCTTTTGTTAAGTTCTTTGAACCACCACATCCCATTTTTTTAATTTTTTTTTGTTTTTTTTACTTTTTTTCTATTAATTTGAAATTTAGAAATTGGTTTTTTTAAATGGGGTTAGGGTTTTTGGGATTAAGGGTTTTAAAGGATTTAGATATTTAAGTTTGTTTGGGAAAGAGTCTTGTTCTCTTTTGAAAAATGAGTATTTTTTATTTTTATGGGATTAGCGTTTCAATAAAAAATTATATTAAAATAAATATTGAATTTTTAGTTAATTATTGTTTTAAATTTTTAAAAATAAATTTATAAAATATGTCTTAGAGATTTAAAAAGAAAAAAATTTTTTAATTAAAATGAAAAATGTTTTGCATTTCATTTTATTGGCATTAATATAATAAGTTTTTTTCAAATTAATAAATTTTATTTCTAACATTCTTTAATTTAAAAAACATTTTTATGAAATTTTGAATTGGAATTAGGATTATTTGATAATTTATCTTAATTTAAAAAATCCAAAACAACAAAGTAAATATATCATAAAGTATTTTAAAACATATCCTAATTTAAAAAAGAATTTAATAAATGAATCCCTAAAAAATTTATAAAAAAATAAATAAAATAACAAACTTCCTTTAGCATTGATGTTATTCTTTGCATCTAACATCTTCTTTTTTTAGAATCATATTTATCTTGATACTTTTTTCTTTCAACATTAATAACAATAATATTATGATTAGATCCAAATGTAACAATAGTTTTAGTAAAATGAATATTATATTATGCCAATAACCATACGATATTTAAATATTTATTTTTAAAATAAAAAAATACTTTTTAAATTTTCTATTCTTTTTTCATTATTATTTTTATTTTCATTATTCAGTAAAAATATGAATAGTTCCTATATTACTATAGAAAATCAAATAAGAGAATTATTTCAAAAAATAAAAAAGTTTGTTTTAGAGAACCAACAAATTTTGTTGATTAAGATGGATAATTATTAAATGAAAGAATGAGAAATCAATAATTACTTTTATTATAAATTTTATTTCTGATGATAATAATTCTTAAATATATTAAATCAGATAAAAAAGGTATTTATTTAGATTAATTACTTTTTAAAAAGGAAATTTTTATATTATGAATAATAAGCCTATAGCTCATATTAAAGAATAGAAAAATAAGTCTCTATTTAGAATAAAAATAAAATTGCTAAATACATTTATATAATAACCCTATAAAGTAATAAATTATTATTATTTTTTTTGACATTAATTTAAAAAAATTAATAATTAAAATAATCGGTATTCTTTTTGAATAATTATTCCAAAGGACTCTCTTTGTGGATAAAGATTAGTTAATGAATAATTATTATTGATAATATAATTTAAAAAATATTCCTAATGCAATATTTGTCATTGAGCTTTTATAATTTTTATAATCAAAATAATTAATTTTAAGAATAAAAAAAATAAAAATAATGTAACTAATGAATAATGTATTAAAAGAAACAATATTATAATAAATGATTTAAGTAATGAATCATTGAATAAATTGATAAATAAGAAGAAAAAAATCAAAAAGAAAAATGAATCATATTATAAATAAATTCTTATAAAAATTGAATAGAATTATTTAATTTATAAAAATCCTCATCATTTTCTTTTGAAATCTAATAATTCGTTCCCTCAAATTTGCGTTTTTAATCAAAGCAAAAATGATTGAATATTTTAATTAATATGTAATAATAAATGTATTTTTTTAAATTAATGATAAATTCATATTATAAAAATGGAGAAAATTATCTAATTTTAATATTTTAATTAAAAAAAATATTTAAGCAAACAACAACAACATTAAAACAATATATACACATTAAGATATAATTAAAAAATAACATAAAATACTAAATAATATACAACAAAAAGTTAAAATAAAAAAAATTAAAGCCAAAACCAAAAAACCTGGATTATATAAATAAACAAAATATAAATAATTCCAACTCAAAATTAAAACCAAAAAAAAAAGCTTTTCATCCGTAAAAAATAAATTTTTTTCACAAAACAAAAAAAAAAATCAAAAATTTTAAAATTTAATAACATAACATCCTTTGTCAAAAACATCCTAAAAAAAAAAAATAATAAATAAAAAATTTAATTTTACAGAAAGTATAAATGCATCATAAATAAAAAAAAAATAAGATTAAACAAGAATGTCAAAGAATATAGCAGACTTTTGCTCAGGAGTAAACCACATTGGAGTTCCAACATTAGATTATAATAAATCAGTTGCTTTTTATGAGGGATTAGGATTTAAAAAAGCATCTACAAAAGTAAATCCAAACGGACAACAAGTTGCATTTATGCAATGTGGAAATTTAATTGTTGAAACTTATGATAAAGAAGGAGCTGCAATGAAAACTGGTGCTATTAATCATATTGCTGTTGATGTTCATAATATTGATGAATTATATCAAATTATTAAAGCTAAGGGATATACTTTCATTCAAGATAAAGTCACTCCTCTTCCATATTGGGAAAAAGGTATTAAATATTTCTCTATTGAAGGACCTAACAAAGAAACCATTGAATTCTGCGAAAGATTGAAATAAATTATTTGACATTCTTTAAATAAGTTAATATATTGAGTTTAAAAAAATTTTATTTGGGTTATTTATGTTTTTTTTTTACTTTTTTTTTCTTTCATTTTTTGCTTTATTTTATTATTATTATTATTTTTACAGTGTAATACATACAATATAATTTAATAAATTTAATATTTTATTATTATAATGAATTAATAAATATATATATTATAAAAATTATTATTTTAAACAATCAAATAAAAATAAATAATTTTACTAAAAAATAAATATAAAGAAGAAAAGTATATTGTTATTTTTTATAATTTTTTTATTAATAACACTTTCTTTCTCTTTAACTTTAACAGAAATTTGTAGAAGGTGTATATTTACTCATAGTTGTTTTTATAAAAGTCATATTAACTTCTCCATTACTTACATAAGTATTATTATTAACTTGAATAAAATATCTGTGAGGATCACGTTCATCAACAAGTTTACTGCCTTTATAACAGGTAAATAATCTATTTCTAAATCAATTATATAATATCCAATTGCATTATTTTTTAAACATATTTCAAATAACATCGGATGGAAATTTTTACTTTATTTTTGAGTTAAAAATAAATGTTTTTATCAAACATTAAATCATTTCTATCAAATCTTTGAATTTGTTTCTTTTTAATCTTTAATAAGTTTATCATCTAAATTTTCTTATTATTATTTAATAATTTTAATTAAAATGATTTTCATTTAATAAACTACTTCAGGAATTACTTCTTTTTCTTTTTTTCTTCTATAACTTTATTTATAAACATCCATCTATTTAATTATTTATTATATCATTTTTCAATATTATTTTAATTATTTAATAACATCTAATTAATCATGAATGAAGAATATGAAAAAGAAAATGATCCAATTATTTCAATGTTAAGAGAAATTCAACCTATTGAATATCAATATAGTACTTTAGGAAAAGTTATGAATGGTTATTTTAAAACTAGAAGTATAAATCATTTACAAAAAAATGTAAATAAAAAAATGCATATTCATGAATTTTATGATTTACCAAAAAAGGATGATCAAAAGAAAATAAGTAATTATTTTGATATTGATTTTAAAAAAATTGATTCTTATCTTAATGAATATTCTATTGTAAATAGTATTCCTAATGTATCTAAATTACAGAAAAATAATATTATTATTGATAATCAAAATAGGATTAAATTGAAAAAAATTTTTCAAAATAATAATAATAAAAGAATTGAATTTAATGAATTTCATAATTCTATAACAGCAGATCCAGGAAGATATCATCCAAATTATAATTCAATTTATAAAAATTCATATCATGCATTTTTTGGAGGCTCAAATAAATTAAATAATCAATCAAATAATTTAAATGAGAAAAGTAATATTCAAAAATCTCAAAAAATGTGTAAAAGCAAATCAACAGATACTTTATTACTTACCGAAAAAGATAATTTGATTGAAGAAATATCTAAAATCAATAACAATAATAAAGAAATATTATATCAAAATTCTAAAAAAGATAATGAAGTTATTAATAATAAAAATTTGGAAAAAAATCAAAATTCATATTCTGAATCTTTAAAATCAGATAATTTATATCTTCCAAATATACAAAATTCAAAATCAAGTAGAAATAAAAATAAAATTAGATTAATTAAAAATAATAGTACAAAAACTATAAAAAGAAAAGATGCTTCTTCATTAGATTTTAGTAAAATGACTGGAAGAAAGGATTATTTTTTATTAAATTATGGAGCATCATATAGACCAAATTATAATTATAATTTACCTCATATAAGTACCATCAGAATGCCAAAAGAAACTTCTTTTCGGGATTTAAAAAAATTTTTGATTAATAAATTTATAAGAAATTATAAATTAAATTCAGATAATTATATGATTATGGAAATCAATAAAAAATATAATGCACATAATTAATTTGAAACTTTTTGTATAAATCAAAAAATTAATTTTTATAATATTTTTAGAATTAGTATAATTATTCTAAATGATTTTTTCTATTATTGTTTAAAATTAAATATATATATATATTAAATTATTTAAACTTTTACTATATATTAATAATATGTCATTTGAATTAATTTTTTTTTTCTTAAAAAATAATCTGTACATCAAAGTGTGAAAAACTAATTTCAACAAATTAAAACTAGAATATTATATATAAATATTTATTCATTATTATTTGAAGGTAAAGTTGAAATACTTGATGATGTATTAATTCTATTATTATTATGAAAAAAAGGTTGATTACAAACTGGACATTTTCTATTTTTAATAATATTATATTTTATATATTTCATAAGACATTGAATATGAAATGCATGATTACAATTTAATAATATAATTTCTAAATCAATTTCAATTATTTCTAAACAAATAGGACAATTGCTATTAAATATATTTAATTCTTTTTTATATTTAACTGATTTTAATTTTTCAATTTCATATTTTTTTTCCTTTTTTATTAGTGAATTTGAGCCTTTTCTTATAAAAATGATTAAAGTACACATTAATAGAGAAATAAAGAAGATAATAATTGCAATAATAAAATAAAATATAATTAATGATAATTTGAATCCAACATTAGTTTGAATTTCTAATATAAAAGGATTAGAATTAGGCTTTTTGTAGTGAAAATATAAAATTTGAATTTTTGTATATTTTTTTTTTGAAATTTTCTTTGAATAATTACCATTAATTTTTGAATATGAATTTTTATCTGAATTTATTTTCACAAAACTTAAATAAAAATTATCTTTAACATCTCTAAATACAATTTTAATATCCCCATATTTTTTTTCATTTGAAAATTCCCATAAACAAAATAAATTTTCAATGGAATTTCCATATAATTTTGAATTTGAAATTATAAATTTATTTTCAGAATCATTATAAATTAATTGTCCACAATAATTTATAACCTTTTCTTTACTTTCCTCATCATGACATAAATTTAGTTTTGAATACCATAAATCGGAATTATTTTTTTTATTATCATAATAAGAACAAACACCTTTTTCATATATACAAGAACTATAAGGTGAGTTACAATAAAAACAATTATTTACTTTTAAACTACATAATTCTAAATTATTATCTTGATTTAAATTTCTCAAATTTATTCTTTTTGACTTAATTAACCTTATAAAGTATAATATTTTAATAAAATCAAAAAGAAAAATAAATGACTCCATTAATTATAATAATTTCAGAAATTTAATAATAATTATTTTAGTCTAAAATAAAAAAAAATATTTAATTTTCTAGATATATCCCAGAAATATTTTTATAATTGAATTTTTCATTCTCTTGTCTTTGATTATCAATATAAAAATTTTAACCATTATTTAAAGCAATTAAATATGAATTAATTGAAGTTCCC
>JAEEGI010025388.1_pt1 | contig 11489 bp, 9 predicted proteins | sample 8958751 | NCBI WGS metagenome assembly JAEEGI01 (sample SAMN16246545, study PRJNA631951) | gut metagenome | biome: gut microbiome; feature: rumen; material: KS-attached | host: Bos | place: Iran: Karaj | collected 2018-10 | reverse complement strand
AAAAATAAAAAAATTATTATAAAAAACTTTTTATATTTCCCTTAAAAAAATATGAAAAGTAGATTAAATATAATCATCAAACAAACCTAATTTTATTGTATAATTTGTTATATTTATAAAATATTAAATCAGATTATTTAATAACATTTTCGTTATCTTTTTTTAAATAAAGACGTTTCTCTGATATTTTAGTAAATCCATTTTTATTTATAATTTTATTGACTAAGGATTCCTGAATTTCTAATTAGAAAAGGTTCTTTTTCCTAAATTTTTAACTATTTATGTTGTATGGAAATTCTTATTATAATTGAATATTATTCTTTTACTTATTCATTTTTTCAATTTATTATCTCATTATATATTAAATATTCCAATAAAACTAAGATAAACAAAAAAAAATACAAAAAATAATAAAAAATTAAAAAATAAAATGGAAACTGAAACCCTTTACCAAGATTTAATATCCCAATTAGAAGAAATAAAATCTCAAACATCAAAAGAGACAATTCTTTCCTTATTGACAAAAATGTTTGAATTTAAGCAAGAAACAAACGACAATGATTTTTACATGGATCGTTTTGAGGACATAGCATTAAAAATAAAAAAGAATGGTGAATATTTTAACGATAAAGAAAAAAGAGAATGTTTAGAAAAGTATTTAAGTTCTTTTACAGAGAACATTAAAAAGAAAAAGTCACTTTTAGAACCATTAATGCAGAAGCCAGAAGATCCAGAAGGAGAAGCCACACCAATAACTGCAGTAAATTTTATAGAAGATTATCATAATTTATTTCAGAAATTATCTTATTGTGGAATTTCATTAGGAGAAGAAGAATCATTTCTATTAACAAATTCATTAAGAAATTTAAGTGGTACACTTCAAGCAGGACAAATATCATTTTTTGGGAAAATTTATGGTAGTGAAAAAGATTATTATATAGCTCAAGTTGCTGAAATGGATCCTCCTGCTGATTTTAATTATGATCCTGATATGGAACAAAGGAAGAATGATGGTGTTAATAGAGATGTATATTATGTAACTAATGATTTAAGTGATAATTGGGTTGAATTACCTGATGTGAAACCAGAACAAGTTAGACAAAGTAGATTAATTAGATATATTTTTACAGGAAATTTAAAAAAACCTATATATAGTAATCCTCATTTTAATGGATTAGAAGAACATTATTTAAGATGTCAAATAGCGAGAATTTATCATGGGACAAAATTAGTTCCAAATATTAATCATTGGAATTTAGCTGAACCTGATAATCCAGATAATCAATTTATGATGCTTGTTCCAAATGAAAAACCTTTACCTTTTAAACATAATGATTTATTAAATATGAAAAATTGGATTCATTTTCTTCCTAGTATTTTAAAACAAGGAAGAGTTTCTCATTATATTGAAGTTCCAGATGATACTCCTGATCCTGAAGAATATCAAAAAAAAGAAAGATCAAAAGATCCTTTTGATGAAAGAATGAAAAGTATTACTAAAGATAATTTCTTATTAAGTGGTTCTTTAACTAATGTTAAAATACCTGCTTGGAAATTATGTCAAGTTTATGAAGATAAAGTATATATTAATCCTTATATTAAATTACTTGAAGAAACTCCTGATTTTGATCCTGCTGATCAAAAAGATAATAAAGCTGATTATGGAATTATTTGTATTAAAAGTTTAATTTGGCCTGGAGCTTATAATTTTTATTTTGGGAAACAATGTTATTTTTTTTATTTTGGAAATGGATTAAAATTCATTGATACACAAAAAGATGGTAACTTTAATTATAAAGCTTTTCCTAAATTACCTATTGATTTAAGTGATTTAAATGATGAACCTGAACCTAATTTCCCTCCTAAGGAACCTGGTGAAGAAGGAGAAGATAAAGGAGAAGAACAAGGGGATGAGGATAAGAAAGATGAGGATGCTTAGTTTTTTTTTTAAATTAAAATTTGTGGATTTTTAAATTTTATTTTTTTGAGAAATATTTTTTTTTATTTAAATTATCTTTTCATATATTTTTATTGATGTAAAATTTGGTTTATAATCATGATGAACATTTATTAATAAAATGATTTGTCTTATATTTTTGAATTTAATAGATTTTTTTTAATATTTAGTTAGAAAATTAAAATTTGGTTGATAATTATATTTATTAAATAATATCTTTAATATAAGGCTTATATTTTAATTAAATACTTTCTATTTTTTTTGTATTTTATTTTTTGATAAATTATTACAATTAATAATTTAAATTGAATTAATAAATGAAATTCAGAAATTTTCTCTTGAAAAAAAAAGAATATCACAAATTTTCCTATGTTTGACATGAGTTTTTATTATTGAAATAATTAAAAATCTATTTAAAAAATGAAAAAACAATCATTTTTTAAAAAAAAAATAAAATATATAAAATCAATAAAAAATGAGCATAAAAAAAATTTAAAATGAGTGAAAATTTGATATATTAATTAAATTGTTTTAATTAAAAAAGTAATTTATTTCTTATGTTTTCTTCTAACAGTTTTTGTTCCTCCAGTTTTTCTTGCTTTTTTATGATGAGTACTTTTTTTTCCAGTTTCCTTGACTTTTTCTCTTTGAGATTTCTTAGTTTTTTTACCACTTTTTTCTTTTTCTTTTTTTTCTTTTTCTTGAACTTCAACTTCTTCTTTAACATCTTCAACAACAGGTTTTTCAGCTGGTTTTTTAGTTTTTGTTGTTGTTTTCTTTTCTGGTTTTTTTCCTTTTGATGCTGGTTTTTTTGGTCTTTTGCTTGTTCTCTTTGCCATTCTTTATTTTATTTTTTCAAATTTTTTTTTTCTTTATATATTTCTTTTTTTAAATTTGGTGAAATTTTATTGGCTAATTTTTTATTATTTGAATTAAAAAATTAATTATTTTTTTAAAAAATGGTTTTCAAATTTTATTTCCGAATTTTTATAAATTATTATTATTTGAATATTTCTTTTATTCGTTTTTTTTAGGTTATTTTTAATCAGATATTCAGAACTTTTTATGGTATTGTTTTTAAAAAACAACCTTTTTTTATTTTTTTGAAATTTCATTTTTAAATCATTAAAATAAACACATTTATGTTTGATATATATTATATTGAAGAAATATCTTTGGAATGAGAATAAGAAGATTTATAAATTTGGGATTTAAGAAAAAATTATTAGAATAAATAGTGTTATTTAAATTTTTGGGTAATAAATTTTTTTATATATTAAATAAACTCCGACATATTATTTATAATTTCTTGAATAACCATTTAAATTTAAAATAAATAAAAATAAAATAAGATTGTTTTCAAAATAATATATTAAAATTCTTTCAATTTAATTGGAATGTGTTTTTCAAATTTTACTTATTTATAAGTTTATATTTTTTAAAAAAAAATTTATTGAATAAAAAAATATATTACTTTCTTTATTAATAATTTTTTTTCTTTATTATAAATATATTATTTTTAATTTTTATTTAATTAATTGAAATAATTTATCATATTTTCTTATTTCATTTAATTTATAACATTCTATAGATTATTTTCGGATATTTTCAAAAAGGAAAATATATCAAAATAATTATAAAAAGGAAAAAATAAAAAATAAAATAAGAAAAAAAACAAAAATGGGAGCAAAAACTACAAAAGAAGAAAAAAATAAACATCTAAAACAATTAGGGAAAATAACAAATAATTTTCTTTTGCAAAGGTTTGAAAGTCCAATAAAATTCAAAAATGAAATAATCATTGGACATTTAAAAAAAAATCCAAATGAAGATTATAAAAAAATAAAATTATTAGGAGAAGGTTTTTATGCAATAGTATATAGTGTAGAAAATAAATTAACAGGAGAAGTAAGAGCAATGAAAATAATAAATAAAAACACATATTTTAAGGAAGAAGATGAAAAAGAATTAATAAATGAAATAAATGTGTTAAGAAAAATGGATCATCCAAATATTTTAAAAATATTTGAAGTTTATTCAAATAGAGAAAATTATTCAATTATTATTGAATTATGTTTAGGAGGAGAATTATATCAAGAAATAAAAGACAAAGGACCATTTAATGAAAAATATTCTGCTTATGTAATGTATCAAATATTTTCTGCAATAAATTATTGTCATAAAATGAATATAGTACATAGAGATTTAAAACCAGAAAATATATTAATTGCAAAAAGAAATGATGATGATTTTCCTTTAATTAAAGTATGTGATTTTGGAACATCTCAAATTCTTGAAAAGGGAAAAAAAGAAACAAAAATAATCGGATCATCTTATTATATTGCTCCTGAAGTTTTAAAGAAAAAATACAATGAAAAATGTGATATATGGTCTTGTGGAGTAATATTATATATTTTATTAAGTGGAAGACCACCTTTTATAGGAGATACAGATATGGAAATAACATATAATGTTTCAAAAGGTAGATATGATTTAAAAAATTCTCCCTTTGATAAAATTAGTGATGAAGCAAAAGATTTAATTTCATCTTGTTTAGAAATGGATGTTAAAAAAAGAATTTCTGCTAATGAAGCATTAAAACATCCTTGGTTTGAAAATAATAAAAGTAAAGAAATTTTTAATGAAATTAAAAATACAAGTGTGATTAAAAAATTAGTTGAGAATTTAAAAAATTACCATACTAATTCAATTTTAGTTGAAACCGCTCTTGCATATTTAGTTCATAATTTTCCTCAAACTTCAGATGTTATAAATTCATGTAAATTATTTAATATGATTGATGTAAATGGAGATGGACAAATTACTCAAGAAGAATTATATGAAGGATTAAATAAATATTTAAAAAGTGATACTTTAAAAGAAGATGTTGCCATTATTTTTAAAAATATTGATACCGATAATAATAAATTTATTGAATATGAAGAATTTGTCAGAGCTGCTGTGAATAAAGAAAAATTCCTTAGTGAAAATGTGTTGCAATATGCTTTCAGATATTTTGATAAAGATGGAAATGGCGTCATTTCTTTTGATGAAATTGAAACTGTTTTTAAACAATGTATAGTTGATAAAAAGAAACTTGATGAAAATTTGAAAAAAATTGTTTCAGAAGTTGATTTAAATGGAGATGGATTTATTTCTTTTGAAGAATTTGCTACTTGTATGAAAAAAATTCTTAAGAAAAATTGATTAATTTTTTTTTTTATTTTTATAATAAAATATCTTTGTATGTAAGAATATGGGTTTTATAATTATTGTTTTAATATTTATTTTTTTTAATTTTTATGATGATGACGATGATTTTTTTTATTTTTCTTCCTTTCAATTTTATCTCTTTTTTTTTTAACAACTTCCAAAAATTTTTTTTCCCAATCTCTATTTTCATTAACATCAATAATATTATCAGGAAGTAAAAATTCCATTTTATTTTTATATTCAAATTCTTCCATTTTTTTAATTTCTTCAAATTTAGCAATATCTTCTTCACTTAAACATCTAAATTTTCCCCATCCTTTTCCATCAGGTCCACTAGGTTTATAAATCATATTATTATCACATTCAAAATATTCTTTTGGAATTTTATATTGTTCAACATGATCAACTTTAATTATTCTTCCACAAATTTCAATTCCATTTAAATTATCAACTGCTAAAATCGTAGATCTTTGATCTTCATAACATATAAATCCAAATCCTTTACTTTTACCAGTTATTTTATCTCGAGCTATGCGACAATCTACTATTTCTCCATATTGAGAAAATACTATTACTAAGTCACCTTCTGTTATTTCATATGGAAAATTTCCTATATAGATATAAGCACTTTCAGAATACTATTTTTTTTTAATTAAAGTTAATATGTTATTTTATTGGTTTACCTTTGAGTGCCATGATGCCGAAAGAGGAATGTCTTTTTGAAGTTCTTCGTTTGTTATTGATTGGATTGATTTTACTGTGCTGTTTGTAAACATTTTATTATTTTTTTTTATTGTTTTTTTAAATTTATATTTAATTGAATATAGATAACAAGGTAGCAATTTTTTAAAAATCCTAAAAAAATAAAATATAGTTTGTTAAATATTCATAATAGATTTTCTTTCCTATTTTTTGTTAATTTTACAATTAAAATTTTATTTGTTTATTATCAATTTCTATTCCTGGTAATCTGGATTCTAAATTTTTTTTCTTCTAATATTTATATGAAAATACTTTATTTTCTTTCTCATCCAAAAGTATATTTCAAAAAAATAATATTCCTTTAAAAAAGCAAAATTAAAAATTAGGAAAATAAACTCAGAAGGTTGATAATCTTGATAAAATAAATTAATTTTTTACACTTTTGAGTTGAATGATAATGAAAGGGGAATATCTTTTTAAACTTCTATGTATTTTATTGATTGGAAAGGTTTGTGAGATATTGTAAAGCATAATATTTTTTTTATTTTTTATTATTTTATTTAAAATAATAATTAATTATAGAATAGAAAAAAATATAACTATTTTTTGATTCATTAGATAAAGAGATATATAAAGGAAATGTGATAATTTAATAAGAACAAAAGTATTATTTTTATTATTTAAATAAGTTAAATGAAAACCAAAAAAACAAAATATAGTTTATTATTTTAGAAGTTTATTTATCTTCACTCCAAAAAGTTGAACAAACAAAAATAGATGAATTTATAATATATTCAAGTCTATTAATGAATAATGAAATTTATAACTTTTTCCAGAACAAATTCAAATCATTTTAGAAGATATTTCCAAAATTTTGCAAATAATATAGAAGGAAAAAATTATTTTCTTCAATTCATAAAAAAAATCTCAAAATTAGAATTTCACCCCTTTAAAGCATATATTTTACATTTTTCATAATTCAAAATATACTTAAAAAATATCAAAGAATAAAAATGAATAAATTAGGTCAATTAAATGGAACTGAAAAATAGTTTATAAAAAATATTCTTGAATGAAATGTAAATGATAATAGAATAAATATTAAATATAATGAAGATGATGAAATAATTGATGTATATGATCTTGAAATAGGAAATTGTTAAGAGAAGCTTAAAAATATTATCAATATTTAAATCAAGCTACAAGTGAATTATATTTATATGATAGAAAAATCATTAATAATTACAAAAAATCTACTTCCCTTTAAGGCAGAAAGAATCTTATATCCCAAAAAAAAAAAATAAAAGAAGGATATGAAATCGACAATGATTGAAAAAAGTAAAATAATTATAAATTAATATAAATATAAAAAATAAAAAATAATAAAGAATAATAAATTTTCAATAAAACAAAAGAAAAAATCCTTAAAACTTTAATCAAAAGCCTATATAAAAGCAAGAATATTATCAAAAAAAATAAAAAATCAAATATAATTTTACTTAAGTAAATCTTCCAACTGTGCTTCATCTGGATTATTAACAATAGGATTACCATTAACATCACTAATAGGAGCTTTTAATCCATCATTATCCATTTCAACTCTCATTTGATAATCTAATTCATCTAATTCAGCATCTAATTCTTCATCTCCAACATCGACATCTAAATTTCTTTGAATTTCTTCATTTATTTCTTGTTGTTCTTCCTTTAATTCAGCCATATCATCCATAACATCATACATTCCATCAATACCTCCCATAGCATGAAGAGTATCTTTTTGTACTTGAACAGTATTTTTCATGACTTGCATAATATTCATATTATCTCTCATCATTTGACAATCCATATTTACTGTATCTAATGTCATTTGTGCATTTGATAAATTGTTACTATGTTGTTCATACATTTTCTTCTTCTTTAATAATTGCATTGCCTTCTTCTTTGCTTGTGCTTTGGCAGTAGGATTACGAGCTGTTCTATATACTTGAAGCTGGGCTTTTAGTTGCTTATCTACTTGATCTATTTTTAAGGCCAGGTCGTTCATACGATTTGACATATTCTGACTCTCTACGTTCAAATCTACTGGCACTGGACGTGGTGCTTCTTTTTTTGGTTTTTGACCGAAGAAGTTAAACATTTTTTTTTTTTTATTTTTTTGGGTTTTTTTGGGGTTTTATTATTTAATTAGAGATTTTTTGACTATTTTAGATTGGGTAAATTTATTTTTTTTTTAATTTTTTTTTTGAAATTTATATATTATTTTTTTGAAAGGTTTTTAAAATTGAATTTTACTTACTATCATCTATTTTAAATAAATTATTTTCTTTTTAACGAATATAAAGTATTTTAAATGAATTAATTATTCCTTTTTATGAATTAATTTGATGAAAACTAATATTAAATTATTTAATAATAATTTTTTGTTAAAATTATATAAAAATATAAAGGTTTATTCTATCATAAATATATTAGATAACCCATTACCTAAAAATTTCCCTGCATAATAAAAATTTTTTATTTCAATCATTTGATTAAAAGCATTAATCTGATTGATTATTTCATAATATTTAATTTTCAAATTATGAAAAAATATATTTTTAAATCCTTCTTTATTAACATATTGAAAAACATTATAAATTTTTTCTTTAATATCTTCTGAAATATAAAAACAATAATTATTTAATAAATAATTAATTTGCTCAATAAATTTTATAACTTCATTAAAACAAATATCACAAAATTTATTTATATCTTTAATATCTTTTATCAAATAAATAATATCAATAAAATCAAAAAACAATTTTTTCACATTTTTATCATATTCAAAATTATAAATAAACAATTGATTTAATTTAAAATTATCAAAAATTCCTTTTACAATTTTATCATAATAATTATAAATAAAAAAAGATTGAGTAGAATTATTAATTATTTCATCATGAAAAATTACATTCATAAAATGATTATTATTTTTACAACATTTTAATCCATCATGACAGCAAAAAAATTCTTTTCTACAACAAGTATAATATTTTTTTGCATCACAACATTTTATTCCTGAAGGACAAGCACTTCCATCTGGACATGGTGTATATGATATGGATAATTTAATTATATATATTATTATTATTATAAATTTGGAATTCATTTTTTAATAATTATTTTATTTTTTAAATTAAGGTTTTTTTAAGGGGAAAATTATCACTAAAAAATACAATGAGTTTTACTCAAAATTCAAATAATTTTTAAAAATAATGATAAAATTTGAATAATTATATATGTTAAATAACAATTCAATCAATTTTAATTTTGAAAAAATGAATAATAGAAAAAATTATCAATTTCCTGAATAAGAAAAGAGAATTATCTTCTTTAAGTTCTTTTACTTAAAGTAGTAACATTCACTTTTTCATACATTAAAAAAGATATTAATATTAATTCAACAAAAAGAAAATAATATAAAACAAAAAAAGAATTTACCTTCTTTAATATTAAAAAATAAATAAACAATTTAAATATATATTCAATTTATTTATAAATTAAATTTTTTGTATTTAAAAGATTCATTTTAAAAAAGTAATAAATAATGATTATAATAAACTAAATTACAATATTTTTTTCTTATAATTTACCTATTTTATTTTTTAATTCATAAAAAGGTTTTTTTGAATTTAATTGAGTAGATTCTAATAGAAAAGTTTGTCCTTTATTTCTCATATTAACATATTCAGGAAATTTTTTATGAATTTTTTCAATAAATAAATTATCAAAACGATGTTTTGGAGATAAACTATTAACTTCAGTTGTTTTTAATAAATGATATGATGGAATTGTTCCTTTATTTCTTAAATACAAATTAAAATTTTTTATAACATTTCTATTTTTTATTCTTTCAATTCTTAAACTTTTTAAAGCATTATAATTATAAATTGAACTATTTATTTCTAGATTTTTTTTCTTATTTTTTTCATTTTCTTTTTTTATTTCTGAAAATTTATTATTTAAATTTGTCCCTGTTAAAATATTATATCTTGTATTTGACATTTTTTCTCTTAAATTATTTGTACTATCAATTGTAGATGTTAATAAAGTTATATTTGAACATTCTGAATTTTCTCTTTTATGATTATTTTTATTTCTATATGAGAATATTTTTGGTTGATTGTTTTCAAATAATTCTTTAAATATTGATTCATATTTTTCAAAATATTTTGGCTTTTTTGTTGTTTTCCATATTGTTTCTGAAGAAAAAGAATTTCCCATTAATGACATATTTAATTTTTGATATAATAATTTTATTAATTATTTTTTTTGTTTTATAGATAATATTTTTTAATTAAAATTTTATATTTTTTGAAAAAATAAATTTTATTATATTAATTATTAACATGATTTATTTCAAATAATATCACGTTTATTCCTAAAGAAGATATCCAATACATATATAATATATACACATAAATAAATTGTATCTTAAATTCCTAATAAAAACAATAATTCATTTATCATTAATATCTAAATGTTTAAAAGATTTATTTATAAAATTTTTTTTGATATCAATTGTTTTTTTATTGTTTTTTTTGATATGAAATAGTCGGATTTTATTTTTAAAATATGATTTATTCTCTTCGTACATATTTATAGTTTTTAGTCTTAAAATATTAATATTATTAATATTAGGTAAATTATTCTTATTATCATCAAATATATTTACAATTTTAACATTATTACAACTATTATTCTTTATTTTACTTCTATGAAATAATTTTGCCAAAGAATAAAAATTTATATATGGATATTTTCTTTTAAAATTTGATTTTTTTGTACAACTTGGAAATTCTTTACTTGAAATAACATATTTGAAATTTTCCTTACTTTCTAAATTTATTTTTTTTTTTGTTTTAACAGATGATATTCTTGAAATATCAGGGAATAAATTTTTCTGATTATTATTTTTTTCTTCTTCTTTATCTAATATATTAGATTGATCTTCAGAATTTTTCACAACAGTATTTTTTTTTTCTTCTTTTATAAAAGACCCATTATCTATACTAAATATATTATCTAATTTTGAAAAAGAAGAATAAATAGAACTATTATTTTTATTTTTTTTAATTAAATTATGAAATCTTGAAAAAAAACAAAATTTATCTTCAAAATCATTGTCAATTGAATGTTTTGGGCGAAATATACTAAAAATTTCATTTGATGGACTTAAAGATTCTCTTTGAGAATTAAATGAATTTTCCCTAAATTTTTTTTTCTTTGTTTGATTTAATTTATTTTGAAATACTTTTTTAAAACATCTTTGGATTTCTAAATTTGAAAAACTTACATTATTTGGATTTATTTGGCTTCTATCAATTTTAATTGAAAAAAAAGAATTTTCATTCGAATTGCTGTTATCAATCATTTTATTTTGAATATTCTTTATTTTTTAAATATTTAAAAAAATAAATAAAATAAATTGTAAAATATAAAACTTCTATTAAATCAATTATTTTAAATAAAAATCAATTAATAATGAGGATAAGAATTAAATATATGTTTTAATTTATTTTCTAAAATTAATATAAATAAAGTTAATTATTATTTTTTGGGGATTGGGGATTGGGGA
>JAEEGI010025387.1_pt1 | contig 11489 bp, 9 predicted proteins | sample 8958751 | NCBI WGS metagenome assembly JAEEGI01 (sample SAMN16246545, study PRJNA631951) | gut metagenome | biome: gut microbiome; feature: rumen; material: KS-attached | host: Bos | place: Iran: Karaj | collected 2018-10 | reverse complement strand
TCCGATGTCTACATCGCCAACTGCTTCATCCACGTCCACGATGACGACATCTCCATCAAGTCCGGCAAGGACGAGGACGGCCGCCGCGTGGGCCGCCCGAGCGAGAATATCCTGATCGAGGACTGCCACTTCGCCTACGGCCACGGCGCCGTGACGATGGGCAGCGAGATCTCCGGCGGCATCCGCAACGTCACCTCCCGCCGCATCAAGGTGGACGGCGACAACTGGGGCCCGATCCGCTTCAAGAGCCAGCCTCCGCGCGGCGGCTGGGTGGAGAACATCACCTTCGAGGACTACGAGATCGAGAACGTCCGCAACATCCTGGACATCAACCTGGAGTGGATGGCCGGCCGGATCGGTGCCCGCGAGATCGTCTACGCAGATCCTGTCACGCAACTGCGCAACATCACCATCCGCAACGTCAACGCCAAGGGCCAGAAACTCGGCACGATGAATGCTTTCAAGGTCTCCCCCTTCGGCTCCGATGTCTTCCACTTCGAGAACTGCCGCTTCGAGGCCGAGACCGGCTTGACGATCGGCAACGCTGACGCCGTCAGCTTCGACGGCGTGGAACTGATCGTCCACGAAGGCCCGACCTTCATCCCGGTGGGGCAGCAGCAGTAAGAGCTCCTCCAAAGCCGGCATTGACTATCAGCGAGTTACAAGATAACCTTCGGGGAAAACTCCGAAGGTTATCTTGTAAGCAATTGGTAATCAATTATCCTAGCCGACCGGCCTGCACTTCGCGTCCTGCTTCCTCCAGCTTGGCAGGACTGCCGATGTCGATCAGGCGCATGTCCGGGGCCAGCACGCCCCGGATCGTGCCGGCAGCGCATTCGCTCAGGTAGAAATCGATGATGGAGAACTTGTCCGGCCAGGACGCCATCTTGTCGAAGACGGCGTCGGAGACGATGTGGATGCCGCAGAAGGAATAGCGGTGGTACCGCGCAGGGTCGAAATCCGGCAGGTACGGACTCTTGACCTCCCCGGTGCGGACATTGGTCCAGCCCACGAGGCGCATCTCGTCGTCGAAGAGCAGATAGCGGTCGGCCGGGGCGTCGATCAGCAGGAGCGTGGCCAGCGACGCGGGGTCGTCCTGTGCCAGGAACCACGGCACGTCCAGGTCGCTGAGGATGTCCACGTTGTGGACGAGGAAGCGCCCGGGGCCGAGCAGGGGCGCGGCGTGCTTGATGCCGCCGCCCGTCTCCAGCGGCTCGGCCACCTCGCGCGAGACGGCGACCTGCGCGCCGAAGCCGTCATGCTCCGCCAGGAACGCCTCGATCTGTTCCGCGAAATGGTGGACGTTGACCACGAAGGGGCCCAGGCCTGCGTCGCGCAGCTTGCACAGCACGCGCTCCAGCATCGGCCGCCCCGCCACGGGGACGAGCGCCTTGGGCATCGTGTCCGTGAGCGGACGGAGCCGGGTTCCGAGCCCGGCGGCGAAGACCAGCGCTTTCATAAGGCCACCTCCATGCCGGGGATGATCGTCCGGCCGTCCCACTCCGTGCAGAGCCGCTGCAAGACATCCGTCAAATAGGGATAGCGCTCGAAAGGCTCGGCGGTCAGCTCACGGTAGCAGCCCAGCACCGTGGGGATGCAGTCGAGGAAGAGCTGCTTGCGCTCGATCAGGCCCCGGAAGCCGTAGGCGCCCGTCTCCTGGAGCAGGCGCACGAGCGTCAGCAGCCGGTACTGCCGGTAGAACGCCGGCTCGTCCACCGGCCGGAAAGCGTCGAGCGCGCGCAGGTAGACCTGCTCCAGTTCGCGGCGCAGGGCCGCACTGAAGTGCGTGCCGGCGTTCCAGAGGAAGGAGGCCAGGTCGTACTGCACCGGTCCGCGGCGCCCGCCCTGGAAATCGATGAAGCAGGGCTCGCCGTCCTTGATCATCACGTTGCGCGCCTGGAAGTCGCGGTACATGAAGGTGTCGCCCTCGAAATCCAGCGCGTCCGCGCGCAGGCGGTCGAAATCATCCTGCAGGCGGATCTCATTGAACTCCAGGCCCGTGAGCTTCAGGAAATCGTATTTGAAATAATTGAGGTCGAAGTCCACCATCCGGGCGTTGAACTCCCGGTCGGGGAAGCAGACGTCCCAGTCCATGCCCTCCCCCACCTTGAACTGCACGGCAGGCAGCAGGGCCATCGTGTCGTGCAGCCAGTCGAGCTGTTCCTGCGAGAAACTGCCGTCCGCCAGGGCGGGCTGCAGGAGCTCGAAGAGCTGTCCGCCGCCCAGGTCCTCCTGCAGGTAGGCCATCCCGTCGGCCGAGACGGCATAGACCTGCGGGGCATGCAGTCCGTGGTCGCAGAAATGCGCGTCAATCGTGAGGAAGGCGCGGTTCTCGGCGGGATTGGTGCCGATGCAGCCGATCACGGTCCCGCCGGGGCCGGATATCCTGTAATACTTGCGTGCGCTGCCCGACAGGGGCAGCAGCTCGCACCGGTCCGGAGCCTCGCCGGACCAGTCGGTGTAGAGCTGGTGGAGTCTTTGCATAACTACAGGCGAATTTACGCACTTTTTGAGAATCCCCCAAAAGTACGTACATTTGTAGATTGTATGAGTCTGTTCTCGCGCATACTGTTCCCGGTCGCCGTGACGGCTTTTGCCGCCGCGGGGGCGCTGGGGATTCCGGGGCGGGGGGAGATTCCGGGTCAAGCCCGGAATGACTACCCTTTGGCACGGCGTCTGTCCATAGCCGCGCCGGACACGGTCGTGTACCCGACCGGGGGTTACAAACTGCGCCGGACCCTGTCGCTGGAAGAGATCACCGTGCGGGACACCTCAGGCGAGGAAATCCTCGACTCGATGGCTGTCGCCGCCCTTGATACCGTGGTGCGCTTGAGTCCGCGCGACTCCTTCAAGGCGCAGCTCGACACCTCGCTCTGGGGCAAGCTCGACTCCCTGTGGATCGTGGATTCCACGGCCCGGGCCAAGGCCGCTTTCGAGGCCTGGTACGCCGGGCTCTCCCCCCGCGAGCGAAAGGCCTATGACGCCGAGCAGAAAGCCCAACTCAAGATGGCCCGGATGGACTCGCTGGGCAAGGCCCGGGAGGAGCGGAAGAACATCCGCGACTCCATCGCGGAGACCACGCCGCGCATCCTGGAGAGCTACGTCCTGCCCGACTCGCTCTACTACAAGCGCATCGTAGCCTGGAAGCAGGACCCGGACTTCGGCAAGGTCTCGGCCTACATCCCCGACACGACTTTCAATTACCACTTCCACGACTACCCCTTCCGCCGGCAGGACGTCAACGCCAGCTGGCTGGGCGTGGCCGGATCCCCGGTGCAGTACTACAACTGGTTCCTGCGCCGCAGCGACGAAGGCGTGGAGTTCTATGATGCGCAGGAGGCCTGGAGCTACTCCCACCGCACCCTGCCGCACTACAACACCAAGGTCCCCTACACCGAACTCGGCTACTTCGGGACCCTGCTCGCCAACCGCGACAAGGAATCCGACAACCTCCACCTCTTCACCACGCAGAACATCACCCCTGCGCTGAACTTCTCCCTGCTCTTCGACCGCTTCGGCGGCGGGGGCATCCTCGAGAGCGAGCAGACAGCCAACAAGACCTCCGTGGTGCAGGCCAACTACCTGGGCAAGCGCTATACGATGCACGCCGGATTCATCCGCAACGTGGTGCAGCGCCAGGAGAACGGCGGCATCGTGGACATCGGCTGGATCCGCGACACGACGGTGGACGCCCGCGATATCCGGGTTGAACTCTCCGGCGCCCGCTCCAAGATCAAGAAAAACACCTTCTTCGTCGACCAGCAGCTCCGCATCCCCTTCACCTTCATCAGCCGGATGCGGGCCCGGCGCGACACCACCTTCCACTTCAACCCGGACAGCCTGGATCGCGACATCACTACGGCCTACATCGGCCACAGCAGCGAATTCTCCACCTATACCCGCGAGTACTACGACAACATCCCCGGTGCGTCCGGGAGCGATATTTACGAGCTCTTCCGCTACGGTACCGCCAGCGCGGACTCGATGCGGGTCGCGCGGCTGGACAACAAGGTCTACCTGCGGTTGCAGCCCTGGTCCGACGCCGGGGTCATCTCCAAGTTGGACGTGGGCGTGGGTGACTACATGAAGCAGTATTTCGACAGCACCACCGTCCGCCCTACCAAGCATGTCGAGAACTCGGTCTACCTCTATGCAGGTGCCGAAGGGCAGTTGCGTGACAACGCCTACTGGAACGCCAAAGGCCGTTTCGTGATGCTCGGCCACGACGCCGGCGACTTCGGGATCGAAGCCAACGCGGAGCTGCGCTTCTATCCCTTCCGCCGGGCGCGCAAGAGCCCGCTCAGCCTGTCCGCCCACTTCGAGACCACGCTCCAGGAACCGACCTATTACCAGCAGCACCTCAACCTCAACCACTACAGCTGGGACAACGAATTCGGCAAGATCTCCACGACACGCATCCAGGGCAGGCTCGACATCCCGCACTGGCGCCTGTCCGCCGACGTGGGCTACGCCCTGCTGGGCAATAACCTGTACTACGGCACGGACGGCATCATCCGCCAGAACGGCCAGGCGATGAGCGTACTCGCCGCCAATCTCCGCAAGGACCTGGTACTCGGCCCCCTGCACCTGGACCACCGGGCGCTGTTCCAGGTCTCTTCCAATCCGGACGTCCTGCCGCTGCCCGCCGCAGCCTTCAACTTCCGCTACTACCTGGAGTTCGTGGTCCAGCGCAACGAGGCGCGCCAGAACGTAATGGTGATGCAGGTCGGCGCGGACGCCTACTACAACACCAAGTGGTACTCCCCCGCGTGGAACCCCAACCTGGGCGTCTTCCACAACCAGACCGAACGGCTCTACACCAACGGCCCCTTCTTCGACGTCTTCGTCAACGTGCAGTGGAAGCGCGCCTGCGTATTCATCAAGTACCAGAACGCCGGCGGTGGCTGGCCGATGCGCAAGATGGACTACTTCAGCGCGGACCGCTACATCGTGACCTCCAACGGCATGGACGGGCTCAAGCTCGGCATCTACTGGCCGTTCTACACCCAGCCCACCGGCCGTCCCCGTTAAGCCCATGCGTGCACGAGACTATATCGTCCTGACTGTCACCGCCCTCCTGGTCCTGGGCACCGGGCTCGCCTCCCTGCGCAGGCCCGCCCGTCCGGAGGCGTACGTCCCGCCCGCCCACATCCGCTGCGTGCTGGAGCTCGCACCCCTCGCCGACACCTCCAAGGCGCTCGTGACCGGCTACCATTATGAACTGCTGAAGCGCTATGCCGCAGAAGGCGGCCAGGACACCGACATCCTGCTGACCGGACGCAAGCGCTCCTACCTGGACTCGCTGCGCGCCGGGGCCGTGGACATCGTGGTCGTCCCCTTCGAGGACAGCCTGGCCGTGGACAGCGTGCTCGTGTCCATCCCCGTGGACAGCCTCAGCCTCTGGCTGATGCGGCACGACGAGCACGCCGGGATGCGCGACCTCAACGAGTGGATCGACGCCTGGCACCACAGCGAAGACTATGAGCCGACCCGGAGGGCCTTCCTCACGGACTACAACCCGATGCGGGGCGGCCGCCGAACGCAGATCAGCCCCTACGACAACCTGATCCGCGCCCACGCCGACACGCTCGGCTGGGACTGGCACCTGCTGGCCGCCGTGATCTGGCAGGAGTCGCGCTTCCACATCGAGGCCCACTCCCCGCGCGGGGCCGCCGGCCTGATGCAGATGATGCCCGCGACCGCGGAGAAATACGGCGTGACCGACACGCTGGACCCGGAGATGAACATCGCCGCCGGAGCCGAGCTGCTCGGCAACCTGATCCGGAGGTACTACAAGGTGGGAGACAACATGACCGAGCGCTACAAATACGCCCTCGCCGCCTACAACGCCGGCGTCGGGCGCATCGACGACTGCCTGCGCGTGGCGCAGCTGCTGGGCGTGGACACCGGCTACTGGTTCAACGTGGTCAACCGGGTCCTGCCGCGCATGCAGGACGAGACCACCCTCGCGACGGGCGCGGTCAAGGTCGGTCCTTTCCGTGGGGAAGAGACGGTCTTCTACGTGGACAACGTCATTGCGATCTACGAGCGCTTCTGTCGTATATGCCCTTGAGCAGGCGGGCGACCAGCGGATCGGTCAGCCGCATCATCAGCCCCGGCAGCACCGCCAGCAGCAGCGTCCCCAGGCCGATCACGACACCCGGCGTACGGGCCAGCAGCACATCCCCCAGTCCGGTGTAGGCGCCGTATCCGAAAGGATTGGCGAAGAACAGCCAGGCCAGCGCCGCAGACACGACGACGATCAGCGAATCCATCACGATCTTCACCCGCGAGAAATCCTTCTTGAACACCTGTGAGATGGCTCCTACCGTCATCTCGGCCGAGAGCATCCAGGCGTTCGCCGCCACCTCGATGCTGACACCCAGGGCCGTCACGGCCCCGGCGAGCACCGTCAGGCCGAGCCGGGCGGCGAACGTCCCGGGCTGCAGCCATCCCAGCGCCCACAGGCAGCCGTCGATCAGGTAGCCGAACAGGGCCGAAGCCACGACCTGCATCAGGTACTCCGCCTTGAAGTCCCGGCGCAGCAGCGCCCACTGGAGCAGGAGGTAGGTCGTGTTGACCAGGAGCGTGAAGGTCCCCACCGACAGGGCCGGCCATTTGAGGTTCAGCACATAGGCCGGGCATGACAGCGGCGCCGTGCCGAGGTTGGAGATGATGGACAGCGCGACGCCCAGCGCCACGAACACCAGGCCCACGGTCGCAATCCCGTATCGGAGGAGGATATCTTGCAGTTTACCGTCCCGCATGACCACAAATATCGGAAAAATCCGTAAATTCGCAGTCTTGTTCGGATATACTTATTATTCTTAATATATGAAAAGATTACTTGCAATCATGATTCCTGTGATGATGCTGGCAGCCTGCCAGCCCAAGGAAGTGAAAGCCCCGGCCCTGGATCCGACCGACATGGACCTCAGCGTGAAGCCCGGCGAAGATTTCTTCCTGTACGCCAACGGCGGATGGATGAAGAAGAACCCTCTCAAAGCCGAATACGCCCGTTTCGGTTCCTTCGACGTGCTGCGCGAGAAGAACGTCGAGGACCTCAACGCCCTGTTCTCCGAAATGACGACGATGAACCCGGAGCCCGGCACCATCGACCAGAAGATCGTGGACCTGTACAAGCAGGGCCTCGACTCGACCCGCCTCAACGCAGAGGGTGCCGCACCGCTCAAGAAATACCTTGATGAGCTGTATGCTGTCGCTGACAAGAAGGCGCTCGCCGCGCATCTCGGCAAGCTGAACCTCGTGGGCGAGGGCGGCTTCTTCGGAGGCGGCGTGGATGCCGACCTGATGGACAGCAAGAACCAGGTCTTCTACCTGGGCCAGGGCGGCCTCGGCATGGGCGACCGCGACTACTACGTGGACCCCGCCAACGCCGAACTGCGCAAGGGCTATGAGGCCATGCTCGCCAAGCTCTTCGCCCTCGCCGGCCTGGACAATGCGGAGCAGCGTGCCGCCAATGCCGCAGGTATCGAGGACAAGCTCGCCGCCTTCTCCTGGACCAGCGTGGAGAACCGTGACGTCCAGCGCCTCTACAACCCGATGTCCTCCGCCCAGATCTACAAGGCATTCCCGGGCTTTGATTTCAAGACCTTCGCCGCCGCGATGGATCTTCCGGAGATGGACAAGGTCATCGTGGAGCAGCCTTCCTTCTTCCAGGGCTTCAGCAAGCTCTTCAAGGACACGCCGCTCGACGCCCTCAAGGACTACCTGGCCGCACAGCTGATCAGCAGCGCCGCCGGCTCCCTGTCGGATGACTTCTACCAGGCCAGCTTCGACTTCTTCAGCACCCAGATGAGCGGCATCACCGAGCAGAAGCCGCGCTGGAAGCGCGCCATGAGCGTGCCCAACAGCATTCTCGGCGAGGCCGTGGGCCAGATGTATGTAGAGCGTTTCTTCCCCGAGTCCTCCAAGCAGAAGATGCTCGACCTGGTGAAGAACCTGCAGGTCGCCCTGGGCGAGCACATCGACTCGCTGGAGTGGATGTCCGGCGAGACAAAGGCCAAGGCCGGCGAGAAGCTGGCCGCCTTCACCGTCAAGATCGGCTACCCCGACAAGTGGAAGGACTACAGCACCCTCACCGTGGACCCGCAGCTGAGCTACTACGAGAACCTCCGCGCCGCCAGCGCCTGGTACGTGCAGGACAACCTCTCCAAGCTCGGCAAGCCCACGGATCCGACCGAGTGGGGCATGACCCCGCAGACGGTCAACGCCTACTACAACCCGACCACCAATGAGATCTGCTTCCCCGCCGGCATCCTGCAGCCGCCGTTCTTCAACCCGGATGCTGACGATGCCGTCAACTACGGCGCCATCGGCGTGGTGATCGGCCATGAGATGACCCACGGCTTCGACGACCAGGGCAGCCTGTTCGACAAGGACGGCAACATGAACAACTGGTGGACCGACGAGGACCGCGCCGCCTTCGTGGCGAAGACCCACGTACTCGTCGACCAGTTCAGCGAGGTGGATATCCTCCCGGGCGTCAAGGCCAACGGCGAACTGACCCTCGGTGAGAACATCGCCGACCACGGCGGCGTGTCCGTCGCCTGGTCCGCACTGCACAACGCCCTCGGCGGGGTGGAGCCCGCTCCGATCGACGGCTTCAGCGCCGCCCAGCGCTTCTTCCTCGGCTACGCCCGCGTCTGGGCGCAGAACATCACCGACGAGGAGAAGGCCCGCCTGACCAAGCTCGACGTGCACTCCCTGGGCAACAACCGTGTCAACGTGACCCTGCGCAACTTCGGCTACTTCTTCGATGCATTCGGCATCCAGGAGGGCGACCCGATGTGGCGTCCGGAGTCCGAGCGCGTCCATATCTGGTAATCGGATGCAGGCGGAAGGCTTCATAGCCGCACGTCTGCGTGTCAAGGAAAGGATGGCTGTCGCCGCGATAGCCATCTCTTTCCTTGTTATCATCATAGCTGTCGCGGTCTCCGGCGGGTTCCGCCGGGAGATCCGCGGCGGTGTCTCCGCCGTCACCGGCGACATCCTGCTGACCAACGCCGCCGCCGACATGACGGGCAGCGAGGATCCCGTCTGCGCCGCACCCTCCTACCTGGAGGACCTGAAGGCCGTCCCCGGCGTGGAGCGGATCGAGCCGGTCGTCTACCAGGCAGGCATCCTCAAGGTCGGGGACGACATCCACGGCGCGCTCTTCAAGGGCACGCAGGCCGACACGGCCTCGCTCGGGGTGCGCGTGCCCTCCTCCTTGGCGGAGCGCTTCGGGCTCGGGGTCGGAGACGACCTGACGGCCTATTTCATCGGGGAGAAGGTCAAGATCCGCAAATGGCGCATCCTCGCGCTCTACGAGAGCGCCATGGAGACGGAGGAGGGACAACTGATCTATGCCTCCGACGCGGACCTGCGCCGCGTGGCAGAATGGGAGCCGGACGAGGCTTCCGTACTGGAAGTGACTCTCGCACCGCGCCAGCGCAACCGGCGCGCGATGGAGCGCATCACCCAGGAACTGGGCTGGCGCGCCACGCTCGGCGCCGGCGAAGATGAGGAGCCCCTGCGCGCCGTCGCGGCGACGGAGCGCTTCGCCCAGTTGTTCGACTGGCTGGACCTGATCGATTTCAACGTCTATGCGATCCTGCTGCTGATGACCATCGTGGCGGGATTCAACATGATCTCCGGGCTGCTGATCCTGCTCTTCCGGCACGTCTCCACGATCGGCACGCTCAAGACCCTCGGGATGGGCGACCGGGCCATCGCCGGGGTGTTCCTGCGGGTGGGGGCCCGGACCGTGGCCATCGGCATGGCCATCGGCAACGCCCTCGCGCTGCTCTTCTGCCTGGTCCAGGGCACGACGCACTGGATCAAGCTCAATCCCGTCAATTATTTCGTCTCGTTCGTGCCGGTGCACGTGAACGTGCCGGCCATCCTGCTGGCCGACCTCGCCGCCTTCGCCGGCATCCTTCTCCTATTGCTGATCCCGACGCTGTTCATCGCGCGCGTCGACCCCGCCAAGACCGTCAAGGCCGACTAGACCTTCGCCTCCCGGAAGACTTCCTGGATGGACGGGTAGGTGTTCTTCAGATACGGGGGCAGGCTCGAGCGCGCCACCCACGCGGCGCGCGTGATGTCCTCCTCGCGCTGCGGGGTGAGGTTGACCGGGTCGGTGTAGAGCATGTCGTACCACCAGGTGTGCTTGAGATGCCAGATGCCGCCGCGGAGGTAGCAATGGTCCGTGACGCAGATCAGGTCGCGGAGCTCGAGTTGGTCCACGCCCGTCTCCTCCTGCACTTCGCGCAGGGCGGTGACGGTGATGTCCTCGCCTTCCTCGCGATGGCCTTTGGGAAGGTCCCACAGGCCGTTGCGCTGGATGAGGAGGTAGTCGCCGCGGCGGTTGGACACGAGCCCGCCCGCGGCGTCGACCTCGCGGAATTCCGCGCAGACGCGGCGGTACATCCAGGCTGTGTTGTCCGTGGGAATGTAGATGCGTGACAGGGACTGCGAGGCTTCGAACATGCCCACGAGGGTGTGGATGTTGATGCTCTGCCCGAAGTGGAACTCCACGGCGTTGGGATCGGAGAGCGCCTGCTCGTCGGGACTGCAGATGATGATGCAGCGTTTCTCGAAGTATATCTTGTGCATCGGAAAATTGCTATCTTTGCAAACGGTACGACAAATGTAATCATTATTTCCGACTATGACAGCACACTATACCAGCAAGCACGGCCAGGTGGCCAAACTGCCTGAAGAGCTCTTCATGGCCTTCACCGACCTGCGCAATTTCGCGCAGATGGTCCCGGCCGGCAAGGTCCAGGCGGACATCCAGGCGGACTTCGACACGCTCTCTGTCACGGTGCAGGGGTTCAAGATCGGGGTGCGCGTGGATGAGCGGGAGCCCTACCGGCTGATCCGGCTCGGGAGCACGGACTCTCCCGTGGAGTTCGTGGGCGTGCTGCATTTCGAACCGTCGGCCCTTCCGGGGCGGACGGATTTCTGGATCGACCTGGACGCCAATCTCAATTTCATGATGAAGATGATGCTGGGCGACAAGGTCCAGCAGGCGATGGACAAGATGGTGGACGGCCTGGTGGATGCGTCCGAAGGCCGCATGCCGCAGATGCCGGACGATCTGCGCGGATGATGGAGGAGGCGTCCGTCTCGGTCCGTCTCAATCCCTTCAAGGGTCTTGCCGGCCCCGAGGGTCTCCCCGTACCCTGGTCTCCCTATGGCCGCATCCTGCAGGACCGGCCGGTCTTCACGCTCGATCCCCTCTTCCATGCCGGCTGCTACTATGTCCAGGACTCCTCCGCCATGTTCGTCGGGCACCTTTTCCGACAGCTGATAGCTCCGCGCAGCAAGGCTTCTCCCCTGCAAACCAGCCATTATACCGATTCTGGCGAAGCGGAGACGGCGACTGCCCCCGGAAACCGTGCCACCCTCGGCATCGTAAGAGGGGGGACCGCAAGCGAAGCGCAGCGGTGGGGTCCGGCGAAGCCGGACGTTTCGGGAGG
>JAEEGI010025383.1_pt1 | contig 11490 bp, 12 predicted proteins | sample 8958751 | NCBI WGS metagenome assembly JAEEGI01 (sample SAMN16246545, study PRJNA631951) | gut metagenome | biome: gut microbiome; feature: rumen; material: KS-attached | host: Bos | place: Iran: Karaj | collected 2018-10 | reverse complement strand
ACTGAGGCAAAGATCAAGGAAGAGACGCAGGCCACGATACGTTGCGTACCGTTTGCCTTCGAGCAGACACCGGGCGTTGACATGGTTTCCGGAAAACCTTCTAAGTGCCGTGTGCTTATAGCTCGCAGCTATTAAGCCACGGTTCATCATACATTAATAGATTCTTTCAGATAATCTACATAACTTATCCTAAAAACGATATAGAATATGGAATTACAACAGACGAAGCACCATCTCGGTCATCATCACACGGATGAAACCACTCGATTTCGTGATGCGATGCGGCGCAGGCGCAGGAACAGGCGGATTTTGAAGTCTGCGCTGTGGTGGAGTCTTGTGATATTGGCTATGCTGATAGGCGTGCTTGTTATACTCGCTTATTTTATAGATCGTAATTAGTTAAGTTGTATAATATCGTATAATATAAGGTGGGAATTTTCTTTTGGTTCCCACCAAAACTTAATACTAACTAAATTAATACAATTATGAAAAAGTACATTGCAGAAGCAATTGGCACATTCGTGCTCACTTTCCTCGGTTGCGGAGCAGCCGTGTCACTTGGTTGTTCTGATGACAACACTGCCGCAGTAGTTGGTACGGCTATCGCATTCGGCCTTGCCGTAGTAGCCATGGCTTACACCATTGGCGGCATTTCTGGTTGCCACATCAATCCTGCCATCACTCTTGGCGTACTTGCATCTGGTCGTATGAGCGTCAAGGATGCATGCGGTTACTGGTGTGGTCAACTTATCGGTGGTATTGTTGCAGGTGCTGTACTTGCTGCTATATACTGCTGCACCTCTGGTCTTGGTGCTAATGGCATCGGTGCTGGTTGTAACGGAAGCGTGGTTACAGCTCTTATCGTAGAGGCTGTGCTCACTTGTCTCTTCGTGCTCGTTGTACTCGGCACTACAGACTCAAAGGTTGGTGCAGGCAACTTCGCAGGTCTTGCTATCGGTCTGTCGCTGATACTCATCCACCTCGTAGGCATCCACTTCACAGGAACATCTGTAAACCCAGCTCGTTCTCTTGGTCCTGCTATATTCGCAGGTGGCGAGGCTTTGGCTAATGTATGGGTGTTCTTCGTAGGCCCACTCGTTGGTGGTTTGCTCGCAGCATGCCTTTGGAAGGTCATCGGTCCTTGCTGCTGCTGCTGCAAGAAAGACGCAGAGTAAGATAGTATTATGTAGGGGCAATCCCCCTTCATAAATATTTTTGATTATATTTTCGGTAGTCACAATTCGTTGTGGCTACCTTTTTTTTATAACTGTAAAATTTATCGTAGCGTCGGCTTCGTCGTATTAAACTCGCCGAATTTTGCGATGTTATTCAGCAAACCCGATTTCCGACAGAAAACAGTCCTTTTTTGCAGAGATTTCGTAACAGCCTGACTATTAGCGTTAAATGGGTATGGGGCCTGTGTGTGTTACCACCTTTTTGCGTAATATGATAGCTTTTATGACCTAAAAGCTATCATATTACCATGTGGAAACTATGCTTTTACACCGTAAAACCTATGCTTTGAGAACTTGGAACGATAGCTTTTGCCTGCAATTTTGCCGCGTTTTGCCTTGTGCGGCATTACGATTGTAAGTTAGGTGTGTCAGAAAGTCGGTTTGCAAAAACTTTTTTTGAATTTTCTGCATGGTCTCATTTGTTCGCAAAATTTTTCAGTTTATATTATTCAATTTCCATATATTATAGTACAAGTGTACGAATAATGTCAAAGAAATTTTGTCAGTAAGAAAAAAAACACTACCTTTGCAGAAAAGAAGAAAAGAAAGAATTTATGACTGTTAAACAACGTTTGCAATTGTTGTTATGTGTCGCATGCCTGTTTTCGTTTGTGGCACATGCACAAGGTGTAGGAGAGACGAAAGAAATAATACGTAAGGTAAATAATGCATGGCAGCAGGCACACCCAGGTCCGGAGTATGGTGGTACCAAGAAGGGACTGAGCGCATTCTGGGACAATGCTGTGTACCATACGGGTAACATGGAGTCTGTGCGCCTGTTTCGCTCACTTGGTGAGGCGGAGGTTGCCAAGGCATGGTACGACTACTCTTTCCAGTGGGCTGAGCGCAATAACTGGTGTGGGGCTACGGAGACGGACCGTGAGAAGTGGCAATACAAACGCTATGGCGAGAAACCTGAATTTGTGCTCTTCGGCGACTGGCAGATATGTTTCCAGACATACATCGACCTGTACGACCTGTCAGATGCTAAAGACGAGAAATGGGTGGCACGCGCCAAAGAGGTGATGGGCTATGAGGCACACAGTGGTGAATGTGACTACTGGTGGTGGGCGGATGCTCTGTATATGGTGATGCCGGTGATGACAAAGATGTATAAGCTTACCGGCGACGGTGCATACCTCAACAAGATGTACGACAACTGGCAGTATGCTAACGACATAATGTACGATAAGAAGACAGGCCTGTATTTCCGTGATGGCAAGTACGTATATCCAAAGCACACCACCGCTGCAGGCAAGAAAGACTTCTGGGCACGTGGCGACGGATGGGTGATGGCAGCCTTTGCAAAAGTGCTCGCCGATCTGGGAAATGACGATTTGAAGGCAAGGGGTGGAAAGGCCCTTGCTGATAAGAATAAGATGAAGGCTTCGCTTTTGAAGTACTATCGTAAGATGGCGAAGGCTGTGGTGAAGTGTCAGCAGCCAGAAGGACACTGGACACGCTCAATGCTCGACCCGGAGCAGGCACCTGGCTACGAAACAAGTGGTACGGCGTTGATGTGCTACTCGCTCTATTGGGGTGTAAACAATGGCATCCTGCCACAGTGCTGCAAGAAGGCAGCAGACAAGGCTTGGCAGTATCTCTGCACCGTGGCATTGCAGCCTGACTATACCATAGGCTACGTGCAGCCGATAGGCGAGAAGGCCATTCCAGGACAGGTGGTGGATAAGAAGTCGCAGTCAAACTTCGGCACTGGTGCCTTCCTGCTCGCTGCAAGCGAACGAGTGAGGGCGGAGATGAAGAAATAAACGCATCCAAATCCTTCGTGTTAGGAAGAGGAGATAATAATAATGCAATCATGAGAAGGATTATTTTGACATGCCTTGCAGGCGTGATGACTCTTGTCGCTGCGGCACAGAGTAAGGTGTACGTAACACGCGACATATCACCAAATGGTTTGGTGAACGTATATAAGGCTCTCGGCAGGAAGGCTGAGGGTAGGGTAGCGGTGAAGGTAAGCACTGGCGAATCAGAGAAAACCGGTTACCTCAGACCTGCATTGATAAAAGACCTCGTGCAGATGGTCAACGGAACCATCGTGGAGTGTAATACGGCGTATGGCGGTGCACGACAGGAAACGGCAGACCACTGGAAGGCTATCAAGGAACGTGGTTTCATGGATATAGCCAAGGTGGATATCATGGACGAGGATGGTGACATGAAGATACCTGTGCGCGACACTACATGGCTGAAGTATGACATCGTGGGTAAGCACATGGCAAACTATGACTTCATGATAAACCTTGCACACTTCAAGGGACATCAGATGGGCGGACTCGGTGGCGTGCTGAAGAATGCCTCCATCGGTTGCGGCTCTACGGCGGGCAAGGCATACATACACAGTCATGGCGTGACTGACAAGACACCGGAGTGCTGGCAATATACTCAGCCGCAGGATGCATTCGTGGAGTCTATGGCGGCAGCGGCACAGGCAGTGCATGATTATTTTGACAATGGCAACAAGATACTGTATATCAGTGTGATGTATAAGATGTCGATAGACTGCGACTGCAACGGCAATCCGCAGGAGCCGCTGATAGCCGACTATGGCATTTTGGCATCGCTCGACCCCGTGGCGCTCGATCAGGCTTGCTACGACATCGTTACCCAGATACATAATGATGAGCACAACAATACTAAGCCGTTGCTGGACAGAATAGAGAAACAGCATGGTACGCACATCATGGAGTGGGGCGAGAAGATAGGACTCGGCTCACGAGACTATAAATTAATAAGCATCGACCAGAACTGTACTACAGAGTAGGTCGAAAGGGAGGGATAAGCATTATGAACAACATGGAGATTACCCAGGAGGAGATACTGCGCAGGGCGGAGGAAGTGTTCTCTGCTATGAAGTGCCGCACTACGCTGCAGGAGGAGCAACTCATACGCAAGGCATTCGACTTTGCCATGGAGGCTCATCGTGATCAGCGCAGAAAGACTGGCGAGCCTTACATAATCCACCCTATAGCGGTGGCAAAGATTGCTGCGTCTGAGCTGCAGCTCGGTGCGGCACCGGTATGTGCTGCATTCCTTCACGACGTGGTGGAAGATACTCCGTGTACCATAGACAAGATACGCGAGATGTTTGGTGACGACGTGGCTTTCCTCGTCAGGATTGTAACCAAGCAACATAAGAAGAAATATGCTATGTCGAAGCAACTTGACAATTTCAAGCAGATGCTCGACTCAATGCACTACGATATAAGGGCGATACTCGTAAAGTTGGCTGACCGCCTGCATAATATGCGCACGCTGGATTCCATGCGCCCGGACAAGCAGATGAAGATTGCCGGTGAGACGGATTATTTCTATGCTCCGTTGGCTAACCGACTGGGTTTCTATACCATCAAACTCGAACTGGAGAACCTGTCGTTCCGATTCCGCTGCCCTGATGTGTATAAGCATATCACCGACCTGATAGAGAAGGATAAGGCTTCGGAGAGAAAGAAACTGGAGTCTTTTGAAGGTAAGATTGACAGCATACTGACAAGCCACGGCATAGTGTTCACCCGTGAAGTGGACTATAAGCAGCCTTATAGTATATGGCGTAAGATGCAGACGCAGAATCTCGACTATGAACATCTCGAGTGCAGGCATTTCACGCGTATTGTGTTCCCTGACGATATGTATGAGTCAAGGAAAGACAAGTGTCTGAAGATTTATTCGCTTTTGACGGATAAGTTCAAGGAACGCCCTAACTCCATAATAAACTACATAGACCAGCCGAAGCAGAATGGATACCAGGCGTTCCACTTCCAGCTGCTATCAGACTATGGTATATGGGAGGAGATACATATACAGTCAGACAAGATGCTTACGAAGTCACGACTGGGTTACCTCTTCGATAGCGGACACAGGGAGATAGACATAAACAAGTGGCTTGATGACTTCCGTAAGGTGCTGAGTGACGTAACGGAGAATCCGGACCAGAACAAGGACGGCAATTTCTTCATGCAGTCTGTCAAGGCGTCTTTCTATAATGACGACATACAGGTTTATACGCCGGAGGGCAAGGCTATACTGCTGCCGAAAGGCTCTACTGCCATAGACTTTGCTTTCGATATTCATACCGAGGTGGGCATGCACGCAAAGTATGCAAAGATAAACGGACATCTCGCCTCCATTAAGACGGTGCTGAAGCGTGGCGACTGCGTGGAAATCGGCACAGACGAGGATGTGCAGCCGCAGGATGACTGGGCAACGAATGCAAAGTCGTATAAGGCCCTGCGCAACATTCACATGTTCCTTGACCGTAAGGAGAGACCAAAGTATCTGAGGTGTCCACACTGTAACCCTATACCAGGTGAGGAAGTAATAGGCTTCAAGGCCGTTGACGACAGTATTACGGTGCATCGCCGTGACTGCTCAGAGGCGATCAGACTGGCTTCACGTTATGGCGACAGCATCGTGGCGGTGGATTACAAGACGCAGCCGGCGGTGGTGTATCCTGCAACGGTGACGCTGAAGGCTGTGGACCGACAGCATCTGCTGAGCGACATAATCGATAGTATATCAAATAAATTGCATCTGAGCATCAATGACTTGCATACCGTGACGGAAGACGAGATAGTTACCACGACGATAAACTTCTTCGTACACGACTATCAGGAGTTGCAGACCGTGGTGGAAAGCATACTTAGCATTTCGGATGTGGACGAGGTAAGCTATCTTAATAAGTGATTATGAATAGGTGGGAATTATTAGAACCCACCAATAATAAATTGGGATGATTTCGCCTCGGATTTTTGAGATGTTTTGGATTCACGAAGAAGGGGTGATGCGGACATTATGACTGATGAGAGGATTCGAAACAGCCAAAAGATGAGCCGCTCCCAGATAAATACATATCATAAGTTGTCCCAAGTTGTTATTTTATCATCGCTAAATAGCGCAGGACATTGGATTGTAAGGAAAAAATGTAGAAAAACTGTTAAAAATTTGTATAATCCAGATTAATTGTGTAATTTTGTGGCACAGTTAACGTAGAATATAAAAAAATATTGCCTATCGATACACATTTACTTAACAAAAACGCTTAAGAAAATGAAAAAACTATCTCAGCTGACAGACGAAGAGTTGGCTTTGAAGTATGTGGATGGCAATAATCGCGCGTTTGATGAATTGTTGAATCGCACGCAAACGGGCATATTCTCATACATCATATTTATAGTACATAACAAAGAGGTGGCTAACGACATCTTTCAGGAAACATTCCTGAAAGCCATCACTAAGTTGCAGATGCACAAGTATTCGCCGACGGGTAAGTTCAACGCGTGGCTGATACGTATTGCGCATAATACCATTATGGACTGGTATCGTCGCCAAAAGGCGCAGCATATCATTGACACAGATGGTGATGATTTGCTGATAGCACAGATGTCAGACAAGCAACTCATGGAGACATCGCGCGAGGACTTGCTCGCCAATGCGCAGGTGATGTCTGATGTACGCTCACTCGTTGACTTCCTGCCGGAGTCGCAGCGAGAGATAGTGAAGATGCGATATTACCAGAACCTCTCGTTCAAGGAGATAGCAGAGCAGACCGGCGTAAGCATCAATACCAGTCTTGGACGTATGCGCTATGCCCTTATCAACATGCGCAGGTTGGCGAGAGAGAATAACCTGCAGCTACAGTTGGCTTAAACAAAGAATCGTGAATACTCCCTATGGGAATATTCACGATTCTTTTATAATTCAACTTCCTTAAGTGGTTTTATCATCACTAACTCCTTAGAAACCTGAATAATCACTGAAATGCATGCATTACAGTTTCTTAAGCTGTGATATTATTGCGTGGGGATCTTCTGCGCCGAATACATAGCTGCCTGAAACCAAGACATCCACTCCAGCCTTGACAAGACGTGGGGCTGTTTCAGCCTGTACGCCGCCATCCACCTCTATGAGAGCCTTGGAGCCGGAAGCGGTAATCATTTCCTTCAGGCGCTCAACCTTCTCTATAGTATTCTCAATGAACTTCTGACCACCGAAACCAGGGTTTACGCTCATAAGCAGTACCATATCTACATCGTTGATGACATCCTCTATGGCGCATATAGGTGTAGAAGGGTTGAGTGTGACACCAGTCTTCATGCCGGCGTCATGTATCTCCTGTATGGTGCGATGCAGGTGTCGGCAAGCCTCATAGTGTATGTTCATCATCATGGCACCCAGTCGGGCGGTTTGCTTAATGTATCGCTCAGGGCGCTCTATCATGTAGTGAACGTCAAGCTTTTTCGTGCAAACCTTAGCCACGGCCTCCATGACAGGAAAACCGAAAGAGATGTTAGGGACGAACGAGCCGTCCATGACGTCGAGGTGAAGCCATTCCGCCTCACTGGTGTTAATCATAGCAATCTCGCGGTCGAGGTGTAGGAAGTCGGCAGCGAGAAGCGATGGTGATACGATAGTCATTTTTTTGTTTGTGTGAGATAATCCCCTTTTAGTTCAGAAGGAATGGTATATACTTGCCGTCAACGAGTAGTGGACGGAATGTGTATGCATACTGTTTGATGACAGCCAGGGTGTCCTCTGAAGGTGTGAAAGGATTTAATGAGTAATTTTGATTCATAGGCGGGTGTTTTTTTTGTTTGAATACAATAGTGTAATTCTGTTATCTATAAATCTAACGCATCAACATATCGGTTTATTGTATGATTTTTCTACAATGTTATTCTAAAAAATGTAATTGTTGTGGAAATGATGCATGATAATTCTCGCGCTGGTCCTGAATTAATCATGGATGAGTAAGAGAATAGTAAGAAAAATACATTTTTTACATCTTTTATTTCAGTTTTTCAATAAAATTATGTACCTTTGCATAGAGAATATTCTCAAGATAGGAAATAGAAGGAAAGCCCTTCTGTTAGACCTTTTATTTTCCTTTCTTTACAACAAAGAAGATGTAACCCGTTAATTCCCATAAACTTATTGGTTTTGTGGGGACGATATTTATGTTTTGCATGTTTTTGAACTCCCCAACATAACCTTTTGATTATGAACAGAGAAACGAGAAACCAATGCCAGAATATCGGTACCACATATAACTCAATACTCTTCCATATAAATACCCAACGATAAACTGGACTCCGAGCTTGCTCGCCTGAGCACCTACGGAGCGCAAGAAACAGAAAACAGTAAACTACAAACATTAACGTGTCAGATAATTCAGTAAATAAGTAAGAGACAACGTAAATGTATTGGAGAGTATCTATCAAGGGGATATATAATATTATAAACTCTCGTTTGTATGTCAGATACAAGGATAACGGGCAAAGCGCTAAAATTATAAAAATGATTTTTAAGGATTTATAAAAAGAAAATAATAATCTATAGAAAAACACGATGAAGATGGATAACAAAGAAATGAAAGACTATAACAGTCTTGTGGAGGTGCCGGGCATGAGCGAGGCGGACAGTAAGCTGATGCGTTTTCACTCATGTCTGGACGAGCAGATGGAGAGGATGAGAGGTGAGGAGGATGACGAACTGTATGCTGTGGCAGTGCTGGAGGCTCTTGCCGACGGATGCAACAGGATGGGACTGTCACAGGAGTATGCCGTCAGGATGGCTGGTTTTCAAGGGGTGTTCTCGGATATCAACAGGGATGTGATAAAGTCGGTGTTCCATACGGCTTATCTGAAGAAATACCTTAAGAGCATTCCACTGAAGTACATGAGACCGTCGGCTTTGCTGACGTTTAAGACGGAGGCTTACATGAAAGAACACTATGAGCTGAGACTCAATGTGATGACGGGAGTACCGGAATATAAACTGGCAGGAGGGATGTATGGATTCAGCGAACTGGACCAAAAGGCGCGCAACACAATGTCTATCAATGCGCTGAAGGCGGGAGTGGATTCTTGGGACAAGGACATGAACAGATATATAGACAGTCTGCTGATACCACAGTATGAGCCACTGAGGGACTATATGAAGGGATTGCCTAAGTGGGACGGCAAGGACAGGATTACTGCCTTGGCTGGCAGAGTGAAGACCGACAATAAGTATTGGGCTGGCGATTTCCACAAATGGATGCTGTCCATGGTGGCGCAATGGCTCTGTATGAACAAGGAGCACGGCAATGCCATCGTGCCTCTGCTCATCGGACAGCAAGGTTCGGGTAAGACAACATTCTGTCGCAGACTATTACCAGAGTGTCTGCAGCGATATTACAACGACCGTCTGCCGATGAAGAACGACAACGACATCTATATCGCCATGGCTTCGCAGGCACTGATAAACATTGATGAGTTTGATGCTCTGTCAAAGAGCCAGCAGCCTATATTGAAATACCTGCTTTCCAAGCATGACGTGAAGATGCGCCAGCCATACGGCAAGGTGATAGAACAGCGTCAGCGTTTCGCTTCGTTCATAGCTACGACGAATGACAGGCATCCTTTGGTTGACGCCACCGGTTCGCGACGCTTTGTCTGTGTCTGTGCTGACACAATAGACAACAAGGGCAAGATAAACCACGACCAGATATACGCCCAACTGAAAGAAGAGTTAGACAGCGGCATGCGCTATTGGTTTACTGACAAGGAGAACTCACGCATCATACACCAGAACGAGGCTTTCCAGAAGGTAAGCGACTACCCGCAGATGATAGCACGGACTTTCACTGCTCCGGAAGACACTCCCCTTGATGCTCCTTTCATGCCGCTCGGTGAAGTGATGAGCGTCATAGCACGTAGATATACGGACGTTAGGGTTACCAACGGTGCCTTGGTAAACATGGGTCAGGCACTGCGTTCTGCAGGCTACGAACAGAAGCATGCCAGGAATGGTTCTGCCTACAGAATTATTGAGAGAAGACCTTCACCTGTCACTATAGGTGGGTAAGTATTTGTGACACAGACAATGGCAGTGGTGACGGACAGTGTGACGGCTGTCACCCATCCATCACCTCTACAGCTATTGTAAAAGCTATCATATTATGATGTAAAAGCTATCATATTACGATGTAAAAGCTATCATATTACGATGTAAAAGCTATCGTTTTACAGTGTGAAAGCTATGCTTTTACAGTTAGTCGAACACGAATAGCACTAATCTAACGAATAATAAAGATTTGGGGGATTCGAGGGATTAGTGTTCGAAAATAGAATGGAGATGATGGATGGATGACACATCACAAGTTATCCGTCACCATCGCAACTTACAGGAACACAACAAGATGTCATTCCTTGGTGATGGGTGACAGAAAAAATAAGTGATAAAGAATTGTAATTAGAATAATTATGTTATACACAGAATTAAAGTTCCCAGAGAACTCATTATTTTTGGTGACCGGTGGAGCCGGTTTCATAGGCTCCAACCTGTGTGAAGCTATTCTTAACCTCGGTTATCGTGTACGTTGTCTCGATGACCTGAGTACTGGTAAGCAGGCTAACGTGGATTTGTTTAAAGATAATCCCAACTACGAGTTCATCAAAGGCGATATCAAAGACCTTGATACATGTATGAAAGTTTGCGAGGGTGTGGATTATGTCCTCAATGAAGCCGCATGGGGGAGCGTGCCTCGTTCCATAGAGATGCCCCTATTCTATTGCGCCAATAATATCCAGGGCACCCTAAATATGATGGAGGCTGCAAGACTGAATGGCGTAAAGACCTTTGTATACGCATCCAGCTCATCCGTCTATGGCGACGAGGCTCACCTCCCCAAGAAGGAAGGTGTAGAAGGCAATCTGCTTTCTCCGTATGCTCGCAGCAAGCGCTGCGAGGAGGAATGGGGAAAACAATATCACCGGCACTACGGTCTCAAGACAGTAGGCCTTCGCTACTTCAACGTGTTTGGCCGTCGTCAAGACCCCCATAGCGCATACGCCGCTGTGATTCCAAAATTTATTAAGCAGCTCTTGAATGATGAGCAGCCCACCATCAATGGTGATGGTAAACAGAGTCGCGACTTTACTTACATTGATAATGTAATTGAGGCTAACCTCAAAGCTTGTCTTGCTCCAGATGAGGCCAGTGGTGAATCTTTCAATGTGGCTTACGGTGGGCGTGAATATTTGATTGACATCTACTACGAACTGACCAAGGCATTAGGCAAGAACATAGAACCTCACTTTGGCCCCGACCGTGCTGGAGATATTAAGCATAGTAATGCAGATATTAGCAAAGCGAAGCGTTTTCTAGGATATGATCCTCAATACGACTTCGCTAAAGGACTCGCAGAGGCGATTGAATGGTATAAGGCAAATTTGTAAATATATTAAAAGCATAT
>JAEEGI010025380.1_pt1 | contig 11492 bp, 10 predicted proteins | sample 8958751 | NCBI WGS metagenome assembly JAEEGI01 (sample SAMN16246545, study PRJNA631951) | gut metagenome | biome: gut microbiome; feature: rumen; material: KS-attached | host: Bos | place: Iran: Karaj | collected 2018-10 | reverse complement strand
AAGGCATGGAATAATGAAAATGAAGCAACTAATGTGAAGGTTGATGATATTTACAATTACTATTGGGGTCCGCTGTTCAAAAGCTTCGAAAACCATTTCAATCCTGACGAAGAATAGTTGTTGAAATTTTATTTCGGTATAATTAAGGGACTGCTTGGCAGCCCTTTTTTTTGTCCTGTATATGATTATTTTGTATTTTTGGATAAATAAAAAAGGAGTGAGTTGTGAATTTTAAATTTCCTGTAGGCATTTTTGCCGTGTTTTCAGTTTTTGTACTGATGTTTTCCGCTTGCGGAGATGACTCCGGCAATTCTGCGAGTGACGAACTCCCTGAAAGCGTTGAACAATTCAGCGACATCAAGAGTATCGAATGTAACGCAGACCGCGAATGCGCTCAAATTTACATCGAAGAACACGATGACTATGTGCAATGTATCGATTCCAAATGGGAAACAGTCATTGCCTCCAAGCCGAACAAAGCATGTGCTGAAGCAAAATCCAGTAGCAGTAAAAATAAATCCAGTAGCAGCATGGGATATTCCAGTTCTAGCAGGAAAACGCAATCAAGTAGTAGCGGAAAATTGGGCTTGGATGAAAGTGAGTATGATGCTCAAAAAAATACTCTTACGGATTATCGTGACAATACAACGTATAGTACAGTGACAATTGGCAACCAAATTTGGATGGCTAGAAATCTGAATTATGATAATGGTATAGGATACAAATGTGGCTACGGAGAAAATCGTAGCAACCAGGGTGGCAGTTGTGCCCGATATGGAAAACTCTATACTTGGGATTTTGCAAAAACAGCTTGTCCTAGAGGTTGGCATTTACCAGATTCATCAGAATGGATGACTTTGATTAATAATGCTGGAGGGGTTGAAAATGCGGGAATAAGATTAAGGGCTCGTACAAATAACAAATGGGACGATAGCACCGATAATTATAATTTTTCAGCACTTCCAGCGGGATTCTATAGTAGCGAATCCAAATATTATTTCGATGCTGGTTATTATGCTTACTTTTGGTCTAGCACCGAGATAGATTCTACTAAAGCTTTCCGAATGATGTTCTACTGGTCGAATGATGCCGCCATTCCGAGTACTGGTAGCAAGTATTTGGGCTACTCTGTCCGTTGCATCAAAGACGAAAACTAGTTTATTCCGCCGACAAGCGGACCCTTTACCGCGCTTTGCGAATAGTGTATATTAATTTGTGGATTGTAAGTGAGGCTATGAAAATGAGCGACCACAATTATGAACTTTATGTCGAAAAGAAAAACGCCCGAGCCGAGGGCCTTGCTGAAGGTCGCGCGGAAGGCCGCAACGATGAACGTACTGCAGTGGCACTTGACATGCTTGCCGACAACGAACCGATTGAAAAAATTGTCAAGTACTCGCACCTTCCCGAAAGCAGAGTCCTTGAACTTCGGGACTCTCGGGCGACCTACAACAGTAAGTAGCTTGCAATTCGCTTTTTGTGTGGCTATACTATTTAAAAAGGGACTGCTTTAGCGGCCCCTTTTGTCGTATTCTATTCACTTTTGGAAAAAAGCGAATGGAATTGACGAAAAAATTGAAAAAAAGTGGAAAAATACAGGCCTTTGGCTCTTTGCAATAGAATTCCTTTCAATTAGTTTTATTCTTAGAAACGATAAGGAGGTCTGTTATGATGAAAAAAGTGCTTGTTCCGTTTGTGGCTATTGTGGTGGGTTTTGGCCTTTTTGCCGCCTGCTCCAATGATTCCGATTCTGCTAACTCGCAGGTGAGTGGCCCTGTTAATTCAACGGTAGCGAAAGTTGAATCTATCTCCTATGTTGCAAGTGAAGGATCGTGTGGTGGCTCTGGAGACGCATTAAAAAAGGATGCGTTTGTAAATGATTCAGTTCATTTGTATATGAATAAAGATGGCTCTGCTGTGTTGAAAGAAGAAATGTATACAATTTGCTGGTATGATGGTAAAATATCAAATATATCTCTTGAAAAGTTGGAAGATACTTTGCTCGTTTTTATAGATTACTATAAATATCCTCAGGACACTCTTATTGTTCATGGTTCGTCAAGGCATATTGTCGGTCATGCTACTTTTAAATGTGGTCCCTGTTCTGCCGATTATGAAATAGATGTTCCTGCGGAATTTGTCGGTTCAAAATTTGTTAGTGTGAATCGTAGTGGTAAAGCGAAACTCTATCCCATTGCTTACGTAAAAGAGTAAATGATAAGGAGGTCTGTTATGATGAAAAAAGTGCTTGTTCCGATTGTTGGGCTTGTGTTGGGCCTTTTTGCCGCCTGCTCCAATGATTCCGATTCTGCTAACTCGCAGGTGAGTGGCCCAAATGTTGCCTCTGTGGCGAAAATTGATTCTATTTCTTATGTTGCTAGCAACGTGGGATGCGGCTCTGAAGGTGCCTTAAGGAAAAGTGTGCAAGTGGGGAGGGATTCCGCTCATTTGTACATAAATAAAGACGGTTCTGCTATGTTGAAAGAAAAAATGCTTTCGATTTGCCCAGAACGGGGTGAAATTACGAAAATTTCACTTGAAAAACTTGATGACACATTGCAAGTTTTCATGACAGTGTATGAAAAGCCTGGACCGACGAGAAAATGTGGTTTTTGCTATTCGAATTTTGAAATTGATGTTCCTGCTGAATTTGTTGGTGTGAAATATATAGCGTTGACGTCTTCATCTACTGGGGAAGAAATTTCTTATGATGGTGAGGGAAATTCAATTGTCGTTGATGGACCTATCCCTTATAATATGAAAAAGACACTTCTTTACTTCGTTTCTTATGTGAAAGAGTAACTCATATTGCAAAGATTATTAAAGAAGGGAATTTTATGCTGACATGAAAACGATGTATGCATTTATATTGTCGATTATGATGCTCGGTGCAGTTGTTGCCAACGCCAAGCCCGCTCTTGTAATTAGCGATTCTGCAAGAAGTTTTTTGCAGAACAGTAATCCTATTGATTCCTTAGCGGAATCTTTCGTTGTAACTATTGATGAATCGTCTGATAGCTCGCTTATGGAACTGAAAAATTTTTTGTCTAGTACATATAAAGTTTATGGGTTTAGAAACAAGTCTTTTAGAATAAGAAAAGAAAATACTGTTTTTGACTTGTCTAATCTAGAAACGAATAGGGCTAATATGGCACACCAGATGCTGGAACAGTTGGTGCCCCAAGGCTACGTGAACCAGTTTAAGTTGGTTTCTGTAGATATACAGCGTTCGTTTGCAATGTCTCAAGGTGTAAAAATCGAGGGCTATACGTTTAATTTTAAACGTGTGTTTAATAATCGAATCGTCCGCAGCAATAAAAATTATTTAATCGTTCGAACGGATAATAATGGTTTTTTGAAAAATGCCGAAATTGCTCTGCAAGATTTGGCCGTTTCGTCTGAACGAATTGCTATTGGTGTTGATTATAACGAAAAAATGGCAACACTTGATTCGCTGATAAATGCTGATTATGAATTTATTGATGTTTTGGGGGAACGTAAACATTTGAAGAAAGTGAAGTTGGATAAAATTGAAGTAGGCAGTGTTGCGCATTCGTATTGCGAGGTCCAAGTTGACTCTGAAAAAAAGCTTTTCCCATGTTTGTCTTATGCGTCAAAATTGGTTTTGCCTAACAAGGATGAAATTGGAGGTATTATAGATGCTCCGTATTCGAGAAAATCATGGAGCGAGTTTAGTAGGAATGGGAATGTCAGCTTTATTCCTCACCGTCGATAGTTTTTTGTTCGCTATTTAGCTCTTTTTATTGTATAATTCTCGAATTTCCTTCAAGGATTTTACTCTATTTTAAGGGTACGGAGTATGAAATCGATTTTTGAATACAAAGATTATCGCCTCTATTTGCAGGACTACCTGGATGAACGGAAACGGTACGAAAAGTTTTCGTGGCGTATTTTTTGCCGTGAAGCGGGTTTTTCGTCTCCCAATTTTTTGAAACAGGTTCGTGATGGTGCTTGGAACCTTAGCAAGGTGAAGTCGGGACAAGTCGCAAAGGCGATGGGGCTTGTCGAATACGAGGAAGAATATTTTAAACAGTTGGTCATCTTGGGGAATACTGACGATGACGATGTGAAAAAGACTGCCCTTGCTGAAATGCAACGAATTGCTTTGGCGCACAAGGAACGTGTGATTGGCAGGGATGCGCTTCAGTATTATGAATCGTGGAAATATCCCGTCATCAGGGAACTGGCTCCGCTAATGCGTGGCGCCGAGCCTCGTGACATTGCCGAAGAATGCAAGGAATATGTGTCTGCCGAAGAAGTGCGTGATATTTTGGGTTTTCTTGTCGATACGGGTTTCTTGAAAAAAGATGGAAATAACGCATATTCACAGACCGATCAGACGGTCGTCGGTTCCAAGGAGGCTCTTTCGACAGCAATTCGTGCCATGCATAAAGAAATGGCGGGCATGGCTTTGCGGGCTGTAGATAGGTATTCGGCGGATGAACGCTTTTTTACAGGGATAACCGTTGGCGTTGACGAAGTTGCCTACGACAAGATTGTCGATATCATTAAGGATAGTTGCAAAAGGATTGTTGCTGTTGTGAGCGCCAATAAAAAGACGAACCAGGTTTGCCGAGTTAATTTCCAGTTTTTCCCGGTAACAAATAGAATAGAGGAGAAAAAGCATGCGTAATAAAATCCTTTTTTCAATTGCATTTTCTTTAATCTTGTTTACGTTGGCGTGCACCGATGATTCTTTAGGTGGAGGGTCTTCGATTGACCCGAATGCAAATCCGGCTGTTTATGCAAACAATAGCAGTTCTTCAAATGGTGAAGGCACAAAGAAAGGCGGTGGTTCTTCAAATAATTCTCAATTGACAAAAATTGATTCAATTTCTTTTACTGCAAGTGAAGGGTCTTGCAATGAAGATGGTGTCTTGAAGAAAGTTTTTGTACACGATGATTCCATTCATCTATATATGAATAAAGATGGTTCTGCGGTATTGAAAGAAAAAATGGGGACAATTTGCCCTGAACGAGGTGAAGTGTCAAAGGTCTCTCTTGAAAAACTGGATGACACCTTGTTGGTCCTCATAAATTATTATGAATATCCACCAGACACTGTTATTGTTTATAATGATTCACTTGGGAAAAATGATACATTGCTTCTTGATCGACTGCGCCGCAAATGTATGTGCTTTTCCGATTATGAAATAGATGTTCCTGCAGAATTTACAAGTGCAAAATTCATCGGTCTGAAATCTTCATTTAATAATAATACTTATCTCTATCCCATTGCTTATAAAAATGATTAATAATATGGCGTGTTGAGTCCTCTTTTGTCAAATTAACAAAACTAATTGATTTAGCAGCCCTCCTGACGCCTGTTTTCCAATCTATTTTCTAAGGTGGGAGAACTGTATGTTCTCATGAATCACTTTAGAAAAAGGTGGATATCATGAAGTTAGGATGGTTTGGTAAGCATGTTCGCTCGGCGATTGCTTTGACGGGACTTGCGTGCAGTCTCGGATTTTCTCAGGATTTGCTTTACCCCGACATGTTCGCGTTGTCGGATGTTCAGCTTTTGGATGGCGTCTTGAAGGAGCGCCAGGATTTGAACATTGAGACGCTTATGTCGTACGATGTCGATCGCTTGCTTGCGCCGTTTTACGAAGAAGCGGGAATGAGGCCCAAGGCTTCTAAGTTCCCGAACTGGGCGGGGCTCGACGGTCACGTGCTTGGGCATTACTTGAGTGCCTTGGCGATGCATTATGCCGATAACGACGACGTTCAGGTCAAGGAACGCATTGAATACATCTTGAAGGAACTCAAGACGATTCAGGACCAGAATTCCAAGGACAATAACTTCAAGGGCTATATCAGTGGCGTTCCCAACGGCAAAAAGATGTGGCTCAGCATGAAGAGCGGCAATGCTGGCGCGCAGAACGGCTATTGGGTGCCGTGGTACAATATCCACAAACTTTATGCGGGTCTGCGTGACGCCTATATTTATGCGGGTTATGAGCAGGCAAAGACGATGTTCTTGGCGCTTTGCGACTGGGGTATTACCATTACGAATGGCCTGAATGATTCCAAAATGCAACAGATGCTCGGCACGGAACACGGCGGCATGCCCGAAGTCTATGCCGATGCTTACAAGCTCACGAAAGACGAAAAGTATTTGAATGCAGCAAAGAAGTGGTCGCACCAGTGGCTTTTGAATCCGATGTCGCAAGGCAATGACAACTTGACGAACGTGCATGCCAATACGCAGGTGCCGAAAGTTGTGGGCTTCGCGCGAATTGCTGAACTCTCGGGCGATGAAAAGTACAAGAAAGGTTCCGATTTCTTCTGGCAGACAGTTGTGAATAAACGCAGTATCGCCATTGGCGGCAACAGCATTTCGGAACATTTCCCGGCGCTCAACAACCATAAAAAATTTGTTGAAGAACGCGAAGGACCGGAATCCTGCAATACGTACAACATGCTCAAGTTGACGGAACGTCTGTTCAACATCAAGCACGATGCGCATTATACCGACTTCTATGAACGTGCGCTTTTCAACCATATCCTTTCGACAATCCATCCGAAACACGGTGGTTACGTGTATTTCACTCCGGCTCGTCCGCGTCATTACCGCGTATATTCCAAGGTCAATGCGGGCATGTGGTGCTGCGTGGGCTCGGGCATGGAAAATCCGGCGAAGTATAACCAGTTTATTTATACGAAAGACGGCAACTCGCTTTACGTGAACCTCTTTGCGGCTTCCGTCTTGAACTGGAAAGACAAAAGCGTAAAAATCAAGCAAGAGACCGCCTTCCCGAAGGGTGAAAGTTCCAAGTTCACGATTACCGGCAGCGGCGATTTCGACATGCAGATTCGCCACCCGTACTGGGTCAAGGAAGGCGAATTCAAGGTCATCGTCAATGGCGATACCGTCGTGAAAAAGTCGACTCCGTCGAGCTACGTTTCTGCCGGAAAGTCCTGGAAGTCGGGCGATGTTGTCGAAGTACTTTACCCGATGTACACGCATGTCGAAGATTTGCCGGGCGTTACCGATTACGTGGCGCTTTTGCACGGTCCGATTGTGCTTTCTGCAAAGACGGGAACGGCTAACTTGAACGGCCTTGTCGCCGATGACGGTCGCTGGAGCCATATTGCGTCCGGAGCGCTGGAATCGCTCGATCAGGCGCCGATGCTTGCGAGCAAAAAAGAGGACATTCCCTCGAAGGTGGAACCGGTGAAGGGCGAACCGCTGCACTTCAAGGCGCCTTATCTCTTTGCGAAGCAAAAGGACGCAAGCCTGCTTTTGCAGCCGTTCTACGAAGTTCACGATGCCCGTTATATGATGTATTGGATGGTGCTCACGGATCCGTCGATTCTCGACCGCTTGGAAAAGGAACAGAAGGAGGCCTTGGCGCTTGACGAAAAGACTGTAGATAAAGTCTCTCCGGGTGAGCAGCAGCCGGAAGTCGATCACAAGATGGAAGAGAAAAATTCCACCAAGGGCACGGCGAATGGCGAATTTTACCGCGATGCTGGCAAGTGCTCTGGCGGCGATGGCGGCCTCATCAGCTACGAATTCGAGACGAATAGCGAAGATTCTTTGAGTCTCATGGTGCGCTATTGGGGCAACGAAGGCTGTACGCGTGAATTTGACATCTCCATTGACGGCGAAAGGCTTACGACCGAGACGATTTCGAACCGCTGGAAAAAGGACGAATTTGTGAATGTGACGTACCCGATTCCAGACAAGATGATTAAGGGCAAGAAGGTGGTGCGTATCGCGTTCTCGGCAACTTCTGGAATGGTGGGCGGAATTTATGGAGTACGACTCCTCCGCAACAAGCCAAAGCCAGTTGTTGTGGAACCTCCGTCAAGTGTCAAATCGGTTGCCGCTGCGAATGCGGGATTACGCGTGAGGGCGAATGCGCAAACGCTTCAAATCGAATCTAGCCTTCCGCTTTCTCATACGATGAGCGTGAAAATCTATTCGATGGACGGGCGACTAAAACTCTCGCAAGTGCTCCCGACAGGTGCAAGCGAATTTAACGTCGATATCGCTGGCCTCAAGAACGGCAACTACATCGTGCGACTCTTCCAAGACGGTCTTGTTCACGGTTATACGTTGTTCAATAAAAACGGACTTTAGGTCACCTCTAAAAATTCATTCTCGAAAATTTGGCTGCGACACGTCGTGCAGGTGCGTCATTCAAAGTGGCAAATACCTCCAGTATTCACCACTTCTCTTTCCTGCCTGCACTTGGTCTCGCTCAAATTTTCTTTACCAAAGCAATTTTTAGAGGTTCCCTTTAGACATTAATTCACACTCCTCAACCAAGAAGTCCTCGCAATTGCGAGGGCTTTTTTCCTATTCCTAACCACTAACCACTAATCACTTTTTACTTCCTACTGTTCCCATTGACTAATTGTCCACACAACCGTAGTGATTCCTTGTGATAAAGTGCACAAGCAGAGGTATATTATTATTGGGTTTAGTTAGGTAGAACACTGGTATGTTCATGCTTGGTTTTGTAAAATCACGCATTTGCGTGGTGTATCTCCTTGCGTGTATCAAATCAGTTTGGAGGACTTGTCCTATCGGGATAAAGAGTTGGGAACGATACAAAAGGAGAACACGTATGAACCATTTTGGTTTAAAATGTGCTGCTATGGCTTTTGCCATGGTCGCATCGGCACAGGCTTTTACGCTTACAGGTAAAGTAAGCGATGAAAGTGGTAAGGCTATTGAAAAGGCTTCTGTCGAGCTTTTGAAGGAAGGTCTCAAAACGACGACCGACGCAAAAGGCGAATTCAAAATTTTCAAGGAAGAAAAGAATGATTCGATAGGAGGCTCGGAAGCCATTCATGTGGCAAGACGTTCAATCGGCTACGTAAGCGTGATGAATGGGGTGTTATCTTATTCGCAAAGTACAAATGAACCGGTTCGCGTACAAATTTTTGATGCCGTGGGTTCTCGTATTTTGAACGAAACGCTTCAGGGCAAGGGAACGCTGGACATGCAGTCTGTCGTCAAGGCTCAGGGTTCTTACTTTGCTCGTGTGAGCGTGGGCAGTGCTCAAAGCACGTTCCGCTTTACTTCTAATGGCAATTACAAGGCTTCTTTTGGCGAAGCCGTTGCTCGTGGCCTTGCAAAAGAAGGCGATGGCGACAGTCTCCGCGTGATTGCTACGGATTACGACACTTTGACGGTTGCACTCAGCAACTTGGATACAAACCTTACACTCAAGCTAAAAAAGACGGTCAAGCAACCGGAATACGCATACGGCTGGGGACTCAAGAACGATCCTGTACCGACACGAGGTTGCGGCAAGGATACCAAGCTTGATTACAAGTATCGCGGCGACAAGCCGTACATTGACTTCAAGTGGAGCAAGGGCACGCGTACCGTGCGTATCGACATCCCGAAGAGCTACGACAAGAATAAACCGTACAAACTCATATTCGGCATGCAGTGCATGGGCGGCTGGGCCGGTGGCGTTCAGGACGAAGGCTACTATGGTCTGAAGCCGTTTGACAAGGAAGAATCGGTTATTTTCGTCGCTCCGGAAGGTAACGGAAACCAGGCACCGTGGGCACAAGATGACTACTTGCTTTTCGATGAACTCCTCGCCATGCTCGAAGGTAACTTCTGCATCGACTCTTCTCGCGTGTTCTCGACAGGCTTTAGCTACGGCTCAATGTTCAGTAACGGACTTTCCTGGAACCATCAGGACGTGCTCCGTGCGGTCGCTGTTTATGAAACCGCAGAACGCAACATTTGGCTCCCGCAGCGCAAAAAGATGGGCATCGGTTGGATGGGCGTGCTCGGCTTGCAAGATGACTTGTGCCGTCCGGAAATGGGACGCGCGGCCCGCGATATCATCTTGGAACTCAATTCCGAAGGCGGCAAGGCGAAGAACGAAAGAGCTCAGGAATATGGCGGCAACGGTCCTCACCTCTGCTATGACTACAAGACTGTCGAAGAACGCTTCCCGGTCCGCTGGTGCACGCAGAACGGTGGCCACATCTGGGATCACAAGGACCCTGGCCAGCGTCAGTCTTGGGTGCCTGAAACTACTTGGGATTTCTTCAATAAGTTCTAAGACAAGAAATTCTTTCCTCCTCATAAGCTCCCGGTTCCGGCCGGGAGTTTTTCTTATCTTTAAAACATCTTTTTACGGCCTAAATAGCGAGCGGCATCCAGGGCTTTACGACATCAATGGATTCGAGCTTGCCTTGCAACTTGCGACGGATAGCGGCTGCGGCAATCATCGCTCCGTTGTCTGTACTGAGGCTACGGTCAGGGACGCAAAAACGGATGCCCTTCTTGTCGCAGTAGTCTTGCAAACGCGTTCTGAGCCAGCTGTTCGCACTTACGCCTCCGCCCATCACGAGCGTTTTCATCTTAGTTTTCTTGAGAGCATTGATGGTCTTTGAAACTAAGCTATCGACAATCGCATCTTCGAGCGATGCACAGATGTCGCCCAAATTATCTTGAATAAATTGCGGGTCGTGAGTTTCCGTGTAACGGAGCACGGCTGTTTTTAGGCCGCTGAACGAAAATTCGCAGCTGTCATGCGTGTGGAGCGCTCGCGGAAATTCTACGAATTTGCGGTTCTTGTCTTTGCCCAAGCGGCTGATGGTGGCGCCTGCCGGGTATTTGAGTCCAAGAAGTTTGCCGCACTTGTCGAACGCTTCGCCGGCTGCGTCGTCACGGGTGCGCCCGATGCTTGTGTATTTGAATCCCGGTTCTTCCATCACGAGTTCCGTGTGTCCACCCGAAACGGTGAGCGTCAAGAATGGCGGTTCGATGTCCGGGTTAGAAAGCCAAGCGGCGGCGAGATGCCCTTCGAGATGGTTCATGCCGTATGCGGGGATGTTCAAGTCGCGGGCGAGGCCTTTGGCAAAGCTTGCACCGACGAGGAGCGGCCCCATGAGGCCGGGTCCTGTGGTGTAGGCGATTGCGTCGATGTCCTTGAGTTCTATGCCAGCTTCCTTGACGGCGGCTTCAGCGATGGGTGCGATTTTTTGCAAGTGGGCGCGGGCAGCTATTTCGGGAACGACTCCGCCGTACAAGGCGTGTTCGTCAATTTGGCTGTAGAGTGGATTTGAGAGAACGTTGAGCGGGTCGTCTTGCAAAACGGCACATGCGGTTTCGTCGCAGCTGGATTCAATTCCAAGCCAAATCATATTCCGTATTCCTCGTCTTTGTCTTCGTCGTCGGTTTGAGTCTTGATGAGCCTGATCTTGTCGGGCTTGACGACAACGGCCTTGATGGACATGTCGCGGTCAACATTGGGCGGCAAAGTCAGCTTGATAGTCGGGGCAAGGCTGTCGGCGTCTTCGATGGCGAAGCGGTTGTATTCGATGAAAAGCTCGATGTCGTTGTACTTGATGGCGTCGAGGGTCTGATTGCCGCCGGTAATTTCGACGGTCGCTGTTTGCGGGGAGAGCGTGTTCAAAGCACGGTCGTAGAAACCGATAAGTTGTACAGGGATATCCTTGAACTCCTTGGACGTGATTTTCTG